>Ga0307441_1000359_pt1 | contig 16924 bp, 17 predicted proteins | sample SalMarWE160420MG_FD_202149 | JGI IMG/M metagenome (GOLD analysis project Ga0307441, IMG submission 202149) | Salt marsh sediment microbial communities from the Plum Island Ecosystem LTER, Massachusetts, United States - WE1604-20 | ecosystem: Environmental > Aquatic > Marine > Intertidal zone >... | reverse complement strand
TGATTGCAGATCCGGCCGCAAATCCCGGGGAAGGGGTTATCCATCTTAATAACCCGGTGGGCATCCTCCCAGCGTCCTTCCCGGATTAAAGCAATATAACCCTGAGCCCGCTGATTGGCAGGACAGGCATCCCGGCAGGGGGCGATACCTGCTTTGGTAATGGCGTAAGCATTGGGAACGGCCTGGGGATATTGTTTAAAGACCGCATGACGCTGGACAAGTTTTTCGTTAAAGACATCCAATACTTCCACCGGACAGACATCAACACAATCGTTGCAGGCTACGCAGTCGTCCAGATCAATATAGCGGGGAGCGATGCGAATCCGGGCATTAAAATCACCCGCTTTCCCGGCGACATCCAAAACCTCAGACCCGGTGATTATTTCAATATTGGGGTGCCGACCAACCTCTACCAGTTTGGGAGAGATCGTGCACATGGCACAGTCATTGGTGGGGAAGGTTTTGTCAAGCTGTGCCATTTTCCCACCGATGGCGGTTTCCTTTTCGATTAGATAGACTTTATATCCCTGATCGGCTAAGTCCAGGGAAGCCTGCATCCCGGCAATTCCCCCTCCCACAACCATTACGGCTCCAACTGACTTTCCATTTGATTTGAGCTGAAGTGTTGAAGACGACATTGAGTGTTCTCCCTGATATACCACGGCTAAGGACAAGCTGTACCGGCAGTGAAGGCTGCAATGTTAACTATTAACTAATAAAATTCTGTTATAACAAACAATCTGGCTTCAGTGGGGGCGATGTGGAAATGACGCAAAAGCCAGAAAAAACGAAGTAAAAATCTGTTATCTAAGAAACAACCGCCCAGACTCAGGATCTGAGGGGCGGTTGCAGTGATGGTATTGGAGCCCTCTGAACCTTACGAATAAGGTTTGGTTCAGTTTTATGGATCTCAATTATTATCATTTAATGATGCTTTTCTATTCAATGATTTTAACGTGGTGTAATTCTGTTGTCAATCAACCAAATAGGTCAATTGAAGTTAGATTCCATCTCAAAAGGATATTCCTCTCTCATTCCAGTGTATTTATCGATAAAATCACCCAAAAAGGGGAGAAAAATTTACGATGCGGGATCGGTGAAAAGATCTATTCAAATCAATGTAAACAGAAAAAGATATATATTGGATCTGAAAGCTGGTTATTATTAGGTAATGGGTCTTAAAAAATAAACTCCTCTCCCGGTTTTTTCCGTGAAAGGAGGTAGATGCAATTCTAATCGATATTGTTCGAAAGGTATCAGATAGCTGTCAACAGATCCTGGGTAACATTTCACCTGCCAGAAGGTCAACTATCCTGGTCGAGCCCAGTCCTGTTTTTAGCAGCAGACGGCCAGGAGGTGTTTTTTCAACCTGTCCGATCACTACCGCTTCTTCACCATACCTGGTTTGATGCATAATTTCCAATATCCGGGGAGTATCTTCTGGTCCAACAACTGCGATTAATTTGCCTTCATTGGCGATATATAAAGGGTCAAATCCCAACATTTCACAAGCTGCGGCGACTGCTGGTTTCACAGGAAGGGAAACCTCGTTCAAGATGATCCCAACCTGCGATTGTTTAGCAATTTCATTCAGAGCAGAAGCAGCTCCGCCCCGGGTTGGGTCTCTTAGGACATGAATGTTATCACTTACAGACAACATGGCCTCAATCAGATGATTGAGAGGAGCAATATCACTTTTTAGCCTGGTCTCAAAACCCAAATCACCGCGCGCTTCCAGGACCGCAATGCCGTGATCTCCCAGGCTGCCGGATATAATGACCTGGTCGCCGGGTTTGGCCTGGCTGCCACCAATCTTGAGGCCTGGTCTCAATAAACCAACGCCAGTTGTGGAGATATACATACCATCCGCTTCTCCATGAGCAACAACCTTGGTATCTCCGCAAATAATCTGAACATCTGCCTCGTTTGCGGCTTCTTTCATGGAGTTGACAACCTTTTCCAGAGTGCTGATATCCAAACCTTCTTCCAATACAAAACTGGCAGATAGGTAAAGAGGCTTAGCACCCACCATGGCAACGTCATTGACTGTACCGCATACGCAAAGTTTTCCGATATCGCCGCCTGGAAAGAAAAGCGGAGAGACTACATGCGCATCAGTACTTATGGCTAAGCGGACTCCATTACTAAGCTCAACAACTCCCGCGTCATCTCCAGCCAGGAGAGCCGCATTGGCCAGGGGAGGGTAGAAGACATCTTTGATCAAATCTGCCATCATTTTTCCACCACTTCCGTGTCCCTGAACGATTTTGTCAGTATGTTTTCTTGGCAGAGGGCAGATTGGACTTTCCATAGGAGGAGTCTTGTTTGTCATAAGGCGTTCTCCCGGGAACCAGGTGTCTGGGTCCGGTAGCGGTAATAAGCAGCGCAGGCGCCTTCATCTGAAACCATGGTTGCGCCTAAAGGATTCTCCGGAGTGCATAAAGTGCCAAACGCTTCGCATTGGTCTGGTTTTTTCTGACCCTGCAGCACCAGACCTGAAATGCAAAGTGGCGATTCCTCGGCCTGGATGGTTTCAACCTGGAATCGTTTCTCCGCATCATATTTGTTGAAAAGAGGCTTTAATCGCCAACCGCTTCCTGGGATGACCCCGATGCCGCGCCATTTTCTATCACATTCTTCAAATACTTGATTGATAACAGCCTGGGCGCTTTGATTCCCTTTTTCGGATACCGCCCGAATGTAGGCGTTTTTCACCTCACAGGTTCCGGCTTCGAGGGATTCGACGGTTTTTAATATACCTTGGGCTATATCCAAAGGCTCAAAACCTGTTATGGTCATAGGAATGTTGAATTTTTTGGCCAGGGGAATGTATTCCCAGTAGCCCATCACTGCGCAGACATGGCCTGCTGCCAGGAACCCCTGGACCCGGTTATGAGGTGAGCTGAGAATGGCTTCTATTGCCTGGGGTACCCTGACATGGGAAACCAGGATACTGAAGTTATCAAGACCCATTTGATCGGCCTGAAGCACACTCATCACATTGGCAGGTGCGGTTGTTTCGAAACCAATGGCAAAAAAGACAACTTCCTTATCAGGGTTTTCTTGTGCCAGCTTGACAGCATCAAGTGGAGAATAAACAACCCGGACATCACCTCCCCGGGCTCTAACGGAGAACAGGTCAGCCTGAGAACCAGGCACTCGCAGCATGTCGCCGTAGCTGGTAAAGATCACGTCAGATTTTGAGGCGATTGCCAGGGCTCTATCAATTAACTCAAGCGGAGTAACACAAACAGGGCAACCCGGTCCATGGACCAGTTCAATTTCATCTGGAAGTAGTTGATCAAGACCAGTTTTGATGATCGAGTGTGTCTGACCGCCGCAAATTTCCATTAAGGTCCAATGTTGCGTGGTTATCTCTTTGATCTTGTTAACCACTCCAAGTACCAGATTGGCATCGCGGTATTCGGTAAGATATTTCATACCGGATCTTCGCCTCCCAGTTCACCGGCTTCAATGATCTCTCGGATCAGATCGATCGATTGCTGAGCTTCTTCCTCGCTTAATAAACTAATGGCAAAACCCACATGGATAATGACGTAATCTCCAATTTGTGCCTCTGGAACATGTGCTATACAGGCCTCCCTGGTGACGCCGCTGAAATCAACCTTGGCCATCCGCAATTCTTGTTTTTCATAGATTTCGATTATTTTTCCTGGAACACCGAGACACATAATTTCCTGCTCCTTTATACGGATAAGAATTTTTGTCCGATCACTGCCTGTCCTAGCGCGAGCCCACCATCGTTAGCGGGAACTTGTTTGTGGATATAGATCTTGAATCCCGCTTTTTGCAATCTAAGGTAAGAGTTTCTTAGGAGGCTCATATTTTGCCACACTCCGCCGCTCAAGGCAACCTGGTTCAAGTGGTGGATCCTTTTCAGTTTGACTGCCATTTCCAATACCAGTTGTGAGATTGTATTGTGAAAACGGGCAGAAATTGCTGGAATAGGACAGCCCTGGTTGAGGTCTGTCAGGATCTCAAGGATCATTGGGCCGGCCTGGAAAATGAGATCATCAGAGATGGAAAGCGAATACAATCCTGATTCATCTGGATCTGCCAGCGCCTCCAATTCAATTGCTGCTTGTCCTTCGTAGCTGATCTGATGACAGATACCTAGCAGGGAGGAGATCCCATCAAATAGCCGGCCTGCGGATGATGTCAGTGGAGCGTTAGTACCTGTCGCAAGTTGCCTTTCGAGCACATCAAGTGTGGATATCCCCGGGATAGATTCGGGCAAAGATTGCGCATAGGCAATAGGCAGCAACCCGGGATCGAGTGGAATCTGGGTGGTTCGTAATAAGGAAACTGCTGTTCGCCAGGGTTCCTGAACTGCCAGGTCACCTCCTGGTAAGGGAAAATATTCCAGATGGCCAACTCTGGAATAACTGTGATAATTTGCAACCAGAAATTCTCCTCCCCAGATATGGCCGTCTTCCCCATATCCGATGCCATCAAAGCTTATTCCAATGACAGGTTCCTCGCTCTGATAGTTGTTATCTGCCAGACAAGCAGCAATATGGGCATGATGATGTTGAACGGGGAGAACTGGAAGATTTTCCTGTTCTGCTCTCTCAAGAATATATCGAGAAGATAGGTAATTAGGATGCAGATCGTAAACAAGCAGATCGGGATGGATTCGGAAAAGAGATTCGTAGTGAGAAATACTTTCCTGATAGGCTGTAAGGGTCTCAAAATTCTTTAAATCGCCAATATGCTGACTGAGAAAAGCGTACTTATCTTTGATAAGGCAGAATGTATTTTTAAGTTCTGCTCCTCCGGCTAGAATGGATTTTCCTGAGAGGGGGGAAGATATGGGTCCGGGAGCAAAACCACGCGATCTGCGAATTGGATACATTTCCCTCAATTTCTCACCACCCATTTCCGGCACCCTGGCAACTGAATCATCACAATGGATATGGATATCACGGTTATGCAGTAGATAGAAATCAGCGATATCTCCTAAAAGCTTTTTCACTTGATCGTTTTGGGTGAGAATGGGATTCCCACTGATATTCGCGCTGGTCATAATCAGGACTGAATAAGCCGATTTGGGGAATTGGTCTTCTTGTGAAAAGAGCAGATAATGGAGAGGAGTATAGGGAAGCATCACTCCGATTGTATTTTGGCCTGGTGCGATAGAAGTTGGCAAAAGTGATCCTGTCCTTCTTGCGAGCAGCAAGATAGGCCGCTGCCTGGAGGTTAAGAGATCTTCTTCTTCCTGTGATACTTCGCAGTATTTTCGCACTGTTTCCAGATCAGGCATCATCACTGCCAGTGGTTTGTCTGGCCGGTTTTTTCTGGACCTGAGTGTTTCGACCGCTGTTGGATTTTCCCCATTACATGCCAGGTGGAACCCGCCCAGTCCTTTAATCGCACCGATTTTTCCTTCTGCGAGTAGCTCCTGGGTCAGCAATAGAGCCTCATCCCCAAGTATTTCCTTGATCGGGTTGGATTGGGAGCTATTTTCCAGCCAAATATTTGGACCGCATTCGGGGCAGGCTACCGGTTGGGCGTGAAATCTGCGATCCAGTGGATTGTTATACTCTGCCTCACACGCTGGGCACAGGTCAAATAAGGACATGGTAGTCAGGGGGCGATCGTAAGGTATATCCTTGATGATCGTGAAACGAGGTCCACAGTTAGTACAGTTGATGAACGGATATCTGTATCTGTTGTCATTGGGTGTAAATAATTCATGAAGGCAGTCATCACAGATACTCACGTCAGGCGATATGGGTTGGAAGGCACCTTCAATCACCTGGGAGTGCTGAATGTGAAAAACCTCGTGTCCATCTGGCGAGATGGATTCATACTGCAGGGATTCGATAATAGAAAGGGGTGGAGCTTCTTTTGTAATACTGGTTAAAAACCGATCCAGGTCGGACTCGGGACCGCTGACCTCAATAACGACACCTTCGGAAGTGTTTTTAACCCAGCCCTTGAGATCATATCGGATTGCCAGATTATAAATAAAGGGGCGAAAACCAACTCCCTGGACAATTCCGTTAATAAGAATCCGATATGCAGCAGGATGGTTCATATCAAGAAACTTTTTTGTCCTTGATATGCTCGGTGAGCCAATTGACCCAGTTCTCGATCCCTTCGCCTGTTGTGCAAGAAACCGGGAAGGTGATCAGGTCCGGATTCAACATCTGGACACCCTTTTGGAAATATTCCATATCAAATTTTACATAAGGCAGCAAATCGATTTTATTGATGATCAAGGCATCGACGTCTTGGTACATGGCTGGGTACTTATAAGGTTTATCATCACCCTCAGGAATGGAGGCGATTAGAACATTTTTATCAGTGCCCAATTTAAATGAAGCCGGGCAGATCAAATTGCCCACATTTTCCACTAAAAGCAGGTCAAACTGATCCAGGTCCAGTTCCATCAGGGCATTGCGGAGCATATGAGCGTCAATATGACATTGACCACCGGTGTTGATTTGAACTGCTGTTGCACCGGCTTCTGCTGCCCGATCCGCATCTATACTGGTTGCGACATCGCCGTCAATAACTGCAATCTCGTAGTCGGGTTTAACTAATGCCAGAGTTTTTTCAATCAATGATGTTTTCCCGGCGCCTGGAGAAGCCATGATATTGAGGCTGAACAAGTCTGCTTGAAGCAGCTGTTGTTTGTTTTCAGCGGCAAGTTGATCGTTGGCGCTGTGAACTCTTTCTACCACCGAGATTTTTTTTGTCATTGGTTCCTCTAAATGATATTAATGCTGTCGAGGTGGAATTCCTTGCCTTCCAGGATCTCCATCTTGTTGCTCTGGCAGAAAGGGCAGGGAGCTAATTCACCATCTACCATTGGGTATTCTTTCCCGCAATCCTGGCAGCGGAATTTAGCAGGGATTCTTTGGAAATGCAGTTTGGCGCCTTCACAAATGGTATTTTCAGTGATCAGATCCCAGTAAAACTGTACTGAATCATCTATCACGGTGGATAATTCACCGATCACCAGATAGAGATCGGTGATCTTCATCGCCGCGTTTTTTTCTCCATGCCTGATAGCGATTTCCGCTATTTGTTCAGTTATGGCTAATTCATGCATGAAATCAATTGCCTGCTCAGGATATTTAGTCCGGAATATTCAGTTTGCCTGCAGTCAGCAGGAATAGCACTGACATGATCACAGCGGATGAAAGGCACCACATACAGGTTGCGCCGATCACAAAAGGCTCCAGGAATGTCAGGTAGATTGAGAATAATATGCCAAATAGGGTGACCCCAAACAAAGCAAGGTTCAGGATCCTTGTATACTGTGGCAGATCCAGCAGTCTTCCCAGCCAGAGAATGATAATGACCAGGTATCCCATGACACCAAGCACACCTATCGGCAGGATGCCGAACAGGGTTGCAAATTCACTCTGCTGAACTGTGTTGCAATTTCCAACTGGACCGCAAACAGCTTCAATCTGGTTAAATTCAACATAGGACATATAACCAGCGATTCCGATTCCGATAACCGAGAGCAGCGGAATCAACCATTCAGGTGTACCCTTTTTGTCCGGGTCTAGATCCTTTCTAAGATTAAATCCTGCGAACACAAGGGCAGCGATCATTCCTACCAGGACGATAACAGAAAGGATGTTTCCAGCCAGGTCTGATTGGAATTTTTCCCGTAAGGTCAGCTGGTGTGTTAGAGAAGTGTTTTCCTCGCCTGAGCCGTTTTCTGGATCTCCAGAGGGGGAGTCCATAGCTTCAGTTAGGCCTTCAATAGTCGGCCAATCGATCCCGCCGTTTTTTAAGCCCTCTTCGATGATCCCGGGAAATTGTTCAGGGATTTCATTAGAACCTATCAGGACTTGATCTCCCACCACAAGAGTGGGAACGGCCTGCCGTTCATCGGGGACATCGAATAAATCTATATAATTACTAAATAGAGCATTGCCGGTTTCTGTGTAAGTATTTATACCGTAAATGACCAGCTGCGAACCGAACTGGCGATCCAATTCCGGCAGAACCTGTTCAATGACCTGGGCACAATGGCCGCAGGTGGGTGAATAAAACAGGACTGCATGGACAACAGGCGATTGAGCCTGGGCGGTATCTGCAATTGGTGAAAAGCTCAGGATGGCAACAAGGCATATCAGAACGAAATTTCGAACGCGGATCATACATACTCCATGTATCTAGTAGTTTTTTACATTGGGAGATTATAGTCCCAATTCAAATAAATGTACACATTTATGAAAACTCAGGAATTCTCAGAGAGGCCTCTTCGAATCCGTCTTAAGTCTTTGTTTGTTTTTTCCTGATAATCGGAATTCAGGAGAACAAAAATATCCTGGGCTTGTGACATAAGCTGATTAGCCTGAACGTGTTCTGTTAAACCCTCCCAGGCCAGAGCTTGGTTTGCCAGGGCTATACCTTGCCGTAAGAGATCTCCGTTTTCCTGAGCCAAATCAAAAGACTGCTGATGATAATCAAGGGCCGTTTTGAGATCTGCCTGTCGGGATGAAATCATGCCTAGTAAATCGTAGATGATCACCAATGAAGACCGGGAATCCAGTGTCAGTGCGAGATCAAGGGCTACCAGGGCAAAACCTTGGGCGGGCTGGTATTTTTTATCCTGAAGATTGCAGTCTGCCAGGTTGATGAGAGCATTCAATTTCAAGGCGGGATCTGCAATTCTCTCAGCAGTTTCGAGGACATATTTATGGGATTTCACTGCATTTTTATAGTCCTTCAATATGCTGTAGGCCAAACCCCGATTCCCCTCTATGGCCGCTATCAAGGATGGATGATCTTTTTCGTTCAAAAGTCCTTTTACAGTGGCTAGTTCTTCTAAAGCGTGTTCGATTTGACCGGACATGATCAGGCAAACTCCGAGCTGGTTTAATGCCTGGGTTTGGCGGATAGTTTGACCATTTTTCAAGAATAATTCCGCAGCTTTTTTAAAATAATGAGCCGCTTCGGAATAGATGTTGCGTTCCAGGAATATCTTGCCTGCAGCGGAACAAGCTTCCGCAGCAATAAGGTGGTTTCCCTCTATTTCGGCATCATTTATTTTGGTTAGAATATTTTCCAGGTTTGGCATCGGGTTTCCTGTTTTTCAACAGGCTTATTTTAACACCAAGGTGGTGCAGTGTCCTTAGGGATAAGAACGCCTGAGATCGATTTAATAAATGGTTAATAAAAACCTGCTTTTGGCAGCAGGTTTTTATAGTTTCGATGAATGGACCAGAGATTTAGCCCTGCAGTCCATCCAGCCAGTTCAAGACGTCATTAAAAACTACTTCATGTTCCGGTTCATTATAGATTTCATGATATAGCTCATCATAAATGATCAGTTTGTTGTTCTGGGAGGAAACAAGGTTGTGCAGGTAGGTAGACCAGGCAGGATCGCAGATCCGATCCTGTCCTCCATGAAGCAGCAGGATGGGCAGAGTGATATTGGATCCTTTTTCCGCCACATAGGTGATTCCATCATTAATAACCGACGAAATTCGGGCGGTTGATTTTCCGTTATATACTAAAGGATCGTTTATATAGTTAGTAACAACCTGGGTGTCACGGCTTAACCCGCTTTTATCTATCCCAATTAGGCGAATTTTGGGGATGGTTTTTGAGATGATTGTACCAATTTTGACTGTGAAATCCGATACGTACTCTGGACCCATTACCAGAGATCCCGAAAGGATTGCGCCACTGACTTTTTCTTGATGATCGATCAGGAAACTTGCAGCTATCAATCCACCCAAACTGTGGCCAACCAGATATACCGGGAGACCAGGCTGCCATTCTTTTATCATTTCCAGATAAGTGAGAATTGGATTGATAAAAGAAGGAAAATCTTTGACAAATGACCGCGTTCCGGAGGATTTTCCGTGTCCGATCAGATCGAATCCGAAAACAGCATATCCCATATCAGTGAAATAATCAGCCAGATGTTTGTATCTGCCGCAGTGTTCATTGAGACCATGAACTACCAGAAGAATTGCTAGAGGGGGGCTTTCGGGCAGCCAGTACTGATAATAAATAGATTGGTCTTGTTCTGAAAAAAATCCTTCCTGATGCTTCATTTTTTACCTCTAGGTTGAAATTTAACTGATGAGTTATTAAAAAATCGGAATTTAGTTACCTATAATTTCAAAAAGTATAATATAGTTAATTTATCTGTGCATCGTTTTCGTTATTCTGGAGGGAATATGGACTCCATGGCATTATACTATCCTGACGGGCACCAGAAACATTATCTGTACGCTCACCCAGAATCCCCAGAAAGGGTGGAAGTGATAAAAAGGGGATTGATGGAGATTGATCTGTGGGATAGCTGCCCCCAAGTCAGACCTTGTAAGCTGGATCAGGATATCCTGGAAGCTATCCATGACAAGGAATATCTACATATCGTGGAACGGGCCAGCAGCCAGGCCCAAATGTTGGATCCGGATACTTATACGACCCTTGAATCCTGGCAGCTGGCGCAGAATGCAGCCGGCGGTGGGGTTGCGATTGCAGACCTTGTTTGGGATAGAAAAGCTCAATCTGGTTTTGCTCTTACCAGACCGCCTGGACATCATGCCACCCGGAATAGAGGAATGGGTTTTTGTCTGATCAATAATATTGCCGTGGCAGCGGAATATTTACTTCGAGTGAAAGGGGCAGGTAAAATCGCCATCCTTGATCTGGATTTGCATCATGGCAACGGCACTCAGGATATTTTTTGGGACCGCCCTGAAGTATGTTACATATCCATTCACCAGGCGCCGTTTTATCCAGGTACAGGAGCCCTCTACGAAATCGGATCGGGGACAGGAGAGGGCACTACTTTGAATCTACCGATTCCTTGTTTTTCTGGTGATGTGGCATATGCAACCCTGACCAGGGAAATCATTCTGCCTTATCTGCAAGAACAGATTGTGGATATGCTCTTGATCAGTTTCGGATTTGATACCCACTGGAAGGATCCGCTGGGCAGCATGCAAGTATCTGCTGGCTGTATATTTGAGATTATGAAAGACCTCAAAAAATGGGCAGAAAAATTTTGTTCTGGCCGGTTGGCTGTTTTTCTGGAGGGTGGATATGATTTGGATGCTGGCCTGGCATGCGGTCAGGCTGTTGGCGCAGCATTGTGCAGTAAAGAATGGGAAGACCCAGTGGGAAAATCACCGATCGAAGAAAAAGACCATTGGCGAGAAACACTTATAGAGGCTAAAAAACTTCTGGAATATGGGTAATTATTTAGTGCTTTAAGATTTGATCCTGGTTTTGGGCTGGTTATAAGTATAATGATTAAAGCTGGTCTAACTAAGGAATTTTTATGTTAAATCGTTATGTTGAGCCGGAAGACCAAAAACCTGGTATTGAATTGATCCATCTCAAACAAGCCTTGATCGAGGTTGTGAGGATGGATATTGAGGAATCTCCTCCTGCATCAGCACGAGAGTATCAAGTTCGGGTCCGGAGCCTGATCGAAACCTCCTACGAGAAAGTTTCTGATGAATATCCACTGACTGAATTCGAAAAACTTCGTCTGTTCAGCGAAGTTGAAGACGAAATCACTGGTTTTGGCCCGATCCAACCCTTGCTGGCTGACCCGGATATCAGTGAAATCATGATCTATGGACCAGAACAGGTCTATGTTGAAAAGAATGGGAAGCTGGAAGATACCGATGTGAAATTTGAGAACAATGACCATTTGATGAGCATCATCACCAGGATTCTTTCTCCCCTTGGCCGGCGTGTGGACCAGGAAAATATGATGGCTGATGCCCGCCTCCCAGATGGGTCGCGGGTTAATATTGCAATCCCACCTGTATCTGTAGATGGTCCCTCGCTTACGATCCGGAAATTCCTGGAAAGCAAATTGACTATCAATCAGATTATCAAATTAGGGACAATGACCGATCATATGGCCGAGTTCCTGCAGGCCTGTGTAGCCTCGCGTTTGAACATTCTGATCACCGGGAATACCAGTTCTGGAAAAACCACCTTATTAAATATTCTGGCAATGTCCATACCTGACGATGAGAGGATTATTACTATTGAAGATGCGGCGGAACTGAAACTGAATCAAAAATATGTTGTCCGTATGGAAACCCGTATGCCGAATACTGATGGGGTGGGTGGTGTGATCACACGCGACCTGGTTCGCAACGCGCTGCGGATGCGTCCGGACAGAATTGTAGTTGGCGAAGTTCGCAGTGGAGAGGCCCTGGACATGCTCCAGGCAATGAATACCGGGCATGATGGCTCGTTAACAACTCTCCATGCCAACTCTCCCAGGGATGCAATTTCACGTCTGGAAACTATGTCAATGATGGCTGGATTAGAACTGCCATTAATGGCAATCAGGACACAAATAGCCGCAGCTATCGATCTGATTGTTCATATGGAGCGTCTGACCGATGGGACACGAAAAGTCACTCATGTCACTGAAGTTCCCCGCATGGAAGGTGATATCGTCACCCTGTCTGATATTTTTAAATTTGATCAAACAGGAGTGTCTTCTGACGGAAAAATTTTAGGAGAAATGGAGGCTACCGGTCTGCGGCCACTCTTTACTCCCAGGTTAGAAGCGGCTGGTTACAAATTGCGAGGAGAGATTTTCGGAGTATGATAGAATTTTAAGTCTCCTCAGTGCAACTTCTCTGCATATATTCCGTATATTGGATATTGGAAATGAATCAAATCCTAAAGTGTTGGGATTATATTTCCCTGTATATTAACCAATCAATTTAACAGGAAAAGTTCGAATGAAAAAAGATCAGAGCAAATTCGTATGGGGCGGGATATTGATCCTGGTAGGAATTTTATTTTTGCTGCAGGAATTCCAAATTCTTGGCAGCGCTTTTGAATATATGTGGGTGCTGTTGATGGCAGCCGGAGCAGCAGCGTTTTTATGGATCTATTTCACAAAGCAGGATCAATGGTGGGCTATTATTCCGGGGCTGACGCTCTTTGGTTTAACCCTCGTTGCAATCGATGAATTATTTGATATCCTGCCCAGCTCAGACATATCCGGAGCAATTTTCCTGGGTTGTATTGGACTTGCTTTTTGGCTTGTATACCTGCGTAAGCAGGTCCAATGGTGGGCAATAATTCCCGGTGGTGTGTTGATCACCCTATCACTTGTGGCTGGATTGGATTTCCTATCTGAATGGAATGATGTGATATTTTTCCTTGGATTGGGAGTTACATTCTTCCTGGTGGCCTTGCTGCCTGGAGCGGTCCATAATACAAAATGGGCCTTAATCCCGGGTGGTATCATGACTGTTCTGGGTCTAGCGCTATTTGCCCCCGTTCTGAATATTATGAACATCGCCTGGCCAATTATCCTGATCGGTCTTGGTATTTTTATCCTGATCAGAAGCTGGAAATAGTAAGCCAGAGAGGAGTTTTTCAATGGGAAATGTGAAATTATATCGAAGTACCACAAACCGGATGGTAGGCGGCGTCTGTGGAGGCCTGGGAACCTTTCTGAATGTCGACCCGACCTTTGTCCGCTTATTATTCATCCTTTTACTGTTCGGCAGTGATTTTGGTTTTATTTTATATCTACTGCTGTGGATAGTGATTCCTGAAGAGGGTGGAGCATACGGGTTTAAAGAGGAATCTATGAGTGCTAGATTCAAATCAATGGGTAATGATATCCAGCAGGCAGTCACTCAACCTCATCCCCAATCGGGTTTGATCTTGGGTATCGGGTTGATAGCAGTGGGAGGATTTTTATTCCTGGACCGGATGAATTTCAGCTGGTCGCAGTGGGTTAATCTTGATCTTGTCTGGCCGATCTTGTTGATTGTAGGTGGTGTAGTATTACTATTTCGGAAAGGTAGAGAGTAAACCATGTCTTCTGAGAAAAAATACTTTGATGGAAAGCGGAGAAGTTTTTTCGGGCCTATCCTGTTAATAACCATTGGTTTGATCTTCCTTGGAAATAATCTGGGCCTGATCCCTGGAGAAGGTTGGGAGACGATCTGGCGTCTCTGGCCAGTGCTGTTTATCATTGCTGGTTTGAATGACCTGGTTCGCCGCCAGGGTATTGCCTGGCCAATCCTGTTAATTGGCGCCGGTGTGTTTTTGCTGCTGAACAATTTTGGTCCGCAAGTCTGGATTAGTTGGACCCAGCTGATCCAACTCTGGCCAATCCTATTAATTGCTGCGGGAATCGACTTGGTATTTAAGGGTGATTCGATCTGGTATACAATCGGAGGCGTGGTTCTAACCTTGATGTTAATCGGGGGATCGGTTTGGATTGTTCGGTCAGGTTTCCAGGTTGCGGCGGATTACACAGAAATCAGGGAAATTTTCTCCGATGAAGTTGAACAGATGGACCTTGATCTTTCCTTGGGAGCGGGGGAATTGATCCTGGGATCAGATACTCCGGATGGAGTTTTGGTTTTTGGCAGTCTCACACCGGATAAATACGTAGATCAGATTTCAACAAAAGCCGGCAAGATCATCTATGAACTTGAACATAGTGAACCGGGATTTTATCCACACACTGCCAGATGGGAATTGGATCTAACTGATGATTTGGTCGCAGATCTGGCCGTGAACAATGGTGCAGGTGAAATGATCCTGTCGCTGGAGGCAATGAACCTGGTATCATTGGATGTAAAGCAGGGAGTGGGTAGGATGGTAGTTCATCTGCCGGAAATGGATAGTGATCAGGTTCTAATTAGTCAGGCTGTAGGTACAATTCAAATTCAAATTCCGAAAAATACTCAGGTGGCAGTTGACGCGAAGAATGGATTGTCAAAAGTAGATTTTCCGGCAGATTTTGAGTTAGAAGATGGATATTATGTATCACCGGGAGCAAGCCGGTCCAATGCTGAGTTATTTATCATTGTGGAACAGGCTATAGGCTTGATAAACATCCAATATGCCCGCTAAATAGGCAGCGAAATATAAAAGACCGCAGCGACTGCTGTGGTCTTACTCTTTAAACCGGGCGGTTGATGCTTTGTTCTTCGCTAAATCCTTCGGGATAACGCTTGATCAATTTGGCTACATTTTGAGAAGCAATATCTTCCAGACTGATGCCAACAGCTGTGGCGGCTTCAGCAAGGTACCAGAGAACATCACCTAACTCGTCTTTCAGTGATTCCGAGTCAAAAGGATGCCCGTGGGCAGTCATTTTTTTTACTAAATTCGCGAACTCTCCGGCCTCTCCTGCCAAGCCCAGGGCGGAGACAACCAAACGTTGTTCTCCATCTCCACCGGCACCGGCAGAGCGGTTTGCCAGACCCTGGTATTTATTAAGGGTGAAAGGTTCAGATTTCATACACCGGTCTCCTTTAGGTTTGCCAGAGTGATGAGTTCTTCAACAAGCTGTCTGAGCTCCTGCTTCAGGAAGGGATAGGGGGATTCGTCAAAGATATTGGCCAGGGATTGGTAGTACCATAATGTTCCGGTTTTTTTACCTTTGAACCAGTCCCAGATTTTGTCGCCCTCTTTTTGCAGATCTCGCAAAATGGATCTGGAGTTATGGACCTTGTCGGATAAGGAGACCAGCAGTATGGAGTCCGGTGCCGTCTTTAATCTAGCCAGATAATTGCTTTTTCTTTCTTTCCAGTCAGGCTTAGGCTGCGTATAGGCATCTGTGCAGCCCTCAACGATTTCAGCTACTTCTTCCCCGAATTCCGCTCTTATTCTTTCGAGTGTTGGTAAACCGCCCTGGTCTTCCACAGCGTCATGCAGCAGAGCGGCAATGGCCTGATTTTCAGTTCCACCATTTTCAAGTACAAGAGCTGAGACAGACATAAGATGAGAATAATAGGGTACCTGGGCACCCTTGCGGATCTGATTTTGGTGAAGCTCAAAAGACATATTCAATGCTGCTTGAAAACGATCTGATAAGAGGAATGGTTCCATTAAATTATCCTATAGACTAAGATGGTCATTATTAGATAAAACTTGATAACGGAATTATTATACTCTTGAAACCTGAGAGGTATATCTTGGTTGAAGAATTGATTGTTGCCCTTAGCCTGGTTTATTCACCTTCCCCCAACAATAAAACGTTGGCACGTAAATCAGCCGGGTCCCATTTTTTATTGCTGCCGTTTCGTGTTTTTTAAGAACCGCGATCTCTGTTTTAGATAAGATCCCAGACAGATCTTCCTCGAGTACTTGCCATTCTGAGTCTAACTCTGATTGGGAAAGATCTTTTTTCCAGGCACCTTCATACACACCACAAATGATATCTGAAAATCCTCCAGCAGAAAATAGTGCCTTGAGAGTTCTGCCCATCCGGGGATCTGCTCCTGCGTTAATTAAGCCAGAGATCTGATAGTCTCGGATCCTGATAAATTCTAAGGGATAATCGATCCTGCCACCATAGTCCGGTTCAGCGAAAGCAACCACATAACCATTTTCAGCAGTAACCCGAACCATCTCTTGTAATGCCTTTGAGGGGTAGCCGGTCCATAGAAGAAAATAATGGCATAAAACCAAGTCAAACAAATCGTCAGGAAACGGGAGATGGAAAACGTCTGCGCCAAGTAAATGGCTTTCAGGACTTCCCATTTTGGCAAGATCAAGATTTTTCAGATTGATATCAGCACCGTAGATTTCAGCGGGAGAGAGAACTTGCAGATCAGGCAGCAGAACTCCAGTTCCGCAGCCAATATCCAAGATTTTTTCCTGGGGATGTGTTTTCAGGAGTTCAAAAAAATAGATGCGCAGGGCTTTAGTCCATTGCGCCTGTACCTTATATCGAGCGTGCCAATCCTGAAGCGAGAGCGGCATCAGCTTTACTCTTCAGGATTGGACTGCCAGATCGCCTTCCAATCGTCTTTAAGCAGATTTCCGAGGACCTGGTTAAGACCCTGCTCTGGGAGAACATCACCATCTGGTTCGATATAGAACCAGGCTTTTCCCGCTCCATTTACTTTATCTTGGCTATTTTTATTCTCGAGTGAGATTGGGTTATGAGCAGAGTACG
>Ga0307441_1000358_pt1 | contig 17022 bp, 18 predicted proteins | sample SalMarWE160420MG_FD_202149 | JGI IMG/M metagenome (GOLD analysis project Ga0307441, IMG submission 202149) | Salt marsh sediment microbial communities from the Plum Island Ecosystem LTER, Massachusetts, United States - WE1604-20 | ecosystem: Environmental > Aquatic > Marine > Intertidal zone >... | reverse complement strand
GAGGGCATGCACGAGAACGAGGCGTTCAAGGTCGACACCCAGATCGGCATCCAGGTGTTCCTGTCCGACGACGCCAAGGAAGGCCCGCGAGCATTCGCCGAGAAGCGCAAGCCCAACTTCCAGAACAGGTAACCGACCCCCCTTCCTCACGCCGAGCGTGCACTCAGGGCGACTTTTCGGCGATTTTTTCGCCCTGACGTCACGTTCGGCGGGGCTGTCGGTGCGCCACGCCACACTGCGTGCGTGCGAGAGCCCTTCATCGGAAGCGAGGCGCTGGCCTCGGGTGCGCTCACCCGCTACCAGCTGCGCAGCCGGTTCGTGGCCCTGCATCCGGACGTCTATATCGCACCCGGCACGGCGCTGACGGCCGCGACGCGAGCCCGCGCCGCGTGGCTGTGGTCACGGCGGCGCGGCATCGTCGCGGGGCATTCCGCCGCGGCGCTGCACGGCGCCAAGTGGGTCGACGACCGGGCGCAGGCGCAGCTGCTGTACGAACACCGTCGTCCCCCGGCGGGCATCCGCACCTGGTCGGATCGACTCGCCGACGACGAGATCGCACTGACCGACGGCACACCGACGACCACGCCGGCGCGGACGGCCTTCGACCTGGCGTGCCGCAACCCGGTGGGCAAGGCGGTGGCGGCGATCGACGCGCTGGCACGGGCCACCAGGCTCGATCTCGCCGATGCCGTGTCGCTCGCCGCGCGCCACAAGGGACACCGCAGCATCAGGCGCGCCCGCCGCGCGCTCGACCTGGTCGACGCCGGCGCGGAATCGCCGCGCGAGACGTGGCTGCGGCTGCTGCTCATCGACGCCGGCTATCCGCGGCCGCAGACCCAGATCCCGGTGTACGACGAGTACGGCGCCCTCACGGCGGTCATCGACATGGGTTGGGAGGACATCAAGGTCGGGCTCGAGTACGAGGGCGATCACCATCGAACCGACCGCAACGTGTTCAACAAGGACATCAGGCGCCACGAGACGTTGACGACGGAGCTGGGGTGGATCGTCGTGCGGGTCACGGCCGAGGACGTGCCGGGCGGCATCCTGCGACGGGTGGCGGCCGCCTGGGCGCGCCGAGCGTGAGCTGAGGGCGACTTTTCGGCGATTTTTTCGCCCTGACGTCACGCTCGGCGCGAACGCGGGGCGTCAGCCGACCGGCGCGCTGGGGCTGAACTTGACCGGCATCTTCTCGAGGCCGGACACGAAGTTGGCCGGCCGCAGCGGCAGCGCGGCATCCGAGGCCAGCCGCATGTCGGGCAGGCGCTGCAGCAGCCGGCCCTGCATGATCGACAGCTCGAGGCGGGCGAGCTGATTGCCCAGGCAGAAGTGGGTGCCGAAACCGAACGCGAGGTGGTTGTTCGGGTAGCGCTCGATGTCGAAGCTCTCCGGATCCTCGAAGACCTTCTCGTCGAAGTTCGCCGACTCGAACAGCAGGATCATCTTCTCGCCCTGCCGCAGCTGCGTGCCGTGGAACTCGGTGTCGGCGGTCATCGTGCGCGCCATGTTCTTCACCGGCGCGGTCCAGCGCAGCATCTCCTCGATCGCGTTGGGCAGCATGCTCAGGTCACCCGCCAGGCGCTTGTGCTGGTCGGGGTGCAGCAGCAGTTGCCGCGTCCCGCCGGACAGCGTGTGGCGGGTCGTCTCGTCGCCGCCGATCAGCAGCAGCAGCACCTCGGTGACGATCTGGTGGTCCTCCAGTCGCGCCCCCTCGACCTCGGCGTGCACGAGCACGCTGACCAGGTCGTCGGTGGGCTCGGACTTGCGGGCCGCGATCATGCCCATCATGTATTCGCTGTAGGCGGCGAATGCGTCCATGGTGACCTGGATGTCCGCGTCGGCCGCGGTGCTGCTCAAGGCCCCGACCAGGTCGTCGGACCACCGCAGGAACATCTCGCGTTCCTCCGGGCGCACCCCGAGCATGTCGCCGATGACCGCCATCGGCAGCGGCGCGGCGAGGTCCCACACGAAGTCGCACTCGCCGCGTTCGCACACCGCGTCGATCAGGGTGTCGCACAGTTCGGCGATCTTGGCCTCCTGGTCCTTCACCCGCTTGCGGGTGAAGCCGGAGTTGACGAGCTTGCGGCGCAGCAGATGCTGCGGATCGTCCATCTCGATCATCATCTCCACACCCGGTTGGTCGGGTCGGATGCCGCCGGCGTTGGAGAACAGCTCGGGCTTGCGCTCGGCCTCGATGACGGACTGGTACGTCGAGGCGGCGGCCAGCCCGTTGCGGTCCCGGAACACCGGCTCGTGCTCGCGCATCCACCGGTAGACGGCCCGGGAGTCGCCCGCGTAGAAGGTGCCGTCGGTGAGGTCGACGTCCGGTCTGGTCTCCAGATTGGTCCCTAATTCTGGGATAGTCACGAGATCTCCTGAGCGTCGCCGAAGGTCATCTGTACGTGGTCAGCGGAACTGGACAGCATCGCGCGCTTGGGAAGGCCCAGCGAGGCAAGTTCTTTCGCGTAGGGGTGATCGCCCAGCCGGACGCGCACCCCGCCGAACCTGGTGCGCACGCCGTCCAGCGTGTGCTCGAAGGCGGTCTCGCGGGTGACCCCGTCGCGGTGCGAGTAGCTGCGCTGCCCCTGCTGGCGCGGGGTCAGCCGGAAGGGCAGGCCGCGGCGGAACTCCATGTCGATCACCAGTTGCCCGTCCACGCTGCAGTCGAACCCAAACCGAGTCCCCTCGCGAACGGTGAAGTCCGCCATCACTTTCGGGTAGCCCCAGATCTTGGTTCCCGCTTCCAGGGTGAACGCCTGGTCGACGGGCAGGTGGTGGATGAACGCGCCGGCCTGCCCGAGGGCGCGCGGCCCGCTCGCGTCAGAGCCCGGCGGGTTGACCATCACGCTGGTGCCGAATTCGTGGTACTGGCCCAGGTCGCCGTCGAGGTAGTGCATCAGCATCAGCACCACGATCGCGCGCCCGGGCAGGTAACGGCAGACCCGCAGGCCGCTGTAGTCGATCAGGCGCTGCGCGGCGTCGGCGTCGACGGAGAACATCGCCATGTGTTGATTGGCCTGACGGATCCGCACCGGCATCGTGAGTACGGTGCCCGCGATGGTGTGCTGTGAGGCTGTCATCGGGCCAATCTAGAACGTGTTCTACTCGTTGGGCAAGGTTCGGCTAGATCAGCGTGGCGAGCTCGTGGACCTGCTCGGTACTGCGGCCGGAGATCACCATCATCGTGACACCGGCCGCCTCCCAGACCTTGATCTGCTTACGCACGTAGTCCAGGTCGCCGACGATCGCGGCGTCGTCGACGAGCTCGTCGGGGATGACCGTCGCGGCCTCGTCCTTGCGGTCGCTGCGGAAGAGTCGCGTCACGTCGTCGACCACCTCGGCGTAGCCCATCCGGCGATAGACGTCGGCGTGGAAGTTGGTGTCCTCGGCACCCATGCCGCCCATGTATAAGGCCAGGTAGGGCTTCATGGCCGCGAAGGCGGCGCTGCGATCGTCGGTGATGACGATGTTGGCGGTCGCGCAGATCTCGAAGTCCTCGCGGCTGTGGCGGGCGCCGGGCCGGGCGAAGCCCTCGTCGAGCCACTCGTTGTAGGTGTCGGCCATCCGCGGGGTGTAGAAGATCGGCAGCCAGCCGTCGCAGATCTCGGCGGCCATCGCGACGTTCTTGGGGCCCTCGGCGCCCAGCATGATCGGGATGTCGGCGCGCAGCGGATGCGTGATCGGCTTGAGCGGCTTGCCCAGCCCCGTCGTCGCCGGGCCGGTCAGCGGCAGCGGGTAGTGCGGGCCGGCGCTGGTCACCGGCGCCTGCCGCGCCCACACCTGGCGGATGATGTCGATGTACTCGCGGGTGCGGGCCAGCGGCTTGGGGAAGGACTGGCCATACCAGCCCTCGACCACCTGCGGCCCGGACACCCCGAGCCCCAGGATGTGCCGGCCGCCGGACAGGTGGTCGAGCGTCAGCGCGGCCATCGCGCAGGCCGTCGGGGTGCGCGCGGACAGCTGCACCACCGACGTGCCCAGCCGCAGCCGCCGCGTCGACGAACCCCACCAGGCCAGCGGCGTGTAGGCGTCGGAGCCCCACGCCTCGGCGGTGAATACGGCGTCGAAGCCGGCGTCCTCGGCCGCGGCGACGAGCTCCCCGTGGTTGTCGGGGGGCTGCGCGCCCCAATACCCCAGCTGCAACCCGAGCTTCATGTGCTTGGCCTTCCCCGGCCCTCTAGCCAGACCGATCTAAAAACAATATTTGAATCCGTTGTTAGAACCTGTTCTACTCGATTGCGTGACAGCCAGTTCGAGCAGCCCGACCTTGATCGATCACCGTGAGCCACCGCTTTCTGCGCCACTGACGTTGTCCTTCGACTACACCCGTTCGGTCGGCCCCACGCTGAGCAAGTTCTTCACCGCACTGCGTGAGCGCCGCATCCTGGGGGCGCGCGGTTCGGATGGCCGGGTGCACGTGCCGCCGCCGGAGTATGACCCGGTCACCTACGAGCCGCTGGGCGAGATGGTACCGGTGTCGGCCGTGGGCACCGTGGTGTCCTGGACCTGGCAACCCGAGCCGTTGGAGGGCCAGCCGCTGGACCGCCCGTTCGCCTGGGCGCTGATCAAGCTCGACGGCGCCGACACCCCGCTGATGCACGCGGTGGATGCGGGAGCCGCCGGGCCTGATGGCATCCGCAGCGGCACGCGGGTCCATGCGCACTGGGCCGACGAGACGGTGGGCGCCATCACCGACATCGCGTACTTCGCGCTGGGGGAGGACGCCGAGCCGGAGGGGCCGGCCAGCGACCAGGACCCGGTCACCATGATCGTCACCCCGATCTCGCTGACCATCCAGCACACCGCCTCGCACGAGGAGAGCGCCTACCTGCGCGCGATCGCCGAGGGCAAGCTGCTGGGCGCGCGGACGGGCGAGAACGGGAAGGTCTACTTCCCGCCGCACGGGGCCGACCCGGCCACCGGCCTGCCGACCACCGAGTTCGTGGAGCTGCCGAGCAAGGGCACGGTCACCACGTTCGCGATCATCAACATCCCGTTCCAGGGCCAGCGCATCAAGCCGCCCTACGTGGCGGCCTATGTGCTGCTCGACGGCGCCGACATCCCGTTTTTGCACCTGGTGGCCGACATCGACGCGCACGAGGTGCGGATGGGGATGCGGGTCGAGGCGGTGTGGAAGCCGCGCGAGGAATGGGGCTTCGGCATCGACAACATCGAGTACTTCCGGCCGACCGGGGAGCCCGACGCCGACTACGACACCTACAAGCACCACCAGTAAAGGCCTTACTTCCCATGAGTGAACGCAACGTTGCGGTGGTCGGCTTTGCCCACGCCCCGCATGTCCGCCGCACCGACGGCACCACCAACGGCGTCGAGATGCTGATGCCCTGTTTCGCCGAGCTCTACGAGGACCTCGGCATCACCAAGGCCGACATCGGCTTCTGGTGCTCGGGCTCTTCGGATTACCTTGCTGGACGGGCCTTTTCGTTCATCTCAGCGATCGATTCGATCGGCGCCGTGCCGCCGATCAACGAGTCGCACGTGGAGATGGACGCGGCCTGGGCCCTGTATGAGGCCTACATCAAGATCCTGACCGGCGAGGTCGACACCGCGCTGGTGTACGGCTTCGGGAAGTCCTCGGCCGGAGTCCTGCGCCGGATCCTGTCGCGGCAGACCGACCCCTACACCGTCGCGCCGCTGTGGCCGGATTCGGTATCGATAGCCGGACTGCAGGCCCGGCTGGGGCTCGACTCGGGCAAGTGGAACTTCGAGCACATGGCGCGTGTTGCCCTTGATTCCTTCGCGCACACCAAACGGGTGGACTCCGTCGAGCCGGCGGTCAGCGTCGGGGACCTGCTCGAACGGCCGTTCTTCGCCGACCCGCTGCGGCGCCACGACATCGCGCCGATCACCGACGGCGCGGCGGTGATCGTGTTGGCGGCCGACGGTCGGGCGCGTGAACTGCGGGAGAACCCGGCCTGGATCACCGGCATCGAGCATCGCATCGAGTCCCCGGTGCTGGGTGCGCGCGACCTGACCGACTCGCCGTCGACCCGGGCGGCGGCCAGGGCGGCCAGCGGCGGCAGGACCGACAAGCTCGACGTGGCCGAGATCTGCGCGCCCTTCACCCATCAGCACCTGATCTTGGCGGAGGCGATCAACATCCCGGGGCGGACGAAGATCAATCCGTCCGGCGGCGCGCTGGCCGCCAACCCGATGTTCGTCGCCGGTCTGGAGCGCATCGGGTTTGCGGCCCAACACATCTGGAACGGATCGGCGGAGCGGGTACTGGCGCACGCCACCAGCGGTCCCGCGCTGCAACAGAACCTGGTCGCGGTCATGGAAGGGAAGAACTGATGGCCGGTGCAGGGGCACACCTCGCCGCGGTACTCGGTACCGGGCAGACCAAGTACGTCGCCAAGCGCAAAGACGTGTCGATGAACGGCCTGGTGCGCGAGGCGATCGACCGGGCGCTGGCCGACGCCGGCGCCACGTTCGACGACATCGACGCCGTCGTGGTCGGCAAGGCGCCCGACTTCTTCGAGGGCGTCATGATGCCCGAGCTGTTCATGGCCGACGCCATGGGCGCCACCGGCAAGCCGCTGATCCGGGTGCACACCGCGGGTTCGGTGGGCGGGTCCACCGCCATCGTGGCCGCCAGCCTGGTCCAGTCCGGAAAGTACCGGCGCGTGCTGGCGATGGCCTGGGAGAAGCAGTCGGAGTCGAATGCCATGTGGGCGTTGTCGATTCCGATCCCGTTCATCAAGCCGGTGGGCGCCGGGGCCGGCGGCTACTTCGCCCCCCACGTGCGGTCGTACATCCGCCGGTCGGGCGCACCGTTGAACATCGGCGCCATGGTCGCGGTCAAGGACCGCCTCAACGGGGCCCGCAACCCGCTGGCCCATCTGCACCAGCCCGACATCACCGTGGAGAAGGTGATGGAATCCCCCATGCTGTGGGACCCGATCCGCTACGACGAGACCTGCCCGTCGTCCGACGGTGCCGCCGCGGTCGTCATCGGCAACGAGGAGATCGCGGATGCCCGGGTGGCGCAGGGGCATCCGGTGGCGTGGATCCACGCCACCGCGCTGCGCACCGAGCCGCTGCAGTTCGCCGGGCGCGACCAGGTCAGCCCGCAGGCCGGCCGCGACGCGGCCGCCGCCCTGTGGAAGGCGGCCGGGATCACCAGCCCGATCGACGAGATCGACGCCGCCGAGATCTACGTGCCGTTCTCCTGGTTCGAGCCGATGTGGCTGGAAAATCTCGGGTTCGCCGCCGAGGGCGAGGGCTGGAAGCTCACCGAGTCCGGCGAGACCAAGATCGGCGGACGGCTGCCGGTGAATCCGTCGGGCGGGGTGCTGTCGTCGAACCCGATCGGCGCCTCGGGCCTGATCCGCTTCGCCGAGGCGGCCATCCAGGTGATGGGCAAGGGCGGGGACCATCAGGTGCCCGACGCGCGAAAGGCGTTGGGGCACGCCTACGGCGGCGGCTCGCAGTACTACTCCATGTGGGTGGTCGGTGCCGACAAGCCCGACAAGGTGAGCGCATGACGCAGGCCGCGGCCGAGACCAGGCATCCCGCCCACGAGGCCGGCCGCCGCTCACGTGAGGCCGTGCACGCCCGGGACAAGGAGGCGTGGCTGGCGGTGTTCGCCGACGATGCCGTCGTCGAGGACCCCATCGGCCCGTCGGCCTTCGACCCCGAGGGCAAGGGGCACCGCGGCCGCGACGCGATCTCGGCGTTCTGGGACATGGTCATCGCGCCGACCACCAAGATCGAGTTCGTCTTCCGCGACACCTACCAATGCGGCAACGAAGAGGCCAACGTCGGGCACATCCTCATCACGACGGGCGACTACCAGGTCACCGCGGAAGGCGTCTTCACCTACAAGGCCGACGACGCGGGCCGGCTGGTGGCCCTGCGCGCGTACTGGGAGATGGACCGCGCGGCCGCGACCGCCCGAAAGGTTTAGCGACCCCGCAGGCCCCGACCACACTGCGCAGCAAGGGGGATTCGCGCGATGCCGGCGCCACCGGCGGCCTAGATCGGCTCCAGCCCGGCCAGATGCCGCTGCGCCAGGTCGCGGTAGGCCTGCGGGTTGAGGTTGACCCACATTTCGGCGCGGCTTCCGGCGATGGGCCCCTTCACCTGCGCCGGCGACCCGACCGCCAGCACCTCGGCCGGGATGTGGGTCCCGGCCGTCACCAGGGAGTGCGCCGCGACCAGGCTGCGCGCGCCGATCACCGCGCCGTCGAGGACCGTGGCGTGGTTGGCGATGAGCCCCTCGGGCCCGACGTGAGCGCCGTGGATGACGCACAGGTGGGCCACCGTCGCTCCCGGACCGATGTCGACGGGAATGCCCGGGGGCGCGTGCAGGACGGAACCGTCCTGCACGTTGGCGCCTTCCCGCACGACGACCGGCCCGTAGTCGCCGCGCAGCACGGCGTTGAACCATACCGAGGCCCCGGCCTCGACCGTGACGTCGCCGATCAGGGTGGCCGTCGGGGCCACGAAGGCGGTCGGATCAACCCGTGGTGAGCGGCCCTCGAAAGAAAACAGCGGCATCGTCTACATATACGCCCAGGCGCGGACGCCGGGGCCCTGACCCGCGGTCATTGCGCATGCCAGAAGTAAAACTGTAACGTGTTCTAGTTAGAGGGGTGGTACCGAGTTGGAGGTGACAGGTGACTACCGACACCAATGCGGTCGGCATCCGGGAGATTGATTCCGGCACCTTGCCGACCAGATATGCGCGGGGCTGGCACTGCCTGGGCGTCGCGAAGGACTACCTGGACGGAAACCCGCACCCGATCGAGGCTTTCGGCACCAAGCTGGTCGTTTTCGCCGACTCGCACGGCGAGATCAAGATCCTGGACGGCTATTGCCGGCACATGGGCGGCGACCTGAGCCAGGGCACCATCAAGGGTGACGAGGTGGCCTGCCCGTTCCACGACTGGCGCTGGGGCGGCGACGGCCGCTGCAAGCTGGTGCCATACGCCAAGCGCACACCCAAGACGGCACGCACCCGCGCCTGGACGACCGACGTGCGTGGCGGGCTGCTGTTCGTCTGGCACGACCACGAGGGCAATCCGCCCGATCCCGCCGTCCGGGTCCCCGACATCCCCGAGGCCGCCGCCGACAACTGGACCGACTGGCGCTGGAACAGCATCCTCATCGAGGGCTCCAACTGCCGCGACATCATCGACAACGTCACCGACATGGCGCACTTCTACTACATCCATCTCGGTCTGCCGACGTACTTCAAGAACGTGTTCGAGGGCCACATCGCCTCGCAGTACCTGCACAACGTGGGCCGGCCGGACGTGAACGACATGGGCACGGCCTACGGCGAATCCCATCTGGACTCCGAAGCGTCGTACTTCGGGCCGTCGTTCATGATCAACTGGTTGCACAACAGCTACGGCGACTACAAGGCCGAGTCGATCCTGATCAACTGCCACTACCCGGTGAGCCAGAACTCGTTCATGTTGCAGTGGGGCGTCATCGTCCAAAAGCCACAGGGCATGGACGAAAAGATGAGCGACAGGCTCTCGGAGGTCTTCACCGAGGGCGTCAGCAAGGGCTTCCTGCAGGACGTGGAAATCTGGAAGCACAAGACCAGGATCGAAAACCCGCTGCTGGTCGAGGAGGACGGCGCCGTCTACCAGATGCGCCGCTGGTATCAGCAGTTCTACGTCGACGTCGCCGACATCGAGCCGGAAATGGTGGAGCGCTTCGAGATCGAGGTGGACACCACCCGCGCCAATGAGTTCTGGAATGCCGAAGTCGCCGAGAACCTTCGGGTCAAGGAGGACGAAGCGGCCTCCGAGGACGTGCCGGTGGAGCAGCGCTGACCGACATGCACTCGGATCCGTCGCAAGATCAGCCAGCGGTTCCCGACGTCGACCGGCTTGCCCGATCGATGCTGCTTCTGCACGGCGATCTCGACGACCACCATCGGCCGCATGGCGATGCGAACGACGCCTCCGCGCCCAGAAACTGGGCGAAGTCAAGGGATTTCAGTAACGATCCCGAACGCGCCGCCGCGGTCACCGCGGCCAGCCGCGCCGACCGCGAACGCTACCTCACCTCGGGCCTCAAGCCCGTGGACTGCCGGTTCTGCCACGTCACGGTGAACGTCAGGAGGCTGGGGCCGGGCCACACCGCGGTCCAGTGGAACGGTGCGGCGGCGCAGCGCTGCGCGTACTTCGCCGAAATCCGGGAGTCGGGCGGGGATCCCGCCCGCACCCGCTCCTGTCCGAAGCTGAGCGACAGCATCGAGCACGCGGTCGCCGAAGGCTATCTGGATTTCGCCCCCGAGGACGACTGAGTCGGGGTCCTACAGCCCGGCGAACCGCTCCTTGACCGATTCGACCGTAAGCCCGTAGTCGGCAAGGGAATACTTGTGTTTGGGCGCCCGCTCACCGGACTGGCTCTCGGTGTGGCTCTTTTCCATGGCGACCCGCGCCTCGTCGGTCAGCGTGATGCCGAAGTGCCGGTAGATGTCGGCCACCGTGCCCAGCGGATCGGCGATCAGGTCGCGGTAGTCGACGTCGTAGAACTGGTCGGGGTTGTATTTGGCACGCGCGGTGTTGAACCGCTCGAGCCCGCGCGACCAGGTTTCCATCGAGTCCGCACCGATCTGGGCGCCGACGAACGCCGTCGACCATCCCTCGGTGGTGTGCTGGGCCAGCGAACACATCGAGGCCATGATCGTCTCGACCGGCCGGTGCGTCTGGATCACCAGCGCGTCGGGATAGGTGGCCATCAACGCGTCCAGCGCGAACAGATGGCTGGGGTTCTTCAGCACCCACCGCTTGTCGGCGTCGTTGAGTCCGATCAGCTGGAGGTTCCTGCGGTGCCGCTGGTAGGAGGGTGTCCAGTCTTGCTGCGACAGCCATTTCGAGTAGCCCGGCAGGTGCGCCAGCGACTCGTAGGACACCGAATGCAGCGACTGCCGCAGCAGCTGCCAGCACTCCTCGAGCTCGTAGGCGGCCATGAAATGCAGCCCGGTGTAGCCGGGGTTCTCCCGGTGGTGGCGGGTGAACTGGTCGTCCAGCTGCCGGTAGAACGGGTTCGACTCCCAGGTGTCGCGGGGCGGGCGCGGCTGCGGGAACTCGGCGAGCCACATGTGCAGTCCCTGGTGCGCCGGATCGGCGCCGAGCAGCCGGTGCAGCGCGGTGGTGCCGGTGCGCACCAGCCCGGTCACGAAGATCGGGCGTTCGATGGCGACGTCGGCGTACTGCGGGTATTGCTTCCAGGCCGATTCCGACAGCAGCCTGGCCACCAGGGCGCCACGCAGGAAGAACCGATTCATCTTGCTGCCCAGCACCGTAAGGCCGGCCTCGCGCTGGTAGGACTCCAGCAGCACCCCGAGCGCCTCGCGATAGTTGTCGTCGTCGGTGCCGAAATCGTCGAGCCCGACCAGTTTGGTGGCCGACGCGTGCAGGTCCTCGACGGTGCCGATATCGGTCCGGTCGGTGCGGTCATTCATTGTCGCGCCGCCTTTTCCTCATCGCTCCGCTCTCATCGTCAGCGGCGGTCATCAGTTGTGGTACTCCCCGCAGTTCACGTCCAGGGTCTGCCCGGTGATGCCACTGGACAGTTCGCTGGCCAAGAAGAGGATCGCCGAGGCGACCTCGTCCTCGGTCGGCAGCCGCTTCAAATCGGAGTTGGCCGCGGTGGCCGCATAGATCTGGTCGACCGTGGTGCCGTATTTGCCGGCCTGGTGCTCAAAGTAGGCTTGCAGCGTATCGCCCCAGATGTAGCCCGGGGCAACGGAGTTGACGCGGATGCCCTTCTCGCCGAGCTCGGTGGCCAGCGACTGCGACATGGCCAGCAGGGCCGATTTCGCCATCTTGTAGGCGCCGTATTTCGCCTGGGAGTGGCGCAGCACCATCGAGTTGACGTTGACCACCGACCCGGCGGCGGCCTCCAGCGCCGGCGTCAGGGCCTGGATCAGCCGCAGCGCCCCCAGCGCGCTGAGCTCGATCGCGTCGCGGATGTGCTGAAAACTGGTGCTCGCCAACGGCTTCATCGACGGAACCCGGAACGCGTTGTTGACCAGCACATCGACCTTGTCGAAGGTCGCCATGGTGGACTCGACCAGGTAGGCGACCTCGTCGTCGTCGGTGATGTCGGCGCGCACCGCCAGGGCCCTGCGGCCGGTGTCGTTGATGCCCTTGGCGATCTCCTCGACGCGTTCGACGGTGCGTGCCGCCAACACCAGGTCGGCGCCGTCGCGCGCGCACCGGTGCGCCAAAGTGGTACCGAGCCCCGGTCCGACGCCGCTGATGACGACCACTTTGCCCTCGAGCATCCCTGACATCGTCACCCCAGCATCCTGGCCGCAATTTGTTGTTGGCGCAGTGCGATTCGTTCGCGCCATTGGTCTTCGGAGATCTTGTTGTGCTCGAAGTACGGCAGCGTGGCCGGCACCGCGTTGAAGTCGACCACCTCCACGGCCGGCCCCTCGGCCTCGGTGACCGGTCGTGACACCCGTTGCCAGCGGAACTGCAAAATGCCACGCCGATGCCCGAGCGTCTCGACCCAGTTGGTCACCCCCGGGTTCTGGTCGGCGACGACGATGCGCACCTTGCCGTCCGGATCCGCCTGTGCCTGCGTGTTGTTCAGCGAGGTCTGGTGGTTGATGTAGTCCAGTGAGATGTACCACATGCTGCCCAGCTGGAAGCCGAGGTAGGGGGCGTCGGACACCGGGATGGTGATGACGAGGGCCTGATCGGGCCGCAGCTCGAAGTGTCCGGCCGACGAGTACTGGGTCGCCAGACCACCCGGGGTCAGGCGCGGTGCCACCATGGTGTTCACCGGGATGTTCAAATAGAACCACTGTGGGAACTGCAGCCATGTCTTCACCCGGTTCACGAGTTGCTTTCCCGCTGTGGCATAACGCTTCTCGATCGTTTCGCGACTCAGCGGCGGCGGCGCGGTGCCCGCGGTGTCCAGCCGGGAGATCGTCAGCGTGCCGCGCTGCGCGGACCAGTCGGCGTAGACCTCGCGGATCACCAGTTGCCCGGGGCCGGTCGGCCGCACCCGCCACTCGAACAGGCCGTCCGGGCCGATCTCGAGTTCGCGGTCGTCGAACGCGGCCTGGCTGGCCGGCACGTTGTCGTCGGTGTACTCACCGCCGAGCAACTGGAAGCTCAGGTCGGTCGTGGTGCCCCGCCTGCCGGTGACCACGTAGTCGTGGCCGGCATGCACCCGCGTGCCGAAGTAGAGGGTGTCGGGGTTGTCCAATCCCATCTTGGTGAACGGCCCGGTGCCCGACTGCAGGAACGGGTGGTCACGGTCGTAGTCGAAGGCCAGGTGCATGCAGCCGGCGACGCAGCCGGCGAGGTACTGCATCCCTTCCAGCAGGTCGGCCTCGGTCTCGATGTGCGGCGCGGCGGCCACCAGATTTTCGGCCTCGGCGATTGCGTCGGTCAGCGGGTTAGAGAACACGCATAGACGCTAGAACGTGTTCTACTTTTCAGTCAATGGCGAACATCACCGCGCGTCGGGCGCGGACTCGGCGACGAGGCCGGCTCGCTAGGGCGCGCACTGCTTCGACAGGTCGATCAGATGCTGCCGCACGTCCGGATGCCGGTTCAAATAGGCGATGACGCTGCCGCCGTCGCCCTCCGCCTGCGACTTGGCCTGCAACTCCTGGTGCGGTTGCGGGTGCCGGTTCAAGTACGAGTCGATGGATTGACCCACGGTCTGATCGCACGGAGCCGCGCCCGCCACTGGCAGCGCGATCACCCCCGCTGCGGCGGCACCCAGCACACCAGCCGCCAGCCAGCCACCCATTCCGCGCCTGAACGCGCTGGCAAGTGAAGTCACGGTCAAACGGCCGAGATTACCCGCGTGCGCCCGGCGGCTAACCCGGAGTGGCCGCGGCCGTCATCGCCTGAGACGCCGGGCCCTGCCAGGCCTGGTCCGCCAACCCCGAGGTCACCGACGAAAACGCCGACGCCGCGCTACCCAGCTCCGAGGCCAATCCTTCCCAGGCCGTGGCCGCCTCCAACATCGGGGCCGAACCCGCTCCGGCAAACATGAGCAAGGAATTGATCTCTGGCGGCAATTTCATGAACCTCATCAGAGCACGTCCTCCCCTGAGCGGCGACTACGCACATCAAGACCGAATGCCAAGTCTGAAAAAATGAGTTTTCGACGGGTTTGCCAAAGATCGTCGGGCAAACATCACGACGCCACCACGTGCACGGGCCCCGCGCCGCCACGGGAGGACCACGGGTCGGTCAAACGATCATCGGGACGCCAGCCGCCACCCGCCGGCGTGCAAACACCCCACCGCTCGGTTGGGCGAACGAACCGGCGCTCGTCAGCCGCCGAACGCCATGCCACCGCCGAACGGCAGCCAGCCGTTCACGAAGGATCCGAGGCCCATCAGCATGTTCGACGGCGGCACGTTCAAGCCGCATTGATCGCGCTGATCGGCAAGCGGCGCGCGGATGTTCCGCAGATCCCTGGCGACGCCCGGGTGGTTGGCCAGGTAGGTGCGCAGGTCGAGGTCGGCCTGGTCTGGTGGCTCCTGCGCGATCTGGGTGAGCCGTTGGTTGACGGCGGGGTTGCCGGCCAGGTATAGGCTGATCCTGTCCGACGTCGCGCCGAGCCGGCCGGCGTGGGCGCTCGAGCTGCACGGGGGCGCGGCCTGTGCCGCGGGCATGGCAATGCCGGTCGAGGCGGCGGCGCCGAGCAGACCGCCGGCAAGGATGCCGTACAGGCCACGGCGCACGCTGGAGGCGGTCATGGTCATCGGGTGCTCCCTTCATCGCTTTCGTAGGGCCTCACGACCACTGGCCTCTACCCGACGAGGTCGTCAGCAAAACAGAAGCAGCGAAAGCTTTTACAGCACAAAGGGATTCGGCACCGTGAGCTATTACACGCCGTCCGGCACCGCCCAGATGGTGAAGTCAGGACCTAGTTGGCCGCAACCCTGGGTTCCGGCGTCGACTCGGTGACGGGCGTCTCCAACGCCAGCCTCTCCCCCTCCCGGCTTTCCGCCGCGTGGGCGGGAGCCTTCGCGGGGGTGTCCGCCGCCGCCGGTACCGCCCCAGCTGGGGTGGCCCCCAGCGGCACGCCCGCCGCGATGGCCTCCTCTGCTTCCGCGGCTTCGACGGCTTCGACGGCTTCCGGGGCTTCTGCTTCGACGGCTTCCGCGGGGGGAGCCGGCGGAGCGGGCGGCGCGGGCGGCGCGCCCGATCCCGTCGCCGTCGCCCCCGTTGCCCGCGCCGCCATCATCGCGCCCATGCCGGCCGCGCCTATGAGCCCCGGGCTGGCCCCGCCGCCGTTCATCGCTCCGGCGCCGGCGGTGCCCGCGACGTCACCGGTGGTACCCGCACTGGCAAGACCACCGCTGTTGCCGGCAACGAATGTGCTGCTGTCCAGGTTTTCGGTGCCGCCACTTCCGCCGCCCGCCGCCGCGGCAAGGCCGGCACCGCCGCCGCCCACGCCACCGACGCCGCCCACGCCCGGATTGGCGGCGGCCTGGCCGCCGTCCCCGGTCCCGCCACCGGCGGCGGCGCCGCCGGCGACCGGTCCCGCCACCGCCGCGTTCGAACCGCCACCGAAGCCGCCGGCCAGGCCCCCCAGGCCCGACAAGCTCGGAATGGACGGCAGGCTCGCCTGCCCCGAGAGCAGCTGCCCGGCCGCCGCCGAGGCACCGCCGTGGTAGCCCACCATCGCAGCCACGTCCTGGGCCCACATTTCCGCGTAGTTGAACTCGGTCTCCGCGATCGCCGGCCAGTTCTGGCCGAACAGGTTCGACATCACGAGGTTCACCAGGCCGTTGCGGTTGGCCTGCACCGCCAACGGGTGGACGATGGCCGACAGCGCGGCCTCGAACTCGCTGGCCACCGCCTGGGCCTGGGCCGCCGCCCCCGCCGCCTGAGCCGCCGCCGCGCTCAGCCACCCGGCATACGGGGCGGCCGCCGCCGCCATCGCGTTGGCCGCCGCGCCCTGCCATGCCTGGCCCGCCAGGTTCGACGTCACCGAGGCGAAGGACTCCGCCGCGGCCGACAACTCCGAGGCCAACCCGTTCCAGGCCACCGCGGCCTGCAGCATCGGAGCCGAGCCGGCGCCCGAGTACATCAACAGCGAATTGATCTCAGGTGGCAGCGTCAAAAAGCTCATCGGGTCCCCTTACCGGCAGTCGATACTACGAAAGTAAACCAAGCGCGACGGGTAATCATCCGCTTTGCACCGAACTCAAATAATTCCAGTGGCCTACGTCACCAATGCTACGGGTGTCGCGGTCACTGCGCGGCGACCGCGCCGCTTTCCTGTTCGCGCTTGATCTCCAGCGCGATGTCGATGAGCTGGTCTTCCTGGCCGCCGATGAGTTTGCGTTGGCCGGCCCGGTGCAGCAGCTGATGCGCCGGCACCCCGTACCGTTCGGATTGGCGCACGGCGTGCTTGAGGAAGCTGGAGTAGACCCCGGAGTAGCCCATGATCAGGGCGTTGCGGTCCAGCAGGCATTCGGCGGGCATGGCCGGGGCGACCACCTCTTCTGCGGCGTCGGCGATGTCGAAGAAGTCGATGCCAGTCTTGACGCCGATCTTGTCGAACACCCCGATCAGGGCCTCGACCGGCGCATTGCCCGCACCCGCGCCGAAGCGGCGGCACGAGCCGTCGATCTGCTTGGCGCCCGCGCGCACGGCCTCCACCGAGTTGGCCACCCCCAGCCCGAGGTTCTCGTGGCCGTGGAAACCGACCTGGGCGTCCTCGCCGAGCTCGGCGACCAGCGCGGCCACCCGATCCCGCACCCCCTCGAGCACCAGGGCGCCCGCGGAGTCGACGACGTAGACGCACTGGCAGCCGGCATCGGCCATGATGCGGGCCTGGGCGGCCAGCTTCTCCGGCGGGATGGTGTGGGCCATCATCAAGAACCCGACCGTCTCCAGCCCCAGCTCACGCGCGAGCCCGAAGTGCTGGATCGAGACGTCGGCCTCGGTGCAGTGCGTGGCGATCCGGCAGATCGACCCGCCGTTGTCCTGCGCCTGTTTGATGTCTTCCTTGGTGCCGACCCCGGGCAGCATCAAAAAGGCG
>Ga0307441_1000357_pt1 | contig 17049 bp, 15 predicted proteins | sample SalMarWE160420MG_FD_202149 | JGI IMG/M metagenome (GOLD analysis project Ga0307441, IMG submission 202149) | Salt marsh sediment microbial communities from the Plum Island Ecosystem LTER, Massachusetts, United States - WE1604-20 | ecosystem: Environmental > Aquatic > Marine > Intertidal zone >... | reverse complement strand
TGACGGCATCGCCAGGATGTTCCGGGATGCCCCGCGCGGGTCGCACCTGATCGGTGTCTCGAACATCGATGTTCGCGCCGAAACCGCGAACGTCGGGTCGCAGGTGCTGTCCGTCAGGGCCGGTGACCCGCACCTGCGGTCCGCGTTGTATGACGACGAACTGGTCCGCGTCGCGGAGGACCGGCCGACAATCCCGAGGTGACGCCGACATGAACGAACGTGTGGCCCTGGTGACCGGCGCGGCCGGCGGGCAGGGCTGGTCCATCGCCAGACGCTTACGCGCCGATGGTTATTCGGTGGCCGCATGCGATCGGCGGACCGATGACGTGGTGTCGGCGGTGGACGAATTGGGCGACCAGGACGTGGTAGCTGTCGAACTCGACGTCACCTCCCCGGCGCAGTGGGACACTGTCGTCGAGCGCGTCGTCGACCGATTCGGCGGGCTGAGCGTTCTGGTCAACTGTGCCGGCGTGCTCCACCGGGCTTCGATCGCCCAGGAGACCCTTGAAGGCTTCGAAACCGCCTGGCGGATAAACTGTTTGGGTGCCTTCCTGGGTATCCGCGCTGCCCTCGGCCGGCTCCATGAGGCACAGGCCGCCTCTATCGTCAACATCTGCAGCACCGGAGCGATCCGCCCTTTTCCGCAGCACAGCGCGTATGGCTCGTCGAAGTGGGCGCTGCGCGGCCTGACCCAGACCGTCGCGGCCGAACTCGCCCCGTCCGGTATCCGGGTCAATGCCGTATTCCCGGGCCCGGTCGCGACCCCGATGCTCGACCAGGACACCCAGACGCGGCTGGCCGCGACGGCGATGTTCGGACGCATCGGCCGACCCGGGGAAGTCGCCGACGCGGTGGCGTTCCTGGTCTCCGACGCGGCCTCATTCATCACCGGTTCGGAACTGGTCGTGGATGGAGGGCAATGTCTGCAGATCTGATCGGCAGCGGTGGTATCGGCATCATCGGTGCCGGGCCCGGTGGTCTGGCGCTCGGCATCCTTCTGACCCGCGCCGGCTTTCACAACTTCACGATCTTCGACCGCGAGGACGACGTGGGAGGCACCTGGAGGATCAACACCTATCCGGGACTGGCGTGTGACGTCAAGTCGCACCTTTATTCCTACTCGTTCGACTTGAACCCGAACTGGTCGCGGCTGTGGTCTTCGCAACCCGAAATCCTGGCCTACTTTCAGCGTTGCGCCGACAAGTACGGTCTGCGACCACACCTGAGACTTCGCACCGAGATTCACTCCGCACGTTGGGATTCCGACACACAGAGGTGGTGTCTGACTACCGCGGGCGGCGAACAGCACCATTTCAACGTGGTCGTGTCGGCGGTTGGTCTGTTCACCCGGCCGCTTCTTCCCGATCTCGTGGAAGAAGAGCCGTTCACCGGGACGGTGATGCACTCATCGCGGTGGGACCATGCGATGCCCCTCGAGGGTAAGCGGATTGCGGTGCTGGGTACCGGATCGACGGCCTCCCAGCTGATACCGGAATTGGCCAAGGTGGCCGGCAAGGTGTACTCGGTGCAACGATCGCCGACCTGGATACTACCCAAGCCGGACCGGCACTACACGCGGCGGGAACGCTGGATGTTCGCGCACATTCCGTTCGCCAAAAAGCTGTACCGGACCCGGCTGTGGCTGCGCAGCGAAGCCAACATCTCAGTGATCGAGCACGGCAGCGACAAGACGCGGGACTTCACCGCGATCGCCCGTGGCCTGCTGGAGAAGTCCGTCGCCGATGAGGCTTTGCGCCGCAGACTCACCCCCGACCATCCGCTGGGCTGCAAGCGATTGGTGTTCTCTTCCGACTATCTCCCCGCGTTGACCCGGCCCAACGTCGAGGTGCTGGCCAGCCCGGCGCGTTACCTGCGTGCACGATCCCTGGTCACCGAAGACGGCACCGAACGCGACGTCGACATCGTGGTGTGTGCAACCGGTTACGCCGCGGCCGACTACCTGGGCGAAATGGACGTGGTCGGCGAACACGGAACGACGCTGCGGGAAGTCTGGCGGGACGGCGCACACGCCTACCTCGGCATGGCCGTTCCCGGGTTCCCGAACTTCTTCATGCTGTACGGGCCCAATACCAATGTCGGCTCCAACAGCGTGATCTTCATGCTCGAAGCGCAGGCCGCGTATATCGTGCGGGCGTTGAAGTACATGCGGCGCAGGGGTAAAAGATACATTGCGGTGCGGCCCACCGCGCTGGCCGATTTCATCGCCAAGATCGACCGCTGGATGGTCGGCACCGTGTGGACCACCCGGTGCAGCAATTACTTCCGGGCCGCGAACGGTCGGGTGGTCACCCAGTGGCCGCGAAGCGCGCGTAGTTTTTGGGGAATGACGCGCAGGTTCAAACCGGCCGACTTCCGCTTCGGGGCCCCGGCAATGTCCGCCCAAGACGCATTCCCGGCGCTGGAGTGGGGCAGTAGATGACGGAACTCGACGGCGCCGAACGGCTTGACCCCGCCCTGCGCGACCTCGCGACCGCGCGGACCGACTTTTCGCTGGCCGCGATCCAACTCACCCGGGAACCGTTCGACCAGCGCCGCCGCGTCGCCGCCGAACAAACTGATGCGCGGGGCGTCCAGATCGTCGAGGACAGTGCACCATCCGAATCCGGCAAAGTACCGGTACGGATCTATCGCGGTGGCCCCGCGCCCGCACCGGCGGTCATCTACTGCCACGCCGGGGGCTTTGCGCTGGGGAATCTGGACACCGACCATCGCCAGTGCGTAGAGCTCGCCCGTCGCGGCCGCTGCACGGTGGTGTCGGTGGACTACCGGCTGGCGCCCGAGCACCCCTATCCGGCCGCACTCGAGGACGCGCGTGCGGTGTTGCAGTGGGTGGCGGGCAACGCGGCGCAACTCGGCGTCGATCCGGGGCGGCTGGCCGTCGCGGGCAGCAGTGCCGGGGCCACCCTGGCGGCATGCCTGGCGCACGGTGCCGCCGACGGGTCGCTGCCGCCGGTCGTGTTCCAGTTGCTGCACCAGCCGGTGCTGGACGACCGGGCCACCGCGTCCAAAGCGGAGTTCTGCACCAGCCCGGCTTTCGACAGCGAGGCCGCGGCCCTGATGTGGCGCTACTATCTGGGTCCGGCTGGTGGGGCAGAAGCTGCAGTGCCGGCCCGGCGGAGCCGATTCGGAGGCCTGCCAGCGGCTTTGGTCACCTGCGCGGAGATCGACCCGTTTCGCGACGAGGCGGTCGACTATGCGCTCCTGCTGCTCCGTGCCGGGGTCTCTGCCGAGCTGCACGTGTTTGCGCGCACCTGTCACGGCTTCGATTCGCTGCTACCCGACTGGCCGGTCTCCGAGCGGTTGTTCGCCCTGCAGGGGCACGCCCTGTCGAGGGCGTGGGACGGGTCCTGAGACCGGGACCTTTGCCTCTACTCGCAACATCCGGGCCCGCGGAACAATGTCGTGCCATGAAGATCACGGGCTTGGAGGTCGTACCCTTCGAGACATTCGTCGATCGAATCTCTTTCGGCCAGCTCAATACTGATTACCGTGTGGTGCAGACCGTCACCAGGGTGCGCACCGATGAAGGGATCGAAGGCTACTACTTCGGCGGTCACTTCCACGGGGACCAGGACGGCCTGCTCCCGGGCGACCGGGCGCTGATCGCGCAATTCCTGAGCCCGCTGCTGGCCGGACAGGACCCATTGGACCGGGCAGAGATCTGGCGGCAACTATGGGCAGCGAAGCTTCCCGAGAACGTCTGCAGCGTCATCGATCTGGCCCTGTGGGATTTGGCAGGACGAGTGACCGGGCTGCCGGTGCACAAGCTGCTGGGCGGCGCACGCGACCGGGTCAAGGCCTACGCCAGCAGTTTCAACAATCTCGGATCGCCGGACGAGTATGCCGCCCATGCCGCTGAGTGCGCGCGCCAGGGCTACCCCGCCTACAAGATCCATCCGTACCACTACTGGAATCCAGAGACACGCCAGCCCGCATTGCCCCGTCCGTCTTACGTGGACTGGGATATCCAGGTGTGCAGGGAAGTTCGGGCCGCGGTCGGTGACGACATGGTGCTGATGTTCGACCCGTGGGGCACCTACCACACCTACGCGGACGCGCTGCTGGTCGGCCGGGAGCTGGAACGGCTGGGCTTTTATTGGTATGAGCATCCGATGCCGGAGTACCGAGTTGATTCGTATACGGCCCTCGCCAAAGAACTCGACATCCCGATCTGTTCACCGGAAATCGCCGAGGGCGGCATCTATACCCGCGCAGACTGGATCCTGCGCAATGCTTCCGACATCAGCCGCATCGACGTTTTGCGCGGAGGCATCACCGGAGTCATGAAACTGACCGGAATGTGTGAGGCGGCGGGTATGCGCTGCGAGATCCACATGAGTGGCTTCGGCAACCTACAAATCCTGGGCGCCACGAGTGAAGACGTCTGCGAATACTACGAACGCGGCCTGCTCGGGCCCGGGATTCGGTATGACGCCACGCCACCCTATCTCGAGGCGCCCTGTGACCCGCTCAGCCCGGATGGATTCGTCAGCCTGCCGCAAGCACCCGGGCTCGGCTACCAGATCCGTTGGGACTACATCGAAAACCACCGTTTGCCCGAGACGCCGGTGGAACCCGTCGCACCCCTGCACCCGAGGTAGCGGCCGGCTGATCCTCGGCCGCGTGCGGTAGATTGCCGTGGCGACCGGCTCAGGAGGACCGATGGCGTGTTGCGATGTCCCAATTGCTGCTGAGGATTGCGACGGGGCCTTCACCGTCGACTCGTCACGGGTGACTTTCGGGCGCGGTTGCTTGGCGGAGGTGGGGGAGCGGGCCAGCGCTCTCGGGTTGCGGCGGGTGGCGTTGTTCTCCGATGCCGGCGTGGCCGGACTGCCCATCTTTGCCAAGACACACGATTCGCTTGTCGCGGCCGGACTGGACGTAGTCACCTATACCGACGTGCATGTGGAGCCCACCGATGCGTCTTTTCTGGATGGGGTGCGTTTCGCGCAGGAGTTGGGCCCCGATGGCTACGTATCGCTGGGCGGCGGCTCCGTCATCGACACGTGCAAGGCCGCCAATCTGTACAGCACCCATCCCGCAGACTTGCTGACCTACGTCAACGCGCCCGTCGGCGAGAGCAAACCCGTACCCGGCCCGCTCAAGCCGCACATCGCATGCCCCACCACGGCGGGCACCGGCAGCGAGGTAACCGGCATCGCCATCTTTGACCTGGTGTCGCTGTCGGCGAAGACGGGCATCGCTTCGCACGCGCTGCGCCCCACCGAGGCGCTCATCGACCCCGACTGCACCGCGAGTCTGCCGTCTGAGGTCGTCGCCTCCGCGGGGCTGGATGTGCTGTCACATGCTTTGGAGTCCTACACCGCACGGCCCTACTTCCAGCGGCGCGCTCCCTTACGGCCCAGCCTGAGACCCATGAGCCAGGGCGCCAATCCATGGAGTGATCTGGGCTGCCGTGAGGCGTTGCGCCTGTTGGGGCAGTTCTTGGAGCGCGCGGTGAACGATGCCTCCGACACCGAAGCCCGTGAGCAGATGATGTGGGCTGCAACGCTTGCGGGCATCGCGTTTGGCAATGCGGGCGTTCACGCGCCGCACGGGATGGCCTACGCGGTGGCGGGGTTGGTGCGCGACTTCCGGCCCGCGGGCTACCCGGCCGATGAGCCGCTCGTGCCGCATGGCATGGCCGTCATCCTCAATGCACCGTCGTCGTTCCGCTTCACAGCGGAGGTGAGCCCGGAGCGGCATTTGGAGGGCGCGCGGCTGCTCGGCGCCGACACGCAGGGCGCCGGTGCGAACGATGCGGGCGAGGTGCTGGCCACCGAACTGATCCGGATTATGCGAGCGGTGCGCATGCCGAACGGGCTGAGCGGGGTGGGCTACACCGAAGATGACGTGGCGACTCTCACGGCGGGTGCTTACCCTCAACAGCGCCTTTTACAGAACGCTCCCCGCGAGATGAGCAAACCGGTTCTGGCGGAGCTGTTTCGGCAAGCCCTGCGCTACTGGTAGCCCGGATGTGAACCGTGCTGAAATACCACCATGGCTTGCCAACCGTCGGTCCCTTCGGTTCCGGACACACCAGACGGGCTCACCGCCAGCGATTTCCCGGTGCTGTGGCCGGTGGGAACCCGGTGGGCCGACAACGACATGTTCGGCCACCTCAATAACGCTGTCTACTACCAGCTGTTCGACACCGCGATCAACGCCTGGATCAACACGAACACCTGGTTGGACCCGATCACCATGCCTGCGCTGGGCATTGTCGCCGAGTCCGGCTGCCGCTACTTCTCCGAACTGTGCTTCCCCGAAAGCCTGATAGTAGGCCTGGCGGTGACGCGTCTGGGCAACAGCAGTGTCACCTATCGGCTCGGTGTGTTCCGTGTGCACGAAAGCGAGCCGATCACCGCGCTGGGACATTGGGTGCATGTGTACGTCGATCGGACCAGTCGCAAGCCCGTGGCCATCCCCGGCCCCATCCGCTCGCTGCTGTCGACGGCGTGCGTGGACTCCTAAGCGCGAGATTACGCCTGCCGCCAGGGCTTTCGTTCGTACGGCTATGCTTCGCCAATGCCAGTTTTAAGCAAGACCGTTGAGGTCAGTGCCGACTCGGCAGCGGTCATGGCGATCGTCGCCGACTTCGAGGCCTACCCGCAGTGGAACGAAGAGATTCAAGGCCTTTGGGTGCTCGCCCGCTACGACGACGGGCGCCCCAGCCAGCTGCGGCTCGACGCCGACTATCAGGGCATGCAGGCCACGTTTATTCAGGCCGTGTACTACCCGGGGGAGAACCAGATCCAGACCGTCCTACAGCAGGGTGACCTCTTCAGCAAGCAGGACCAGCTGTTCAGCGTGGTGTCGACCGGCGCCGCCAGCTTGCTCACGGTGGACCTGGACGTCGAAACCTCGACGCCGATCCCCGCGCCGATGGTGAAGTCGCTCGCCGGCAACGTCCTGGATCACCTGGCCGAAAACCTGAAGCGGCGCGCCGAGCAACTGGGCGCTGGGTAGCGCCTCCGGTCGGGCAGTCCTGATGGCGGTTACCCGCTTCGCCCGGCTTCGCCGCGCTCGCGATCGCCGGTCTTGATGGCGGCGACCCGCTTCGCCCGGCTTCGCCGCGCTCGCGATCGCCGGTCTTGATGGCGGCGACCCGCTTCGCCCGGCTTCGCCGCGCTCGCGATCGCCGCTAGTCGAAGATCCCCATGTGGTCGAGCATCTCGGTGAGCCGGGCCGCCGCGTCGGTGAATTGCTCGACGGTGTGCTCGATCACGGCGGCCGGGTCCCGTCGACGCAGCGCGGCGACCAACTGGCGGTGGTTGTCGACGGCGGCCGCACCCCATTGCGGATCGGCGGCGTAGACCAGCACCGGCATATAGTGCGCGGCGTTCAGTAGGAACCAGGCCAATTTGATCCGGCCGCTCGCCTGATTGAAGACGCGATGAAACGCGAACTCGATGCCCGCGATGGTCTCGGCGTCGCTGAAGCCGATGGCGGCGCCAAGCGCATCGTTGATGCGGTCAAGCTCGTCGATCTCGGCATCGGTGATGTGCTCGGTGGCCGCGGTTGCCAGTTCCTTGGCGATCGTCGCCTGCAGCCAGAAGATGTCCTCGATGTCTTGCCGTGTCAGCGGCAGCACAACATGACCGCGGTGCGGCTCGAGCTTCACCATGCCCTCACCGCGCAGTTTCAGCAGGGCTTCACGCACCGGCGTGATGCTGACCCCGAGCTCCGCCGCGGTTTCATCGAGGCGGATGAAGGTCCCCGGACGCAATGTGCCGGACATGATCGCCGCCCGCAGGTGGCCCGCGACCTCGTCGGACAGCTGTGACCGGCGCAGCGGCCGCCGGCTCCTCGCGTGCGTAGATATCGGTGCGTCCACGTGGATTGCCAAGCTTTTAGGGACTTGATTTTGCTTTGACGGGGCTTGTCAGCAAGGCGGTTGAGGCCATAGTGTGACCCACACAACACCATGTTTAATCAAATATCAACCCGGCGCAAGCGGTGCGCGAGTGAAGGGACAGTGTTGAGTTGACCGCGCAATTGGCCAACCATCTGACACAGGCGAACGAGCAGCCCTACCTGGCCCGGCGGCAGAACTGGGTGAACCAACTCGAGCGGCATGCGCTGATGCAGCCGAACGGGACGGCGCTGAGGTTTCTGGGGAACACCGTGACGTGGGCGGAACTGCGGCGCCGGGTGGCGGCGCTGGCCGATGCGCTGAGCCGTCGGGGAGTCGGCTTCGGCGACCGTGTCATGGTCCTGATGCTCAACCGCGCCGAATTCGTCGAGTCGGTGCTGGCGGCCAACATGCTCGGGGCCATCGCCGTCCCGCTGAACTTCCGGCTCACCGCATCCGAAATCGCCTTCCTGGTCGAGGACTGCGAAGCGCGCGTGCTGATCACCGAGGAGGTGCTCGCCCCGGTGGCCGCCGGGGTTCGGGAAGTCGAGCCGCTGCTGGACATGATCATCGTCGCCGGCGGCTCGGCCGACGACAGCGTGTTCGATTACGAAGACCTGATCAACGAGTCCGGAGCGGCACACGAGCCCGTCGACATCCCGAACGACGCACCGGCGTTGATCATGTACACCTCGGGCACCACCGGCCGGCCGAAAGGCGCCGTGTTGACCCACACCAATTTGACCGGCCAGACAATGACCGGGCTGTACACCAACGGCGCCGACATCAACAGCGACGTCGGTTTCATCGGTGTCCCGTTCTTCCACATCGCCGGAATCGGCAACATGCTGATCGGGTTGCTACTCGGCACGCCCACGGTGATCTACCCGCTCGGTGCTTTCGACCCCGGCCAGCTGCTCGACGTGCTGGCCGCCGAGAAGGTCACCGGCATCTTTCTGGTTCCCGCGCAGTGGCAGGCGGTGTGCGCCGAGCAGCAGGCGCGACCTCGGGACCTGAAGCTGCGGGTGATCTCATGGGGGGCCGCACCTGCGCCGGATGCGCTGCTGCGGGAGATGTCGGCGACGTTTCCGGGGGCCCAGATCCTGGCCGCCTTCGGCCAGACCGAGATGTCGCCGGTGACCTGCATGCTGCTGGGCGAGGACGCTATCCGCAAGCGTGGATCGGTCGGCAAGGTGATCCCGACGGTCGCCGCCCGCGTGGTGGACGAGCACATGAACGACGTACCCGTCGGTGAGATCGGTGAAATCGTTTACCGCGCACCGACTTTGATGAGCGGCTACTGGAATAACCCGGAGGCCACGGCGGAAGCGTTCGCGGGCGGTTGGTTCCACTCCGGAGACCTCGTCCGAATGGACGAGGACGGCTACGTCTGGGTGGTGGACCGCAAGAAGGACATGATCATCTCGGGCGGCGAGAACATCTACTGCGCCGAGGTGGAAAACGTTCTCGCCGGCCACCCCAGCATCGTCGAAGTCGCCGTCATCGGCCGGGCCCACGACAAGTGGGGGGAGGTGCCGGTCGCGGTCGCGGCCGTCGCGGGGGACCGCTTGCTGCTGGACGACTTGGAAGACTTCCTGACCGAGCGGCTCGCGCGCTACAAGCATCCCAAGGCGCTCGAGGTCGTCGATGCGCTGCCCCGCAACCCGGCCGGGAAGGTCCTCAAAACTGAATTGCGAATCCGCTACGGAGCCATGAATACCGGCGAAACCGGTTCCACGGCAGCAGAGTTCACAGCGAGAAAGGAAGGCTAACGAAAACTGTAACGTTTGCCCGCTGTAGGCGAAGGGTTAATTGTGCATATCCGGTTCACACGTGCATTGCCATCGGGTAGATTCCTGTGGTCGCCGTTACTACCCGCGAGTAGGGAGACGATGGTCACACGCATACGGTCGGGGCATGGACAGGACGAGCGACACGATTTGCCGCGGAAGCTTGACGGGAGCGCTGCAAGCGTGAGGGGGAAGCCGTGACGACGACGTCGACGGGCCCGCAGCTGGTGGGTTATCTGCGCGACCAACTGCAGACACCGCTGACCCTCATCGGGGGATTTTTCCGGATGTGCGTCCTGACCGGAAAAGCGCTGTTCCGGCCGTTCCAGTGGCGCGAATTCATCCTGCAGTGCTGGTTCATCATGAGGGTGGCGTTCTTGCCGACCATCATGGTCTCGATACCGCTGACCGTCCTTCTCATCTTCACGCTCAACGTTTTGCTGGCCCAGTTCGGTGCCGCTGACCTGTCGGGTGCGGGCGCCGCGATCGGCGCCGTTACCCAGCTCGGTCCGCTGACCACCGTGCTGGTGGTCGCCGGCGCGGGGTCGACGGCGATCTGCGCGGACCTGGGCGCCCGCACCATCCGCGAAGAGATCGACGCGATGGAGGTGCTCGGCATCGACCCCATCCATCGGCTGGTCGTGCCCCGGGTGGTCGCCGCGACCGTGGTCGCCACGCTGCTCAACGGGCTGGTGATCACCGTCGGGCTGGTAGGCGGCTACCTCTTCGGCGTCTACCTACAGAACGTGTCGGGCGGCGCCTACCTGGCCACCCTGACCACGATCACCGGCTTGCCCGAGGTGGTGATCGCGACAGTCAAAGCCGCGATGTTCGGCCTCATCGCCGGGTTGGTGGGGTGTTTCCGCGGGCTGACCGTGCGGGGCGGCTCCAAGGGGCTGGGTACCGCCGTCAACGAGACCGTCGTCCTTTGCGTCGTCGCGCTGTACGCGGTCAACGTGGTGCTGACCACGATCGGCGTGCGATTCGGAACGGGCCACTGACATGTCGACAGCTGCTGTGTTGCGCGCCCGCTTCCCGCGGGCAGCGGAAAACCTCAATCGCTACGGCGGTGCCGCCGGTCGCGCGGTCGACGACATGGGTCAGATGGCTTGGTTCGGGGCGGTGGCCGTCGGGCACGTGCCTCATGCGCTGCGCCACTATCGCAAGGAAACCCTGCGGCTGATCGCCCAGATCGGCATGGGCACCGGCGCCATGGCCGTCGTCGGTGGCACCGTCGCGATCGTCGGTTTCGTGACGCTGTCCGGCAGCTCCCTGGTCGCCATCCAGGGGTTCGCGTCGCTGGGAAACATCGGCGTCGAGGCGTTCACCGGATTCTTCGCCGCACTGATCAACGTGCGCATCGCCGCCCCGGTCGTCACCGGTATCTCGATGGCCGCGACGGTCGGCGCCGGTGCTACCGCAGAGCTGGGGGCCATGCGCATCAGCGAAGAGATCGATGCCCTGGAAGTGATGGGCATCAAGTCGATTTCGTTTTTGGCGACCACCCGGATCATGGCCGGGCTGGTCGTGATCATTCCGCTCTACGCGCTGGCGATGATCATGTCGTTCTTGTCCCCGCAGATCACCACCACGGTGCTCTACGGGCAATCGAACGGTACCTACGAGCATTACTTCCGCACGTTCCTGCGGCCCGATGACGTCTTCTGGTCGTTCCTGGAAGCCATCATCATCACCGCTGTCGTGATGATCACCCACTGCTTCTACGGGTACAACGCCGGCGGCGGGCCTGTCGGCGTGGGAGAGGCCGTCGGTCGATCGATGCGTTTCTCGTTGGTCTCGGTGCAGGTAGTGGTTCTGGCCGCTGCGTTGGCGCTCTACGGTGTCAACCCCAACTTCGCCCTCACGGTGTAGCCGCCATGACGTCACCGGCAAAGAGCCCCGCCAAGATCAATGCCCCGCGGAACCCGCCGTACAAGCTGGCCGGCGTGGCGCTGGTGGTTATCGTTGCGGTCATCCTGGCTCTGGTGTACGGCCAGTTCAGGGGTAACTTCACCCCCACGACCAAGTTGACGATGGTGGCGTCGCGGGCCGGGCTGGTGATGGATCCTGGCTCGAAGGTCACCTACAACGGGGTGGAGGTCGGCCGGGTGGCCGATATCTCCGAGACCGTGCGCGACGGCAAGCCGGCCGCCAAGTTCACCCTGGATGTGTTCCCCAGGTACCTGCCGCTGATTCCGGCCAATGTCAATGCCGATATCAAGGCGACCACGGTGTTCGGCGGTAAGTACGTGTCCTTGACGACGCCGAAAAACCCGCTGCCGAAAAGCATCACGCCGAATACCGTGATCGACGCCAGGTCGGTGACCACCGAGATCAATACGTTGTTCCAGACCATCACGTCGATCGCGGAGAAGGTGGATCCGGTCAAACTGAACCTGACGCTGAGCGCGGCCGCCCAATCGCTGGCCGGGCTTGGCGACAAGTTCGGGCAATCGATCGTCAACGGCAACGCGATTCTGGACGACGTCAACCCGCAGATGCCGCAGGCTCGCCGCGACATCCAGCAGCTGGCGGCGCTGGGCGACACCTACGCCGACGCCTCGCCGGATCTGTTCGACTTCCTCAACAACGCGGTGATCACCTCCCGCACGTTCAACCAGCAGCAGAAGGACCTGGATCAGGCCTTGCTGTCGGCGGCCGGGTTCGGCAACACCGGTGCGGACATCTTCGAGCGAGGTGGGCCATACCTGGCGCGGGGCGCCGAGGACCTGGTGCCGTCGGCCCAGCTGCTGGACACCTACAGTCCCGCCCTGTACTGCACGATCCGCAACTATCACGACATCGAACCCAAGGCCACGACGTTCCTCGGCGGCAATGGTTACTCGCTGAACACGCATACCGAGCTGCTTTCCGGACTGGGTCTGCTGCTGAACCCGGTGGCCACGTTGCCCGTGCTTGCCAGCCTGCTCGGTGGTCTCGCCGGGCTGGTCGGTGGCGCCCCGAACCCCTACATCTATCCGGAGAATCTGCCGCGCGTGAACGCCCGCGGCGGCCCGGGAGGTGCGCCGGGTTGCTGGCAGCACATCACCCGTGATCTGTGGCCCGCGCCCGAGCTGGTGATGGATACCGGCAACAGCCTTGCGCCCTATAACCACATCGACACCGGTTCGCCCTACGCGATCGAGTACGTGTGGGGCCGTCAGGTAGGGGATAACACGATCAACCCATGAAAATCACCGGCACCATCATCCGACTCAGCATCTTCTCCCTGGTGCTGCTGCTGTTCACCGCGATGATCATCGTGGTGTTCGGTCAAATGCGCTTCGCCTCGACCAATGGCTATTCGGCGGAGTTCAGCAATGTCAGCGGGCTGCGCGCGGGCCAATTCGTCCGCGCTTCGGGTGTCGAGGTCGGCAAGGTCAGCTCGTTGGAGCTCATCGACAATGGCAAGCGCGTGCGGGTGAATTTCAATGTGAACCGCTCGGTGCCGCTCTACCAGTCGACCACCGCGCAGGTCCGCTACCTCAACCTGATCGGCGACCGCTACCTGGAGCTCAAGCGCGGCACGGGTGACGGCGCCGACCGGGTCTTGCCGCCGGGTGGATTCATCCCGCTGTCGCGCACCTCGCCGGCACTTGACCTCGACGCGCTCATCGGCGGGTTCAAGCCGCTGTTTCGGGCGCTGAACCCGGAAAAGGTCAACACCATCGCGACGGCTCTGATCACCGTGTTCCAGGGTCAGGGCGGCACCATCAACGACATCCTCGACCAAACCGCACAGCTGACCACGCAGCTTGGCTCGCGTGACCAAGCTATCGGTGAGGTCGTCAAGAACTTGAACATCGTGCTGGACACCACGGTTCGCCATCGGAAGCAATTCGATCAGAGCGTCAACAACCTCGAGGTGCTGATCACCGGGCTGAAGGACCACGATGACCAGCTGGCGGGCGGGACGGCGCACATCAGCAATGCCGCCGGAACGGTCGCCGATCTGCTGGCCGAGGATCGCTCGCTGCTACACAAGACTCTCAACTACCTGGACGCGGTCCAGCAGCCGCTCATCGACCAGCGTGAGGAGCTCAAGGACTATCTCCACAGGGTGCCGACCGCGTTGAACATGATCGGGCGCACCATCGGCTCCTACGGCGACTTCGTGAACTTCTACGCCTGCGACATCAACGTCAAAATCAACGGGTTGCAGCCTGGTGGCCCCGTCCGCACGGTGAAGCTTTTCCAGCAGCCGACGGGTAGGTGCACGCCACAATGAGGACGCTGGAACCTCCCAACCGGGTCCGCATCGGGCTCATGGGCATCATCGTGACCGTGCTCGTCATCGGCGTGGGTCAAAGCTTCACCAGTGTCCCGATGCTGTTCGCCAAGCCGAGCTACTACGGCCAGTTCACCGACACCGGCGGCATCAGCACCGGCGACAAGGTGCGCATCGCCGGCATGGACGTCGGCAAGGTCGAGGGGCTCAAGATCGACGGCGACCACATCCTGTTGAAGTTCTCGCTCGGGACCACCACCATCGGCACCGAGAGCCGGCTGGCGATCAAGACGGACACCATCCTCGGCAAGAAGGTGCTCGACGTCGAAGCTCGCGGCACTCAGCCACTGCGGCCCGGGGAAACGTTGCCGCTCGGTCAGAGCACGACGCCCTACCAGATTTACGACGCCTTCTTCGACGTGACCAAGGCCGCCCGAGGCTGGAACATCGACACGGTCAAGCAGTCACTCCACGTGTTGTCGGAGACCATCGACCAGACCTACCCGCACCTGAGCGCAGCGCTCGACGGGGTGGCCAAGTTCTCCGACACGATCGGCAAACGCGATGAGCAGATCAAGCATCTGCTGGCGCAGGCCAACCAGGTGGCCAGTGTCCTCGGTGACCGCAGCGAGCAGGTCGACCGGTTGCTGGTGAACGCCAAGACGCTGCTGGCCGCGTTCAACGAACGCGGCCAGGCCATCAACGCCTTGTTGGGTAACGTGGCTGCTTTCTCCGAGCAGGTCAAGGGCCTGATCAACGACAACCCCAACCTCAATCACGTGCTGGAACAGTTGCGTCAGGTCAGTGACATCCTGGTCGAGCGGAAAGACGACCTGGCCGAGGGGCTGACCGAGGTCGGCAAATTCCTCCCGTCGTTGAACGAGGCCATCGCGTCCGGACCGTACTTCAAGGTGGTCCTGCACAACCTCGCTCCCGGCTGGATCATGCAGCCGTTCATCGATGCCGCGTTCAAGAAACGTGGCATCTCTCCGGAGGACTTCTGGCGCAGCGCCGGGCTGCCGGCGTACCGGTTCCCCGATCCCAATGGCACCCGCTTCCCCAACGGTGCGCCGCCGCCGGCCCCGCCGGTGCTGGAAGGCACCCCGGACCATCCGGGACCCGCCGTCCCGCCCGGGTCGCCGTGTTCCTACACGCCGGCCGCCGACGCGCTGCCCCGGCCGGACAATCCGTTGCCCTGCGCCGGTGCCGCCGTAGGCCCGTTCGGGGGACCGGGATTCCCCGCGCCCATCGATGTCGCGACGTCGCCGCCGAACCCCGACGGTCTGCCGCCGACGCCGGGCGTGCCGATCGCCGGGCGACCGGGCGAACCGGCCCCGAACGTTCCGGGGACACCGGTGCCATTGCCGACACAAGCTCCGCCGGGTGCGCGCACCGAGGGGTTGGCGCCGGCGGGACCGACGCCGCCACCGTCGACGTTCGGACCGGGGCTGCCGCCGGGTCCGCCAGCGCCACCGGGACCCGGTGAGCAATTGCCGGCACCGTTCATCAATGCAGGCGGAGCGGGAGGTAGCGGAGCAGCGGGAGGTAGCCAGAATTGAGCACCATCTTTGATGTCCGCAACCTGAAGCTACCGAAGCTTTCCCGGGCGACGGTGATCATCGGTTCGCTGGTAATAGTGCTGGCGCTGGTGGTGGGCTACGTCGGCTGGCGGATGTATCAGAAGCTGACCAACAACACCGTGGTTGCCTACTTCCCGGCAGCCAACGCGCTGTATCCGGGGGACAAGGTCCAGATCATGGGCCTGCGGGTGGGTGCGATCGACAGCATCGAGCCGACCGGCGACAAGATGAAGGTCACCTTCCACTACCAGAACAAATACAAGGTGCCGGCCAACGCTTCTGCGGTAATCCTCAACCCCACGTTGGTGGCCTCGCGCGCCATCCAGCTCGAACCGGCCTACAAGGGCGGCCCGGTGCTGGCCGACAACGCCGTGATCCCCGAACAGCGCACCCAGGTCCCGGTCGAGTGGGATGAGCTGCGCAACAGCATCACCAACATCATCTCCAAACTTGGGCCGACGCCCCAGCAGCCGAAGGGGCCATTCGGTGAGGTCGTCGAGTCGTTCGCCGACGGGCTGGCCGGCAAGGGAAAGCAAATCAACACCACGCTGAACAGCCTGTCGCAGGCCTTGACCGCGCTCAACGAGGGCCGCGGCGACTTCTTTGCGGTGGTGAAAAGCCTGGCGCTGTTCGTCAACGCGCTGCATCAAGACGACAAGCAGTTCGTCGCCTTGAACCAAAACCTGGCGGAGTTCACCACCCGGCTCGCCCGCAACGACACCGACCTGGCCAATGCGGTCCAGCAGCTCGACGGTCTGCTCACTACCGTGCGCCCGTTCCTCGACAAGAACCGCGAGGTGCTGACCTACGACGTCGACAACTTGGCCACCGCGACGGACGCGCTGCTGCAACCGGATCCGCTGAACGGTCTGGAGACCGCGCTGCACGTCCTGCCCACGGCCGCGTCGAACATCAACCAGATCTATCACCCGTCGCACGGCTCGGTCGTGGCCATTTCGTCGATCCCCTTCGCGAACCCGATGCAGTTCGTCTGCAGCTCGATCCAGGCGGGTAGCCGGCTCGGGTATCAAGACTCGGCCGAGCTGTGTGCGCAGTATCTGGCGCCGGTTCTGGATGCGATCAAGTTCAATTACTTCCCATTCGGCCTGAACCTGTTCAGCACCGCCGAGACGCTTCCCAAAGAGATCGCCTACTCCGAGCCGCGGTTGCAGCCGCCGAACGGGTACAAGGACACGACCGTTCCCGGGATCTGGGTGCCGGATACACCGACGTCGCACCGCAATACCCAAACGGGCTGGATTGTCGCCCCGGGGATGCAGGGTCAGCAGGTGGGGCCTATAACGGCGGGGCTGATGACCCCGGACTCGCTGGCTGAGCTCATGGGTGGCCCGGACATTGCGCCCGTTCAGTCGAACTTGCAGACTCCGCCGGGACCGCCCAACGCCTACGACGAGAACCCGATAGTGCCGGTTATCGGCCAGAATCCGCCGCAGGTCCCGATTCCGCCCCCGCCTCCGGGCCCGGAGGTGGTCCCGGGTCCCGTCGCCCCGACACCGTCGCCTCTTGATGCGGGAATGGGCCAATGAGAAACATCATGAGCGCGGGACGCGCTAA
>Ga0307441_1000355_pt1 | contig 17133 bp, 16 predicted proteins | sample SalMarWE160420MG_FD_202149 | JGI IMG/M metagenome (GOLD analysis project Ga0307441, IMG submission 202149) | Salt marsh sediment microbial communities from the Plum Island Ecosystem LTER, Massachusetts, United States - WE1604-20 | ecosystem: Environmental > Aquatic > Marine > Intertidal zone >... | reverse complement strand
ATTTTCCCGTAGGGTGATTTTTTGCGTAGAGATGAAATTAGTCTTTGAAGTTGAATTATATGCTTCAGCTAAAGCAAGGATTGTATTGATCCATTTTTGAAACAGTGGACGCCATTTTCTGCTGTTTCTTAACTCAACATCTAATAGTTCAATTTTTTGCTTGTCAAAACCAAGCTTTTTGCTTGACCGTGATGCTATAAATGAAGCAGCCCATTGACGAAAATCCTGTTCGATAGCATCTATTTTATCCATCGCGGTTTTATTCGATACATTATCAGGGTGTTCCGTCGTTTCCCTTACGTTTGATCTGGCATCGTGAATAGCCTTTAAAACAGAGGTTACTTTGGTATTTAGTATCTCTTCGCTATTTTTGGTATCAAGAGCGCTGTGTTTTCGCTGGCCAAGATAACAAAGGAAAGAGCCAGCAAAAATAAGAAGTAAGCCAATTATAACTAGGATGTATGGGTTCATATTACGAGTCATTAGCACTATATCTGTTATTTTCGGAGTGCCGAGCTGACCAGCAGATTCTCCGTAATAGCAGGCGGCTTACTGCTGGGTATCTCGGAGGTTCTGCAGGTCAAAGATATCAGCAAATCATGAATCGAAAGACAGGCTATGTTTTTGCGCGGCAGGGGTTCTCGAAACCGGTGTCGCGGGAACATTCGGGTGATGCGGCGGGCGGCAGGGAAATGGCGCTTGGGGTTCCGCCCGGTGTTGGGTATCAGGTCGTGCGTCGCGCGCCTTGAGGATTCTCAGCAGCTATTTGATTTTTAAGGGGGACAAAGCGCGGGGGGCTTTGTCCCCGATTGAGGAGGGACGCTTTACCCGCACTTGGTGAAGCCGCAGAAATGGCAGGTCATGCATCCCTCTTCAAAGCTGATGGTCTGCCCGCATTCGGGGCAGGTCTCCCCGGCCAGGCTGTTCCGGTACTTGTTGTTCCGTGTGTGGGGAGCGTCCTGGAGGTATCTCCTTTCAAGAATACGGGCGATGGCATCGGGAATGGAAAGGACCAGCCCGTCCTTCTGGAAGACGGGGTGCTCTCCTCCGATGCCCTTGAGCTGTTCCACGATCTTTTCCACCTTGACCCCGGAGCGCAGGGCGAGAGACACGAGGCGGCCGATGGCCTCTGTCTTGGCGGTGGTGGAGCGGCCGGACTTTCCGATGGTGGCAAAAACCTCAAAGGGCCTGGTGTCGTATTCCGTCACGGTGACGTAGAGATTTCCCATGCCGGTGTTCATCTTGGTGGTAAACCCTTCCAGGGTCTCGGGACGTTCCTTCACCGCGGTCATGAACCCCTCGTCCAGGTTCTTCTTTTCTCCAAACGAGAGGACCTGCTCTTCCTTGCTGCCGTCACGGTATATGGTAACCCCCTTGCACTGGAGCCGATAGGCAAGGTCATAGACCTTCTGCACGTCCTCGATGGTGGCGTCTTTCGGCAGGTTCACGGTCTTGGAAACCGCATTGTCCGTGTATTTCTGGAAGGCAGCCTGCATCCGTATGTGCCACTCGGAAGTCACATCATGGGCCGTGACAAAGATCTCCTTCGCCTCGTCCGGGATACCTTCAAGGTCATGAATGGATCCTTTCTGGGCGATGGTGTCCATCAATTCAGGACTGTAAAAGCCCCTTTCCCGGGCAAAGGCCTCAAAATAGGGGTTGACCTCCAGGAGTTCGTCATTGTCCATCACGTGCCGGACAAAACTGAGGGCGAACAGGGGCTCGATGCCGCTGGAGCACCCGGCGATGATGCTCAGGGTCCCGGTGGGCGCGATGGTGGTCGTCGTGGCATTGCGGTACGAGCAGCCTTCTCGGCCCTTGAAGACACTCTTGTCGAAATTTTCAAAGGTGCCACGCTGGCTCGCCAGGTATTTCGTGGCTTCGTGGGATTCCTCCTGGATGAACGCCATGACTTCCTCGGCCAGCTCCAGGGCCTGTTCGGAATTGTACGGCACCCGCAACTGGTAGAGCATGTCGGCAAAGCCCATAACCCCCAGTCCGATTTTCCTGTTGCCTTTCACCATACGATCGATTTCAGGGAGGGGGTACTTGGACATGTCGATGGTGTCGTCCAGGAATCGAACCGAAAGCCAGACGGTCTCCCGGAGGGCCTCGTAGTCAATGGCCGGCTCTTCATCACTTTCAATGACAAATTTTGCCAGGCTGATGGAGCCGAGGTTGCAGGCCTCCATGGGAAGGAGCGGCTGTTCGCCGCACGGGTTGGTACTTTCGATCTCACCCAGTTCCGGGGTGGGATTGTCCCGGTTGACCCTGTCCAGGAATATGATGCCGGGATCACCGTTTTCCCAGGCCTGGCGTACCAGGGCCTCGTAGACGTCCCTGGCATTGAGTTCCTCCACTATCTTGTTTTCCCGCGGGTCGATCAGGGGGTAGGTTTCATCTTTGCTTACGGCTTCCATGAATTCATCTGTTACCGCAACCGAAATATTGAAATTGTTCAGTTCCTTGTTGCGCTTCTTGCTGAAGATGAATTCCATGATATCAGGATGATCGATTTTCAGCATGGCCATATTGGCCCCTCTCCTGGTTCCTCCCTGTTTGACCTGCTCCGTGGCGGTATTGAAGATCTTCATAAATGAAACGGGTCCGGAGGCCACGCCCCCGGTTGTTCCCACCCGGCTGTTTTTGGCCCTGAGCCGGGAAAAGGCGAAACCGGTTCCGCCCCCTGATTTATGGATCAGGGCCGCATTCTTGAGGGCGTCAAAAATCCCTTCCATGCTGTCTTCCACCGGCAGGACAAAGCAGGCGGCCAGCTGTCCCAACTGGCGCCCCGCGTTCATCAGGGTGGGAGAGTTGGGCAGAAATTTGAATTCCGTCATCATCCGGTAGAAGAGGTCTTCCATTTCCCGGGCCTTGACCGCATCACCGTAAGCCTTTTCCGCCCTGGCAATATGATGGGCCACTCTTCGGAACATCTGCTCCGGCGTTTCTATGACCCGGCCTTCGGAGTCCTTTTTAAGATACCTGCGCTGGAGCACTCTTTTGGCATTGGCCGAAAGGGCCAGCTCGTTTTTGACGAAGATGGATTTATCCAGGTGAATGGGGGTCGTCTTTGTGAGCCCGTATTCCAGCAATTTTGCCTCGATTATTCCTTCCAGGACGGGTATAGTGATGGTCTGGAGTTCCATTTTGGCAATCTCTTCCCGGAGAAATCGGCTGATATCCAGGGCCTGATCCGTATCGAGTTCGTTTTCCTCTCTCAAAAGATCGGAAAAACGGTGGTCATCCCACCGGTAGGTGTTGAGATCAAAGGTGCCTTCTTCCGTGATCAGGATCTTGCTGTCTTGGCCCATAAAACTCCTCCGTTTTCTTTTGCCAGGGTGGATTGGTAGGGTTTGAAAACTCTCCAGAAAATACTAGTATACAACATCCTTGGGCGAAGTGCACGGGTTTAAAGATCTTCAGAGACCAACTTGCGGGTGCACGATCGGGAAGCTGATTTTGAGAGGAGTCTATTTTAGACACTATATGTTGTATGTCAAGAAAAAAAGGACCCAAGATGTAATGTTTTTTTTGGAAAGGTAAACCATTGGTTGTTTCAACGTACAGGCCATACTTTGCGCCTTTTCCGGGATTTTTCCAGAAGGCCATGATTTCGGATGTCCTGGTGCTCCTGGACTCTGTGCAGTTCCCAAGAGGGACCACCTGGTTAAACAGGAACCGTTTCAAGAACGACCAGGGGACCTGTTGGATGACGGTGCCGGTGTGGAAAAAGGGACTGGGGTTGCAAAAAATCGACGAGGTGCGGATCTATAAAGAAGGGCCCTGGGCAATGAAGCATCTTGCAAGCCTGAAATCAGCCTACGCAAAGGCCCCGTTTTTTGAAGCGCACGAACCTTTTTTCGAGAAGCTTTTTTCCAAGGTGCCTGAGCTGCTTGTGGACATGAACCTGACGATTTTCCGCCATATCATGGCTCATCTTGAAATCCCCGCGAGAGTCGTCCTACTCTCAAAACTAAAGATCACCGCAAGAGAACCGGATCTCTCAATGACCATATGCAGGGAGCTTGGTGCCACCTGTTTCCTGGCCCAGGCATCGGCGGGCAAGTATCTGCCAGGGGAACTCTTCGAGCGGGACGGCATTGAGCTGCGCTTTTTCAGACCTCGTACGGTTGTCTATCCTCAGCTCTGGGGGCCGTTCATCGGGAACCTTTCCACCCTTGACCTGCTCTTCAATTGCGGTCCGGCGGCCAGGGGGATCCTGGGAAAAGCACTCCCCGGGCGGTCCTGATGGAGACACTGCGATGCATCCTGAGAATGATAAAATTCGAGCATACCCTGTTCGCCCTGCCCCTGGCCTATGCCGGGGCCGTGATGGGCGCAGGGGGCTGGCCGGGATGGTGGAAGAGCCTCTTTATCCTGCTTGCCATGGCGGGTGCGCGAAGCGCGGCCATGAGTTTTAACCGGCTGGTTGACCTGCCGTTCGACGAGAAGAATCCGAGAACCAAGGCAAGGGAAATCCCATCAGGCCAGCTCAAGAAAATTGCCGTGTGGTGCTTTTGGTGGTGTTCTGTGGCGCTTTTCTTCCTCTCGGCCCTGGCCCTTGGAAGATGGTGTCTGTATCTTTCGCCCGTCGCCCTCGCGGTGATCCTGGGATATTCCTATGCCAAGCGGTTCACCTGGGCCTGTCATATCTTCCTGGGGCTCGCCCTTTCCCTTTCGCCGGCGGGCGGTTTCCTGGCGGTGACCGGGACGATCAAATGGCCTGTGGTGCTTCTTTCGCTGGGGGTCCTTTTCTGGGTCGCGGGCTTTGACATTATCTACGCCTGCCAGGATGTTTCCTTTGACCGGGAAATGGGTCTCTGGTCCATCCCCGCGAGTATGGGGCATATCCCGGCCCTCAGAATTTCATCCCTGTTTCACTTGGTTGCCTTTCTGCTGTTTGTGGGCGCCGGACGGACGGGCGGTCTCTCGTGGCCCTACTATGCGGGAACAGGTCTTGCGGGGGCATTGCTCCTGTGGGAGCACCACATTGTGTCCGGGGGAAACCTGGACCGGATCGAACTGGCCTTTTTCACGGTGAACAGTTATGTGAGCGTCAGCATTCTCGCCGGCGTGATTGCCGCTTACCTTGTATGATGGTGAGTGTGAGGGAGGTGGCATAAGGTGTAAGGTGTGAGGCTCAAGGTAGAAGAGAGAAGGTGGGGAGGGGATTTTTATGGGCGGCGAACGGGTGCAACAACGGACTCAAGGGCAGCGACAAGTTCCTGCAAATCCAGCCCGTATCGTTCAGCAACCGTTTCCAGCGGATCAAAAAGGGCCTGGCAGCAGAGGCAGACGCCCGCCTGCTCATCATATTTTCTGAAAACCGCTTCCGTTTTCCGGTGCCGGGAAATGATGTCCAGCAGAATCATATCCGGGGTGATAAGAGTATCATGTCCATGCATCGCCTCTGGCATAGCTCTATTGCTCCTGTTTCTGAGAGACGAGGATTCTTTCCTTGGGGGAATCGACGACTTCACCGATGATGGCGGCGTCTTCCACCCCTTGGGCGTGCAGTTCCTCCACTAGGGCTAGCGCCTCCGCTGGAGCCACCATGATCAGGAGGCCCCCGGATGTCTGGGCGTCAAAGAGGATATCCTGCGTCACAGGGTCAATGGTGTCGTCAAATGTGACAAATTCCTCGCGGAATTTTCTGTTATTGCAGGTTCCGGCGGGGACCAGGCCCATTGCTCCATATTCTCTTGCTTCGGGATAGACGGGGATATCCGCGTTGCTGAGGGCAACCCCATAGCCACTTTCCACCACCATCTCACAGAGATGTCCCAGGAGACCGAACCCGGTCACGTCGGTGCAGGCGTGAACCTCGAAGCCTTGCATCACCTCTGCGGGAGCTCGGTTCAAACGGGCCATCATCCCGGTCACTTTCTCGATGATCTGATCTGACGCCAGCCCTCCCTTGATAGCGGTATTGATAATCCCCGTACCCAAGGGCTTTGTCAGGATAAGTTTATCCCCCGGGCGGAAGCCTTTCTTGGAAAGGATCTTGTCGGGATGGATGATGCCGGTGACGGAAAGGCCGTATTTTAATTCCTTGTCCTCCACGCTGTGTCCGCCTACGAGGGACACGCCCGCCTCAGTCAGTTTGTCCATGCCTCCCTGGAGAATCTGCCGAAGCACGGAGAGTTCCATGTCTTTCAGGGGAAATGCCACCAGGTTCATGGCAGTAACGGGAGTTCCCCCCATAGCGTAGACATCGCTCAGGGCATTGGCCACCGCGATCTGCCCGAACCAGTACGGATCATCCACAATGGGCGTAAAGAAATCCACCGTCTGGATCAGGGCAATATCGTCGGTGATCTGGTATACCCCGGCATCATCCGGTGAATCAAGCCCGATCAGGACATGTTCATCGGCGGGAAAGGAAAGTCCGCAGAGCGCCTTCTCCAGGTCCCCTGGAGGCAGTTTGGAAGCTCACCCCGAACCGGTAACGGTCTGTGTCAGCCTGAGATGCTTTTTGTCATCAGTCATTTTCTTTCTCGTATCGTCCGTATGTTCTCAGATAGATTCCCTTGCTGTCGATCCCATTTTTCCCCAGGATGGTTTGGACCCTTTGCCGGTCTTCAGCGGCCACGAGAATGGCCATGCCGCAGTCAGCGCTTATCTCCTTTGGGACGGGGATGGTATCGAATAAAACCTCTTTTGATCTTAACACCTGTTCCGCCTTCATGACATTGTGGATAGAGTAAAGCACGAAAACAAACGCCTTCTCTCGCTTTTCTAGCGGGATATGATCCATTGCAATGCCCCTATTGCCGCCTCCACGTCCTCCATGCTGTTGGTTATCCCAAGGGAGATCCGGACAGTGCCCTGGGGAAAGGTTCCTATGGTCCTGTGGGCGGCCGGGGCACAGTGGAGCCCGGTGCGTACACAGATGCCGAATTCCCGATCGAGCTGGAACCCGACCTCCGACGGGCTCATCCCGTCCACCTGGATGGAAATAACGGCGGTTTGCTTGTGCGGATCTTTAGGGCCAAAAACCTGAATCCGGTCCAATGGAAGCACCCCTTCCAGGAGCTTTTGCGTCAGTTTTATTTCATGTTCGCGGATAGCCGTGACACCCCGTTCCTCCACCGCACTGATCCCGGCGGCCAACCCGGCAAAGCCGCAGCCGTTGGGCGTCCCGCTTTCAAACCGGTCCGGGAGGAAATCCGGCTGTTGCTCAAACTCGGAATGGCTTCCTGTTCCCCCCTGCATCAGGGGATGAAGAGGTTCTTGTCCGGTCTTCAAGATTAATCCGCCTGTTCCCTGGGGCCCCTGAAGCGCCTTGTGGCCCGTAAAGGCAAATAGGTCCACATCCAGGGAATCCAGGTGAATGGGAATGGATCCGGCGGTCTGCGCCCCGTCAACAAGGAGGCAAGCGGAACCCTTTATCTCTGTGATTCGCTCGAGGTCTACAAGGGTCCCTGTTACATTAGATGCATGATTGACGATCAGAAGCCTCGGGTTTTTTGATTGTACCGCCAGGGCTAGCCCCTCGATGTCGGGAAGGCCTTCCGGGGAGGAGAGGACTACCGTCAATTGAATCATCCCCTTTGCCTCCAGGTTGCGCAAGGGGCGCATGACGGAGTTATGTTCCATTGAGGTGGTGACCACGTGGTCTCCTTCCCGTACCATGCCATAGATGGCAAGGTTCAAGGATTCGGTGACATTGCGGGTGAAGATCACCTTCCGGGAATCATCCACGTGGAAGAATGCTGCGATGGTTTCCCTGGCCTCAAACAGGGAGCGGCTTGCCGCCAGGGACAGCGAATGACCGGACCTCCCGGGACTCGCGCTGTATTTTTCAAGGTGATCCATAACCGCCTGTTTTACCTTCTCCGGCTTGGGAAACGAGGTGGCGGCATGGTCAAGGTAGATGGTTTTGCGAGGGAGGCGCGTCACGGCATGACCACTTTATCCGCCTGCATAAGGGCGGAAGTGATATCATACATGTTTGACGCAAGTCCCACTTCCAATGATTCCTTCAGGTGAAAAAAGTCAAGGCAGGTCCCGCATGACAGGACCTCGATGCCCATCTCCTCCAGTGTCCTAAGGTCATTGATCAGCTCAGATCCCGAGGTGGTCAGAAAGACGCCCTTGTTTACAAAGATGATCCTTGCGGGTTTGGGGTCCACATCCTTCAAGGTTTTGATGAACCCCTTCATCAAGATGGCCCCGAGGTCATCGTCTCCCCTTCCCATGGTATTGGTGTGCACATAGATGACGATGTTGGATGCTTTCTCCGTCTCGGGGGACTTCTCCTCGTCTTCCTCTTTTTCCGGTGTCTTCCCCTTGGTCACCTTTACCTGAAAAATCTCGTCTTTTGTTTCAACCTCTGCAGTGCATTTCTGGCTCGCTGCGAACCGTACCACATTGTCTTTTGAGATCTCGCTGTCAATGAGTACGGTAACAACGCCTTCCTCCATGGATTCGATGGCATCCTTTGTCATCAGGACGGGTTGAGGACACGCCTTTCCCCTTGCGTCAATTGTCTTTTCCATTCTCTTTACCTCTCCTTTTTCGCCGCGGCCTGGTCTTTCTGATTCTCCACATTGAGCCGATCCCAAAATAACGGTACCAACTCAGGTGGATAGACTGACGCGCAGCGCAGGCGCTCGCGGCGCAATCGTGCTCTTCTGACCCCTTCAGCCTTCAGCCTGAACAGCTTCAGCCTGACTACGTGAGTAGTCACAAATATTTTAAAATGATACCGAAATGGTCCGATGTCAAACGGGAAAATGCGATAAAACAGGTAGATCATATAGGAAATCCCGATATCCTTTCTGTTTCCTATTGACGCGGAACCGTGATTGGCGGTACACGACGGATACAGGCTTGAGCCTCTTCGTGCAGAGGAGCGTTGGTTTTTGGTATATCAGGGGGGCCGGGCATATGAACGAGGAAGGAGAAACGAGATGGCACCAAAGCCCTGGAAAATTGTCTCAACCAATACCGACGGGTCTTACAGGGTCTTCGGCCTGCGAAAAGACCGGGCCGTTTCGCCCAGGACGGGAAACGAATACGATTTTTTCGTGCTGGAATCCAATCCATGGGTCAATGTGATCCCGGTGACAGAAGACAACCAGGTTGTCCTGGTGAGACAATACCGGCATGGCATTCGAGATGTGACACTGGAGATACCCGGAGGTCTGGTGGATGACGGCGACACGCCTGAGCAGGCGGCGTGGCGTGAACTTTCGGAAGAGACGGGGTGTGGCGCGGAAGAGATGATCCCGCTGGGCTTCGTGTATCCCAACCCTGCCATACAGAATAACAAGTGTTTCACCTTTTTCGCGAAAAACGCCATGCAGGTGGGGGAGCAGGACCAGGATGGAGGGGAAGATATCGAGATCCTGGTCAGACCACTTTCGGAGATACCCGGGCTGATTCGCGACGGAGTGATCACCCATTCCCTGGTGGTAGTGGCCTTCTACCGGTATTTCATGGAATACACCTTACGCCTTTAGCCTTTCACGAAACGCGAACACTGAGCACGCCCAATCTGCAAGGATTCGTATCTTCGGTAACGGGACAAGCAGGCTATATGCACACCTTCCTGACCTGGTTCAGGTCGGTGAGGCCCAGAAAAACCTTCCGAATCCCATCCTGCATCAGGGTGGTCATCCCGTCCTTGACGGCCTGCTGCCTGATTTTTTCCACGTGGGGATTACTCAGAATGAGGGCCTTGATTTCCGGAGTGGCCTCGAGGAATTCCATGATGGCTGTTCTGCCCTTGTACCCGGTATTGTGGCATTCCGGACACCCGGCGGCCCGATAGAGAAGCAGGTCCCGCCGGTAGGGAATCTGGAGGTTGTCAAACCCGTTCCCGTACCTCCGGGCCAGCGCATTGTATTCATCGCGCGTGGGGTGGTATGCTTCTTTGCAATGCACGCAGAGGGTCCTGACCAACCGCTGTGCGAGGATTCCCAGGATGGCGTCAGCGAGGTTGAACGCGTCCATGTCCATGTCGAGCAGCCTGGTAATGGTTTCAGGTGCGCTGTTAGTGTGGAGGGTACTCATGACCAGGTGCCCGGTGAGGGATGCCTCGCAGGCTATTGATGCCGTTTCCCGGTCACGCATTTCCCCCACCATGATTACGTCCGGATCAGCCCTCAGGAGAGACCGCATGGCGGCGGCAAAATCAAACCCGATCTTCGGCTGCACCTGGACCTGGCGCAGGCCGCGCTGGGTAATCTCCACAGGGTCTTCCGCCGTCCAGATTTTGGTATCGGGCTTGTTAATGGTGCTCAAAACGGAATGGAGGGTGGTGGTCTTTCCGCTTCCCGTTGGACCGACAACGAGGAGCATGCCGTAGGGTTTCCTGCTCATATTAAGCAGGAGGTCGTAATCCCTTTGTGTCATTCCCATGGTAGTGAGCGGAATGGGCTCACCGGCCGTGAGAATCCGCATGACAATATCTTCTTCACCACCGGCTGTGGGCATGGTGGCCACCCGCAATTCAATGTCCAGCGGGTAAAATGTCCTGAACTTGATCTTGCCGTCCTGCGGTTTCCTTCTCTCCGAGATGTCCAGGTCAGCCATAATTTTTATGCGGGAAATAAAAGCCCTTTTATAATTATAGGGGATTGTAATGTATTCATGACAGTGCCCGTCAACCCGCACCCTGATCCCAACCCCCGACCTGCCCGGGTAGGGTTCCACATGAATATCGGAGCACCCCATTCCGTAGGCATCGACAATAATCTTGTTCACGAGGGATATGACGATGTTGTTTTCCGGGTAGACCGAGAGCGTGCTGCGTTCTGATTCGTCAAGGTCCGGTGTTTCAAGTTTCCCCAGAAGGTCGGCAATGGATGCGTTTCTCTCTCCCTGGAAAAGCCCGTAAAAGGAGTCAATAAAGTTGTAGATATCTTCTTCGAGTCCCACGGCGAATGTGTACTGTTTTGCGGGAATCAAGGATTTGATATCCTGTATCCTGGAAAATGCTCTGGGGTCGTCGATAAGCACCCTGAGGACTCCATTTTCCTTGCAAAGGGGCACCCACCGGTTTTTCTTGAGATAGTTCGGGTTCAGCTTGGAGAGGAGCTCTCCCGGTGCCGGAAAGTGGGGGTCAAAGGGGACATAGTCATCGCGATAGTATTCTGCAATTGCCCTCCCGAGATTCTCCTTGCTGATGCTCATTTCCTTTTGCAGGACGGATTCCACGGAGCCCTTTCCCTGGTGAGCTTCGGCCGTGGCGCGTCTCAGTTCATCCCGGGTAATCACGCGTTTTTCGATCAAATACTCAAGATGGGTGGGAGGGGGTACCTGCCGGGATCTGTCAACGGGGGTGATTGTTGCAATGTTTGCGAGCTGCGCCATGTAGTTTTCTAAGACCTCCTTGCCATGAGAGTAATTGCTTGTTATTTGAACTGCCTCTTTTCTTCAGCAAAGGTTGTGCCGAAAGGGAAAGCCCTTGGATGATAAAATAATATGCTATTTTATTAACAGGTTATATGATTTTCCGGAAACGAGGGGATACGAACTCAAATGAAGTGGCGGCGAATATATGTAAAACGATTATCATTTAATGGCAATAAATTACACTATGTCATCTCCGGGAAATAAGTATCATCCCTAAGGATACCAGTGCAAGGGATAGAAGGGCAATCCAGGTAAGGTGTTCCTCCTCGAGAATTGCCGCAGAGAGGAACGTGCCGCTTACCGGGATAAGAAAACGGTACACAGCAATACTGGTGAGCTGATTATATTTTATCAGGACATACCAGAGAGAGAAGGCAGCAGCCGATACGAAACTCAGATAAAGGAGCAGCAAAAGAGTGGAGGGAGAGAAACGGACTATCCCCGGCGGTTCCAGGGTCCGCGCAATGATCAGCAAAACAAGGGCTCCAAGGGTGAGTTGATAGGCCGAGAGGAGTGGCGGACGGATCCGCAGGGAGTTTTTCTTTACCAGTAACATCCCGCACGTGGAAGCCAATGCCGTGAAGAGGAGAAATCCCTCACCGGTCAGGTGAAATTCAAAATCGAATTGACCCTGCCTCAGGTTGACCAGTACGATCCCGAGGAAACCCAGGATCAGACCCATATTCTTCCGGGTGGTGAGGACGTCGTCCTTGATCCACCAGTGGGAAGAGAGCGCAAGAAAAAAGGATCCCGCACCGTTGATGATGGAGGCTTTCATCCCCGTGGTATTGGAAAGCCCGATATAGAAAAAGGTGTATTGAAGGGTGGTTTGGAGAAGACCCAGGAGCAGGAGTAAGGCATAGTCCTTTCCCACTGGCAGAAGGACGGATGAACCGCTGGCGAGGAGGACGCCGAAGATCATCAGGCCTGCGAGCAAGAAGCGATACGCGGCAAAATAGAGCTTGCCGCCGGTGCTTTGCTCTATCTGCAGCATTTTGAAACCGATCTTCACCATGGGGAAGGCGCTTCCCCATAGCAAGGCACAACCAAAAGCCAGGAAAATGACCACAGGCGGCCACGTGAGCAGTTTCTGTTTTTCCATGCTCACTGAGCGGTGCCCTGGGGCGGCTTCGGGGAAGGGCTATTCGTAGATTTTTTCATCCACCGCGTCCGCGTCCATTGCATCCGCTTCGAAATTTCTTTCCAGCCCCTCCTTTTTTCTTGCGTGGTATTCCCGGTACCACTCGTGGGCCACGATCATGGCCATGACCTCGCTCGTGCCGGTCCAGATGGAGGCCAGGCGGATGTCCCGGTAGATGCGCTCAGTGGGCAGGACGCTGGTGTAACCAAGGCCCCCCATAACCTGCATGGACTTATGGACTACATCCTGGCAGTTTTCCGTAATGAATTTTTTGGCCTCCGAAACCAGGCGGCGGACCCGGCGCATGGGAACGCCTTCATCAACCGCGCGGGCTGTGGTATAAGCCATAGCACGGCAGGCGTCAAGTTTTATGGCGGCCTCCGCTATCTGAAAGTTTACCCCCTGGAAGCGGTCAATGGTCTGCCCGAAGGCCTTCCTCCGGGATGTGTAGCCGGTGGCGATGTCGAGGGCGGGCCTGGCTGCTCCGATGGTCATGGCTGCAGTGCTGAGGCGCTCCGGGATCATCATGGTGTTGAAGACAGGGTAGGCCCCGTTGATTTCTCCCACCACGTTTTCCTTCGGCACCTTCACATCTTTGAAGACGAGCCTTCCCGTCCCGCCGCCCCTGCACCCCAGGAGCCCGTAAAGATAGCCCACCTCGACCCCGGGACCACGATCGACGATCAAACAGCTCAAAGCCTTGCGGGGATCAGCCTTTGAATCAAAGTTGGTCCGGGCGTAGACGAGAAAGTAGTCCGCCCCTTCCGCACCGACGATAAAGCGTTTCTGGCCGTTTAAGAGCAGATAGTCCCCCTTGTCCTCGGCCTTTGTCGTGGCGCCGAAAAAGTCAGATCCGCCCCGCGGTTCGGTAAGGCATTCGGCGGCGAAGATCTCGCCTTTCAGCAATGGCTGCACGTATTTTTCCTTCTGCGTGTCGGTCCCGTGCTGTACGATGGCGTCACAGACAAGGTCCGCTCCCACCCCGAAGACACAGGCGAATTCGTACCCGATGGTTCCGATCTCCTCCATGAGCATGCAGTCGGCGACCCAGTTCATGCCCCGCCCTCCCCATTTCTTCGGCTGCCGACTCCCGAGCAGGTTGCGGCGGGCCGCCTCCCGGAGGAATTCCTTGGGAAACTTGATCTTGTCCTGGTCCATGTCCAGGATCATCTGGCGCGGAACCCACTTGACGAATTCCCGGGCTTCGTCCCGGAGCCTGATTTCTTCTTCAGTCAACAAATAATCAAACATGGCAGCACCTCGCGTTCATTTTTGCCTATCATACTCCTTTCCAGTCGCAACCTCAAGGTTGATGAGCCGCCCTTCGTGCTGTCTGCGGTTTCCCCCAGAGATAGGTCGCGAAAAGGACGGCGCCCTCTCACCGGTCACTTGAAAAAAGGCTTTCTCCCTCAGCCTCCCTCGGGGGTGGATTCATGAAGCCTCCCTCTCCGGGGGAGGAGATTTACTGGATGATCCCGCGGGAGAGAAAGAAGGCGTAGGCAACAATAAGAAGGAGGCCGGCCAACCTGGGAATTCGACGGAAAAACGCCAGGAAAAGAAAAAGAAAGAAACCGGAGCCGAGGATGACGGAGATGCCCATATTGAAGGAAGGCGGGATTTGAATCGGCCTGAACAGGGCAAAGATGCCCACGCACATGGGGATGCAGATGTGTCCGTCTCCGATCTGTGAGCTCAAGACAATGTCGGCACGCCGGGCCCAGGCATAGTAGAGGGCCACGAGGGCGTTCGGAAAGACCATGAGGAGGCCGCTGAGCCATCCCAGGTTCTTGAAAGAAATGATCCCACCGGTTCCGTGGGGAATCCAGGCTACCAGGCGGTCGATGCTGTAGTAAATCGTCAAGCCGGCGAGAATGACCAGAAAAATATCAAAGGCGATGGATTTGGGGATGGTACGTCTCTGCAGGACATTGTGTTTCAGGACATCAAAGATGTGGAATAGCTGCCAGAAAAGGAAGATCCCCACGAGTACCAGGCCGTCTGAAAAATCAACCTCCCCGTCTCTGGCCAGTGCCCAGAGGGCGCCGGTGAAGAAAAACATGGCGGTCAAGGTGAGGAGCAATGAAAGATAGTTGATACGAGTTTCCCTGGAAGCCCTTTTCCTGGCCTTTCTTGAAGGCGAAGATGCAAGCGCAAGGGACCAGAACAACGTCGAAAACCCGATGATCAACGTCAAATTGGTGACATTATTGACCAGGCAGTTTTCCAGGACAAGAGAACCCGGTCCTCCGGATCTCCCGAGAACAAAGGCAAACATGAGGTTTGAGAATCCCGAGGCGTACGGCATAATGAGCGTGCCGAGGACCGTTCCTTCCAGGCCCTTTCTCTCCATGGCCCCGAGGCGCCAGATCATCAGGGCCGACATGACCAGAAAAAGGCCGAAGGAAAACCAGGGATCGACCCGGTCGAGATACCCAGCCTCATGCCTCAAGACAGAAATGGATTGGGATATAATGCTTTTCAAGTGAGCGGTATCAAGGAAGGCTTTTTCCACAGGTGTTTTCCATTCCTAAAAAGCCCCGGCCACGAGCCCGTTCCATCTTGTGCGGAGGTCCCTGTATTCCTCGAACCATTCTTCAAGGCGCTCCAGGTCCCGGCGCGAAATGTCCATCCTCGCGGCAAAGGTGTATATCCTTTCCCGCTCAGGCAGAGAAAAATTGTGATCCATTGAGGCAAGCATGATGGCGTCCCGAAGAGCGGCCAGGGCGGTAGCACGGGACACGTTCTGTTTTTTGATGTCAAAGCCCTTTTCCGTTGATTCCAGGACCCGGTCGTAGTCGACACCCAGTTTTCGTGCCTTTTTGCGGACATAATCGAATTCCCGGGGACCGTTCTCCCTGTCCGCCTTGGCAATGGCGATCAGAATCCTGATGTAGGTTTCCCGGTCAAAAGACGTGGAACGGGTGTCCACAAAACTGTTATTCATCGTATCCTCCAGTACATAAATTCTTAACCCGCTTTTCTCACAGGCCTTCGTAGCGAGGCGGTGGAAAGGCCCGTGGATATAAGGCGCGCGAAGAAAAATGGATGAAGGCGTACTATTAGTACGTCAAAGTCATTTTTCTAGCGCAACGCAGGAGATATGGGGCCATCCGCCGCCACAGTCCCGCGTATCGCGGGATGAGAAATGCGGGTTTGCGTAATGAATGCGACAATCCGTAATTTGCAATATGTATACCACGAACAGAAAGGGATATTGAATTATTGATTGACTTTGCAGGTGAAGTCTTCTAAACAGGGCGTAAAATATGCGCAATGAATCATGAGGAAATTATGGCAGGACGCGTTCAGACAGGGTGGCATGGGCGGCTCTCCGGCTTGAAGAGCCGCCCACCTGTGGTCTGATGGGTGTCTTGTTTCACTATTTCAGGCCGAGGGTGGAAAAGCCCGCGGCTTTTTTTTGGTTGGCGGCATGAACCTGGTGTTGACCGGATACCGGTGCAGCGGAAAATCGAGCGTGGGGAGAATCCTGGCGGCCCGGCTGGGCATGGTGTACTGTGACACGGATGCCCTGGTTGAAGACCGGACGGGAAAGAACATAAAAACCCTGGTATCGGAATATGGATGGGACCATTTCCGTGACGAGGAAAAAGTGGTGGTTGAATGCCTGGCCCGGATGGATGATCGGGTGATCGCGACAGGCGGCGGGGTGATCCTGAACAGTGAAAATATAAAAAGCCTCAAGGCAAACGGCTGGTTCGCATGGCTCAAGACGGGACCCCGGGTCCTGGAAAAGCGCATGAGGAAGGCACAGAAAAACGGCTCGACCAGACCCTCCCTGAGCGGGGCGGACCCCGTGGACGAGATCAGCAGAGTCCTTGAGGAGAGGGCCCCTTCCTACGCGGAAGCAGCTGATTTTGTCGTTGATACTGAGCCGCTGTCCCCGGAAGAGGTGGCAGAAGAGATCGGAAACGCATTTGAGAAGAGCCGAGGAGTGTGAGCCCATGGCAGGAAACACCATTGGAAAACTGTTCCGTGTGACGACGTTTGGAGAGTCCCACGGCGGGGCGGTGGGAACGGTGATTGACGGATGCCCTTCCGGTATATTGCTTTCCGAGGCTGATTTCGCCGGGGAGATGGAGCGACGCCGGCCGGGAAAAAGGACCTTTGATACTCCGAGGAAGGAAACGGACCGGGTGGAAGTCCTCTCGGGCGTGTTTGAGGGGAAGACGACCGGGGCCCCGATAACTCTCCTGATCATGAACCGGGATGTGGAAAGCAGGCCTTACGAGATACTTCGAAGCCTGTACCGGCCGGGGCACGCTGATTTTACCTACGAAAAGAAGTACGGCCACATCGATCATCGTGGTGGGGGTCGCTCATCAGCACGGGAGACGGCCGCGCGGGTTGCGGCCGGCGTGGTGGCAAAGAAGATCCTGGAACCGCAGGGGATTGGACTCATGGGCTTCACCTTGGAGCTCGGGGGAATTCGGGCACTGAATATCGATGTGACAAAGGTTCCATTAAACCCGTTTTCCTGTCCTGACCCCGCGGTGGTAGAGCAGATGGTGCAGGCGATTGAGGCTGCAGGAGAGGCGGGTGATTCCGTGGGTGGGGTTGTTGAGATCCGGGTGAAGGGATGTCCCATTGGCCTCGGAGAACCGGTC
>Ga0307441_1000354_pt1 | contig 17158 bp, 29 predicted proteins | sample SalMarWE160420MG_FD_202149 | JGI IMG/M metagenome (GOLD analysis project Ga0307441, IMG submission 202149) | Salt marsh sediment microbial communities from the Plum Island Ecosystem LTER, Massachusetts, United States - WE1604-20 | ecosystem: Environmental > Aquatic > Marine > Intertidal zone >... | reverse complement strand
TAAATTTTGTTTTGCGTGGTATTCCTCAATGTCCCAATTTGTAAGACGTTGATGAGAATTTTTTCGTAACGGTTTCTTTGCCAAAGTAATTAGATCGGCCTCAAATTGTTCGCAGTTACAATCCTTTTCCATGCATTCTCTACGTTCTTCCCCATCAACACAATGCATAGTGGCCTTATGACTACATCTGGCACATATCGGTATTTCTCGTTCTGTCATTGCTCTCTCCTTACTTACGATAATGTTCAAAGGTTATCGTTCATATCTGCCAATGCTCTGGCTATGATTGACACAGCTTTTTTAAGATCCATTACCGCCACATAAATTTCATTTATAACCTCCGCATTTCCTTCGACTATTCCGATCAATTTTCCTATATCATCGGACTTGTCATGTAGTATTTCTCCTGTCATGTGACATCTCCTCTACTTCCGATAACGGCTATTCTATACCTAAAACGCCTTTGACAACGGCCATAAAGATCGTGTCCTTCATGCGTTGGTCGACCGGTAGATCATCATATGGCACCATGCAAGGATGTTCTTTTTTCTCCGGATCCTTAGTCGGTCCATATTTCCATCCTGCTTTCGTTTTTTCTGCCATCCAATTATCATGAGAAACCGAAGGGGTATGATTTGGTTGTTTTACGACCAATTCGACTCCATGAATAGCACTATCAGTTTGCCATGTCGGAGCATCTCTCCAAAGTGATTGAGATTCATCACCTAGTGCAAGACAATAAACCCTGTTTACTTCGTGAGCTGCCTTGGCAGCATCTACAATTTTTTTATAATCCATATCGTCCTCCAATATTGGGACAAAACGTGTCCCGGTTAATGCCGATAATATTTACAGGTTATCGGCTAATCCTCCACGTCTTCTTCGTCATCATCGGAAATCCAGTTGATTTCTCCCGAGCAAACTGACTGTGCTTCTTGTTTCGTGTCCGCAATGATTACCGGTTCGCCTTGCTCAACAAATTCTCGGACGTTATCCCAGAAATTACCCTCGCATTGTGATTCGTCTGCGCCACAGAATTGGTAGCCCATTTTGACTACTCGTACCATTTTTAGCACCTCCTTACTTCCGATAATGTCTACTTATCGGTAGTGTTTTTTTCGTCCGTTGTCGGTAGCAAAGTTATGCCAGTCTGAAAGACATTCATCAGAACAAAAAAACAACCCATCGCTTGTGGCAATCATTGTTTTTCCCCTTGAAATATCAGTTTTACAAAATGCGCATTTCCTATGTCTAGTCGTTGGTTTTGAGATTTTCTCTCGTTTTTTTCCTATACAACCACTCATAATTGTCGTCCTAACCTATTCATGTTGCGTTGATTCTCTCGGGGTTTTTGTTTCTATCGTCCTCAATGAATTCTTTCCTGGGGTATGTTTCTTTCAACGGCTTTGAATTCTTTCGAATGTCGTGTTTCTTTCGTAGATTATGAATCCTTTCTTGATATCTGTTTCTTTCGCTTATTATGAATCCTCTATGGGTTTTTGTTTCATTCACCGCGTATGGATTCTCTCGGAGTTCTTGTTTCTATCTAACTCCATGGATTCTTTCCCGGGACATGTTTCTTTCAAACGATGTAAATCATTTTAGTCTATTTGCTTCTTTCCTAGACTGTAAATTCTCTCAATAGTCTTGTTTCATTCACTACGTATGAATTCTCTCATTATTCTTGTTTCTATCAGCCTGTGTGAATTCTTTCCCAGATTTTGTCTCTTTCATAGATTGTGAATTCTCTCATTCCTTCTGTTTCTATCCCTTTTAATGAATTCTTTCCAACTGCTTGTTTCCATTCCGCAGTATGAATTCTCTCGCAATGTCTGTTTCTATTATTTTGTTTGGATTCTTTCTTAATTCCTATTTTTTACCCTACCATAAATTCTCTCACCGTTCTTGTTTCTATCATCCTGTGTGAATTCTTTCCTATTGTTTGTTTCTATTCCGTAGCATGAATTCTCTCACGATTCTTGTTTCTTTCTCGATTCTTGAATTCTTTCGAGATTGTTGTTTCTTTCCCAAGCCATGGATTCTCTCATATTGTCTGTTTCTTTTACGAGTCATGGATCCTCTCGAGATTCTTGTTTCTTTATTCCAGTATGAATTCTCTCGAGATTCTTGTTTCTTTCCTCGGATTTGAATCCTCTCATGATTCCTGTTTCTTTCCTCGAAATTGAATTCTATCATGATGATTGTTTCTTTCTCGTTTCCTGAATTCTCTCATATTGTCTGTTTCTTTCACGAGTCATGGATCCTCTCGAGATCTTTGTTTCTTTACTCCAGTATGAATTCTCTCTTGTTTTGTGTTTCTATCTACTGGTCCATTCTCCTTACAGTCCAGCCTCTTTTTTTCTTTTTTCCTCTCTTCGTTTCTCCCTCCTCTTCTTCTTCTCCTCATACTCTTCATCCTCTACCCACAACTCCTTTAAAGATATACCTCTTAAATCACATTGTGGCGGCTCAATAAAATGCCTGTGAACACCACCTTCATACTTGGTGCTGAACACATATGGTACAGGAGGATCTATATCATAATAATCCCTCCATGAGACGTCATGCAAATGGGACAAAAACAACTTCACAGTGTACCTTCGAGCCCTGGAATGCAGATGAGCTGGTGGCAACTTTCCACTCGAATATATCTCATAGGCCTTTTTGTCTTTGCCTATTTTGGTTCGTTTTAGCTTTTCTGCAGCCTGTTCTGCCAACTCACCCCTCTCATTCCTCTCGTCCTCATACACCCTACGCTTCGCAAAAATCTTTCCGTAAAAATCGTTCTTATTGTTTTGCTGATTAACAAAGCTTTCCCCTGCCTTGTAACACAAGACCTTTGCCCTCGCATCCCACGGCCTAAACTCACCCTTGGTCCACTTCACCCCAGGTACAAGGCCAGCATATGAATGCCAACAACCAGCTGTAGGCTGATCTCGAATATCAAAAGTAACCAAGAATCCAGCTGACATGATAGGACCAATACCACAAATGGACTGAAGCCATTTCCCAATAGTATACTGACTTGCAAAACTACCCATTGTCCTTTTGATCGCGTCCTCAAGATATTCAAAATTATCAGACAAAAACTCAGGCAACATCGACGGCTCACCATACTTCAGCAACTTAGTACGCTGCGATGCAGTGGCCATCCTGAAATTCTGAATTTGATAGTACAAGTTAACGATGTGATTAACTTCTCTCCGTGGAGCAAGATCTGTTGATGCCTTAAGATCCCTGTACAATTTCAAAGCCATAGACGACCTAGAGGCATCACCACCAAGCTCGACTAATAATCTTGAAATTATCGTGTCTTTTTCTCTTCTGGTTTTTTTCTTTTCTTTCTTCGTCTCATCTTTTTTTTGTGTCATCTTTTTTGTTTCATCCATTTTGTAACCTTCCTTCATCCTGTTTGCATATTTTAAAAACCAATATCTCACTGTTGCGGGAACTGGATTCGAACCAGCGACCTTCGGCTTATGAGGCCGATGTACTACCACTGCACAATCCCGCAATAACGAACGATACCGAATAGCTGCCACGTCTTAATTGGTCATCCATACGATACCTGCCGGTCTATTCCCGACTGTCTACTGCACAATCCAGAAAAAACTAGCCCAGTTCATTTAATGGTGTCGAACTGGACTAAGACTCACTCCCTAAGCAAAACCTTCCGGACGACCTTGCCTAAAGCACAATTTTACTCCGGGCTAATTGCCTTCACCCAAGCGGCCGAGCTTTTCTTGACGAGCAATTTACCACTCCTTCGCTCGTGTGGACGAGACTGGATTTGAACCAGTGTCCAGAGGCCGAATACCTCACTCGCCCAAAATACTTCTGCCTCGAAATGGCACTCTCAACATAACCAGCACGGGCACGATAATCTTTCAAAGCAACCAGCATATGGACCCACGAGTGACCCACTAATCGACCTACTCAACCATCTAAATCCCTGGCCTATCCTGTACGCCTAATACAGGTCGGCTGCTGAGGCTAACGTCATGTTGAGAGCACCATTTCGAGACATAATTTTATAACCTGTTTTTCAAAGATCCGCCAAACACAAACCATGCTCTCATATCATAAAACGCCTGTCAATAATAAAAAACGAAACCAAGTTCATTTTTTACTGTCAACTCTTTTTGTGAATAGGCTCACTCCATCAGTCTCACTTTTATCAAGTGTTTCCTCTAACATTTTCTGCGCCCCCCTCATGCTCTTCCAGCTTGAATAATGATTGTCTAGGATATCGTGCATCTCCTCCCAGGTTGAATTTGGATATTCAACAAGATGATCTATTACTCTCTTCCTGACGTCCCTAGCATGACCAACACCCTTTAATGAAGGAAGACCACCAATGCCACCAGGATCCATTTTTCTTAGCCTCTTGATGATACCGTCATGCCTTTCCTCAATAATGGAACGAACTCTATTTTCCCCTGGCTCCAAAACAACCATGGCAAAATCTTCTAGAACTCTAATAATGCCAATACCCCATTTCCTACATTTCTCAATACCAGTAACCCTTGGAAGACTCCTGACAGCACAATAAACCTCTGACGTTATTGACTGACAAAGACTCCCTTGCCAAATTAACGCCTTAGTCATACTCAACTTCATTTCGATGGCAACAATACGCTTACCACCATCCCATCCAACGACGTCTATACCCCTTATCCACTGTGGAGGAACAACTTCAGTATACGGTGTTAACCCCTGTCTTTTTAGCCAGTCAAAAACAGCAGGTGTCATTTCAGCCTCACGAAGAATCATCTGACCACTATCTTCTTATCCACAACCTCAAATCCAGATCTTAAAAAATACTCAATAAAATCATCGAAGTTAGGACTCTCTGAACATGAAAAGTAATCTAAGACGACTTCACCTTTTTCTGGCCATGTATGAACAGTGGCATGACTCTCAGCCAAAATAACAGCTGCGCTGAACCCACATGGATCAAATCCATGCTGAATACTTGCCCTTATGTGTGCCCCAGCACTGTCACAAGCACCAAGTAAGATCCCAAATACCCTGCGATCCCCTAAACGATCTTTATGTGTCTTTAATTTTGCCATCAAATGAAACATCAAACGACCCTTTCTTCATCCTAAGACCTTCGGCTATTCCTTACTATCTAGCCGTTTGCCGATCCCATCTGGTAATCCTCTCCCTCGGAATCCCAAAATTTTCTACGAGCATCAGCAATCACTTCCTTTGTAGTCCTTCCAGCCTTAACCCAGGCAATCCACTCCTTCAACCGTTCAGGTGTCATTTTGCTCTGATACTCAATATCCTTATTGTTCCACCTGGCATCAGGACGCCTGTCATCATTGGAAAATAAGACATAATAATAATTCCTCATAATGTCCCGCCTTCCAACAGCTATCGTCCTTGCCCCTCCTTTGATACCCCATAACACTCCAGCCTTCCCGTAACGACTACCAAGATTCTGAAGTCCCTCGTCTTTTAATATTTTCATAAACTCGGCAGAATAATCCTGTGTCAATTTTCTGGGTCTCGCCTTGCTCTTAGGTACCAATGACTGAGGATTCGTCCTTATCTGCAAAATAAGTTCTCTAAGATAGACACTGTGCTTTAAGATCTTATCTTTGTCATTAGCTACCAACAACTCAGGTATATCCGTCAACATCTTCTCTGCCGCTGCCTTTATAACTGACATTGAAGGACCCCTGAACATAGCGAACCCAGTAGGAATATGTGTCAGTACCCATTCCGATCCACCCTTGTTCACCCCCCATATTCCAAATTTATACCCAGACACCGACTGTTGACCAATATTCGTTTTTATTTCAAATGAATCTTTCTTGAACTCTACAGCCTCTTCAAGTCTATTGACGTCATACGATCTGTGCCTAAGCATTTCTATTCTCCTTTTTAATAACCAGCTCCCTCAAAGGATACTCTAACCCTTTGAACATCTTTTAATTGAAGCTGAAATTCGTTTCTAAGTCGATAATAAAACTTTTCAACATTTCCACCATACGAAGATACTATCCCGTTTTTTGAAACGACAAAATACTCCACCTTAGTTCTTCCTTTATTCGAAGCTGCCCCAACAACCTTGACATCCTTACCAGAAACATTAACAAAAACATCAACTGGAACACCATTTACACTTTTAGGAACATATTGTTCCTCATTTATATATTTTCTGTTTCTCAATGACATTTCTCACCTCATTAAAGTTTAACTATCTCTCCAGTATACTTCTCTCCGCCGAGCTTACCTACCGTAACAATACCATCAAACCCAGCTCTCTTAATAGCAGACGTAAGTAATTTCCTTTTCTTTCCACCAAAAGCTTTCGATAAAGTCTGCTTCCACCCACTCGGGCCATATCCATCTCGAAGAACAATTGGATTCCGAAAAGAAGCCGTACCGTATTGAACCTTCATCCCATGCTTTGCAAAAGCAACCTCTTGATCTGGCGTTAAATTATATCCTCTTACACGATGAGACATATAAATTCCCGCAGGCTCAAACTCCTGGTCATACCCTGTCGCTGCCACATGCTTTTGCTGATACCTATAGAATGAAAATACCACGGGAACCCCGGTCTCAAAAGACACACCATCCTCTGTAACCCTATCAAGATGTAAACCATCAAGCTTTGACCCCTCAACAATATAACCGCGACGTCTTAGTGCTACCATAATCAACTTCCTATACAATAACTTACTGATAAAGATCGGATTATCATCTTCGTCATCCCTTCTTCTTTTTAAACTCTTTTTCAAGGGCATATGCCGCTTCCTCATGGGCGCTTCCTCGATAAGCCTCTTCACCTCTTAGCAATGCAACAACCCAATTAGAAAACACCCCAATCAGTCCTCCAAGTGCCCAGTAAAACAAGACCATCGGCCATATATCATATAATTGTCCTCTTATACCTAAGTTAACTACAAATCCCAAAAGAATGTTAGATACAGCAAGCATAATTGACTCGAACTGTTCAACATGGATATGCTCATGAAACTCAAGAGCTGTGTCAATACCATCTTTACCAATAAGATCTCTGAGATACCAGCCACCATGCCCCATTGTTCCACCACCTATTCCATTAAAAATGGTCTTTGCCAGCAAGGAAGTTCTGGGAATGGCAACCCATAGACCGTTCTGCACAAGAAGGACAGCTCCCTTGCCAGCAAAGATCCAAAGTGTAAGAACGATAAGCCAACATACTAAATCAGCCGCCAAACAATACGCATACACTAACAAATGACGTCGAGGAAATTTATCAACTTTTGGCATTTAACTCTCACTTGCCTAAAAAAAATCACAAACCTATAAGATCTGTTTTTAAGCAAATTATTTTTTGATCTTAGCAGCCAACTTCTTAATACCTACGGCCAATTCGTTATCCAGGCTGAGCCAATGCGTTGAATTTCCTAAATCATCCATAAGCTTGATACGAATTATATCAGTCTTTTTAAGACGTCCCAACTGAGCTGCCAAATAACTTGTGGCTTCTTCTACCCCATTACCACTTGTATTAAAAGAATAACCTCTATCTCTTATGCCCATTTTACTTCTCCTTCTGAAAAAAAAACAAACTTTCAATGAACCCTTAAACCCATGATGTATCCTGACGTGCCACAGTGGACCTTTTAGTCTTCATTCCTGATCTCATCAGTCCGACCCCTAAAACACGTTGTAAAAGATTAAATACCGCCTCGAACTTATTTTTAGAAAGAAGACTCTCCATCTTTGATATTTCAGACTCAGAAGCCTTCTTATAGAACATCATCATTTCCTCAAAACCTAAATTTCCACTGTATACAGACTCAAAAATAAATGACCTGCGCCTCAATCCCATGACGTCCTCATTTTATCCTTCCTGACCTTGGCAAATATCTTAGCGTAGGCATAACGGACTTGAACCCATGTTAACTTACTTAACATGAGATGCCGCCTTCCTGCTTCTGCGAAAAATGCCCTCGCGCCCTTCGGCACTTAGGTCTAACTTCCTCTCCACAGGCGTTTTGTGCCTCCCAGTACCTCCGGGCGGCTTCAACTTTGATATTCTTAGCTGCATTGACATCTCGATCATGATCGGCGCCGCACGCGGCACACGTCCACTTTCGTTCACTTAATTGCAACGTGCCTTTATGTTCCCCACATGAAGAACACATCTTCGATGAAGGGAAAAACCGATCAACAGTTGCAACAACTGATCCAGAAAAAATCGACTTATATTCAAGTTGCCTTCTGAACTCAAACCAACCTGAATCAGAAATAGACCTGGCAAGTTTGTGGTTCTTTAACATTCCCCTAATATTTAAATCTTCAATACCAATCAAACGAAAGTCTCGAACTAAACTTGAGGTTAAATTATGCGTGTAACAACGACGGATATCCCTGATTTTTGAGTGAACCCTAGTTAATAAAGCCATGGTTTTCGACCGATTTTTACTCCCCTTTCTCTTTCTGGATAGTGCTCTCTGTATCCTCTTTATTTTCCCCTCGTTAACCCTCAGTGATTTCGGTCCAGAAAAAACTTCTCCATTGCTCAATACAGCCAAGTCCTTGATGCCTAAATCAACCCCCACACTCACTTGGCTCTTGCAAGTATGCGGATAGACCCAATCATCTGAAACTTCAACATGTATCGATACGAAAAATCTCCCAGACTTTCGCGATACAACGGCAGATAGCGGCCTTCCAGGAAAACGAAGCTCTTGAGACATCCTAACCCATCCGATCTTCGGCAGCTTTATTCTGTTTCCAGATACGGTAAAACATCCTACGCCGGTATAAAACGAATCCCGACACTTACCCTTCTTCTTAAACTTTGGAAACTTTGCGTTCTTACCGAAAAACCTCTTAAACGCATCTGAAAGATTGTAAATTGCTTTCTGCGGTGCCCACTTCGAAACATCCTGCATCCACGGAAATTCTTCTATCTTCACGGCGTTAAGCCGCTTGCTAAGGTCATACCCAGATGGACACTTCTCACCATTGCTATAATCCTGCTTGCACTGGGCTAACGCCCAATTATAAGCAAACCTCGCAACTCCAAAACACATCACAAAATACGTAATCGCTTTATTGCTCGGATAAATCCTGATCTTATGCGATAAATGTCTCATTTTATGTTTTAACCAAATATATCATCTTTCAAGTTCGGCTTCCCTACCGTAATATCCCCGATATCATCCATCTCTGCTTTAACTTTTATTTTTGACGGCATTTTCATTAGGTGTATCTCCTTGTCCAACTTTATTCTCACTTGAAAATGTCTCACGCAACCAAGATGTCGTCAATATTTAACAGTTATTTTCCAGGCCATACTCTGTCCATAACGCAATTAGGCATATCCATTAGATGCGACCTATGAAAGTATATCTAAAGCTTTCTTTATCTTATTAACCATCTCTTCCATCCACTCTCTCGCCAGTATTTAATACAACCTGAACACAACGATCATCCCAAAGCTCTATCATGTACAAATCCTTCTCGTATGTGATTTCTATTTCTTGGCCAAAATTATCAAACAACCATTTTCGCAAATAAAACATCCTATCGATATACCTTTCCCCCTCGGTATCTATCATCGGATTTGCCCTAGCCTTAAAAATCTTTACTCTCTTTCCCTCTCTTAGCCAATCACGAACACGGTTCATCATTTTAGGTATCGGTTTTCCAATATGCCTACTCCCCTTCCATCCTGTGTCTTCAACAATAGTCCCATCAAAATCAACACCTATCCATGGTCTGTCGTCATGATCGCGTTTTTTATTCAAAAGCGTAACGTAGCACGTGTATCTACCACAGCTTGATGCAATAACCTCGTAACCTTCAAACTTAGGAAATGATACTATAGTAAACCCGGTTTCCTCAGAAACATGTATGCTACGGTCCGTCGCCTCAAGAACTATACCGTTTACATCATACCCAACAATATCAGCGTACTTCGTCTTCAAATCAAGACACAATATCTTAGCCTGTCTTGTGTCATGAACAAGGTCACAACTATTAACAATCACTCTTCCCTGACGTTCTATCTTTACAAAATTCATAATCATCCATCTCCTTTATGTTTTTTCTCAATCCTATCTCTCTCTTAATAGAACATCTCAATACAGTAATATACTTCCTCTGGCCTCTCACCAGGTGGTCTCCCCTTGTTTTACCAGGTAAACCTAGTCTTTTTCAAGTGAAATCAAGTTCGCTAGGTAATAAAGCAAGAGGAGTGTGCCAGTTGGCTATTTCAACCTCCTAGTCACACTCCTCATTATCATTACCGTTCAATTATGTTTTTTCTAGGTAAAAAATCAAGTGAAAAAAGTCAAGTAAACGTAGATTTACACCTGAATGACCACCTTCTGATAAAACCAGGAATACTCAACTTTTTAAGAAGTCCGTTTGACTCTAGATACGACCTCCAGATGTTAATAAAATGGTACTCATCAACCTCTCTGATGATAGTTTTTTTCTTCCTGTCTTTAACGTCTGTACAGCGCTCTGGAATATGCTCAACATAAACATACCCACCAGTCAACGATACCGTAGTGGACCCATCGGTACCGTCACAATAATCATATCCGGTACCAGTTCCTCCATAGTTATTAATCATGGAGATGTACATCTTCAATAAGATATCACCTCTTGTCTTTACTGTAAATAATAAACCATGTGATAAGGACAACGAACATTGACAATATTAAGAAAATGATCAATAAAGGCACTGACTAAATTATACTCCTAGGTTTTCCATTATATTATGATGCTGATCATTACTCATATTTGGAAACATTCTCGAAAGAGGAACATGAGACAGCTCATGCAATACTAGCCCAATACACGATGGTCTAACAATGCCTTTTCCATCAATAAGAATGGACACCTCTACCCATCTTCCATGCTCCACCCCTCTTACGACAAGCCTAGCATTTCCTACCCTTGCAATAACATTCCCATAACGACGAAATGTGACAAAGGTCAACGGAGACCACAATTTATTATAATCTTCATAAGGAAACACCTCCTTAAATTTTAACGCAAGGATTTCTACCCATTTACCATCGGTCAACTCTTTTACTATCTTGCCTTTGGCCCTTCCCCTGTCAATATCTCCCAACTCTTTTCCGTATCTGTAAGCAATAGAATTCTCAATATCAACAGCAAATACCATATTCCTTACTCGAATCCTAGATAGGACCTGTACAAACAATCCTAACGCAAAGATAAAAGCCATCATTGATGATGAAATCCAAAATACCAACTTACCATTAAAAGATGCCTCGCCAAAAAAACCAACAGCGATCATTGCAATGACGTCTATTATCAATGCCACCAACGGAATAATCATGCTTTTTATAAATACAGGATAATTCTTATCTAAAAAGCCTTGCTCATCAGTTGAAATTTTCTTAAACATCTATTTTCTCCTTCATCTTCTTTCGATGACGTTTATTTTATTTTTTTTGGAAAAGTTCAAGAAAGGACCAACGTATTATACATTATAAAACAAGGTAGATTAAGTCAGCTAAAACAGACTAGAATCACATAGAAGAATATCTTTTAACTGATCTACGATGATACTAGAATCATCAGTCAAAAACCCTCCGTTATTATAGTTGTATTTTTCTTTAGCATAAAATTCGCCACCATGGCTTTCACTCTCATTAGAAATCAAATAATTGTCGTACGCTTGTGTGCAATACAAAGGTCGTATGCCTCTGTCTGAAACGACAACATCCTCCTGGACCAATTCCGACTTGAGACTGACCTCAATCGAAGATAGATCCGACGTCATTTCATGAACGTCTTCATTGTATACTTGCATCTCGATATTGTCGATGGTTTGGTTAGCCTCCCCAGAGACTGACACCAAGGACATCGACATAAAGACACAAAATAGCAAAACCACAATGTTCTTCATCCTGTTACCTCCTGTTGTTTTTGAATAGTCACCATGACCATCCAAATATATACTCTCTATTATACTTGTCAAATAAATATCTCCACGTCAACTATATGCCCACTCAGCTTAACAGCTAATGGATCATCTGAATTGTTATCATAAGTGTAATAGCGATGTACGCCGTCATTTCTAGGATCAAATATCTCGATAACATCTCTGGCGTCAACCACAATACTATGAAACTCTGCCTCCACGTTTAACGAAGGAACACACAATAAATAAATAGACCCAAATCTATCCATTCTCTGAAGACTATTAAGCTCCCTAACCTTAACCTTCTTTCCTCTCAAATAAGAAGCAGGAGTAACTAAATCATTTCGAAAAGCTTCATGAAACTCACCAATAACAGTATCAACGTCGATATCATGACCACACTCTCTTAATATCATAGCAAGACAAGCAGAAGTACAACTATCATTTGTTGGTTGAATTATCAACTTCATCATCGACCTCACATTTGGGGCTTATCTCCACCTGGTACCTATCATGGTTTATCGTATCGTTCAAATGATCCTTTGTCCTGTCAGCTATCCTGTAACAATACGGTCCCATTCTTTTCTCAAGTTTTCTTGTTTCTGTTTCTACCACGTCAACATAACAAAGATCTGAAATATAATCATGATTTTTCATGCTAAATTTTATATCCTCCACATCAATTATTTTAAAAGCCATATGTTTCTTAAAATATAACTCTATATGGGACATTATACAGCTTCCACATAAAAGACCAGCTTCTGGTGGTTTATCTAATGGTCTTATTTTCTCCCAAATATTATCTGGAATCAATAGATCTACCTTATACTGTCGACCACAATTTTGACATTTACAAGACACCGCCTAATATCCTTTCTGCGGTTATTTAAAGCGCGGGCCTCCCACCAGCTCAGTCTTAATACCCTTTTTTCCCTGCTTCTACCAATTTGAAATGCGTTTCTGATTAACATCTACGCCCCACGGCTTATTCCATTTTGACACCGCCTCTGTTTCGTTATTCCCTAATGGTCCACAACATTTACATGTAGTACAATAAACTTTCCATCCATCAAGACATCTTAAAATTTTAATCACCATACTTTTGCAAATCGGGCATGGTTCCCCAAGAAGTGTTATTTTAAGCATGTATCTACTCCTTTTATTGACCGGGCGGGATTCGAACCCGCAAAAACCGATTGTGATAAATTCAACAGTATCGAACATTTTTTTTTGATACATTCATCACAATGGCGCGATTACTCTATTCCGCCACCGGTCAAAAGCGCCGATCTATTTTATCCTCAAAGACAAGACGACGGACCGCTCGCCTAGTCTACAAGGAATGATTCATCGATTACTTTCGCAATCGATTCTTTTACTTCCGCTGATGTCGAATTAACAGTTATCGATGTGTGTGGATGGAGATTTTTCGCCATCCATTCAATAAGAGGTTTCGCACATTTTTCCATTTCAGCGATTTGCTCTTTTGTCAGTACCATATTATTCCTCCCGATCTGTTCTTTTTGTGGACCTGCCGGGAGTCGAACCCGGGTCCAAATGGTATCATCAATCCACGACTGACATGCTTTGGCTGATAACGCTGCCACGCGGCCATGATTCAATCCCTATCGACAATGGGGCAGAAGCCACTCTCCTGCTAGCCCTCAGCACTTTCTGAGGTAGGTCCAACAATACAAACCGTGGACACCGGCCTTTCGTGTAAAATGACGCCAGAACTTCCTACACACGAACTTAGAGTCTGACGGTTTCAGGCAGCTGCCTCAAACATGAGATCTTGCTCTTTGGCAATTCATTGTGACGCTTTGTTTTGACTCGCAAAAACGCCAATGCGGGACATGCGCAGATTTTCAAACAACATCCGTCGAAACCGTTTCAGGCCCCAAAATATAGGGAACCTCCTCATAACGTGTCCCTAAATCACGTCACCAGTTGTGCCTACTGGATGGGTTGTTTTATTTATTTAGAAGGAAAACAACACAACCTTCATAGCGCGCGCCTCCACCAGCTGGTTTAAGTCCAGCAACTTTAATGGACCAAGCTAAAAATAATATTTAAATTTTAAGTCTCCAGCATCGATGTCAGTATCTGTATCAGTATCTGTATCAGTATCTGTATCAGTATCTGTATCAGTATCTGTATCAGTATCTGTATCTGTATCTGTATCTGTATCTGTGTCTGTGTCTGTATCTGTGTCTGTATCTGTGTCCGTGTCTGTATCCGTATATCCTGCATCAATACCATCTCCTCCATCCTCAATAGCACCAGCATCACCTGCATCGACGTCAGTATCTGTATCCGTGTCTGTATCCGTGTCTGTATCCGTGTCTCCATCAACATCAGAATCAGAATCTGAATCTGCATCAGAATCCGAATCAGCATCAGCATCAGCATCTGTATCACTGTCTGCATCAGCGTCTGCATCAGAATCAGCATCAGAATCAGCATCGGTATCCGTATCCGCGTCAGCATCCGCGTCAGCATCTGTATCAGCATCAGCATCTGCATCTGCATCGGTATCCGTATCGGCATCTGCATCTGCATCGGTATCCGTATCGGCATCCGTGTCTCCATCAACATCAGTATCCGTATCAACATCCGTATCTACATCAGTATCTCCATCAACGTCTGTATCCGTATCAGTATCAACATCTGTATCAGTATCCGAATCCGTGTCAGCGTCCGTGTCCCCATCAACGTCTGTATCCGTATCGGCATCAATATCTGTGTCTATATCTGTGTCTGTGTCCGTGTCCGTGTCGGTATCCGTGTCCGTGTCCCCATCAACGTCTGTATCCGTATCCGTGTCGGTATCTGTGTCGGTATCGGCATCAGTACCTGTATCTACCTCGGTATCGGCATCACTTTCAGCAACCTTATCGAAACCCCCATCGGTAAAGTCATTTTTACCATCATCCCCACACCCCGTTGACCACATAAATGTAAACAAAAAAACCAAAATTACTCTTTTCATTCTCTTCTCCCTTTGTAAAATTCGGACATTAACCCGAAATTTGCCACTTAATTGTGGATTGTCAAATTATATTACTTTTTAATCCTATAAACCATTGTTATCATTCGGCACCTTGCCGAGACTCAAGAATACTAACACACCTTAAGCGATGAAATCAAGTTCATTTTTTATTTTTTTTTCAACTGTGGTGACCGCTTTAGGTGCAGCCTGGCATATCGCATTATATCCGTTGGCCTGGACAACAGAGGGTCAAGGACATAATTCTCCGAGTCACTTGCCAATAACGCCATAGCTACATACTCGCTGCAAAATAAACTCCCTCTACTATGCCAACACCTCCTTATTATTCCACCAAACCACTTCATCATTATGAGCTTAAACAATACAGTAACTATCCCCGCCCAATCGTTCTCATTCCCCATTAAAGACTGTATGGATTTGAGCCCTACACCCATCGATTCCTTCGCAGAATACTTAACTATATCTGAATCAGAATAGTTAATTTTACTCACAGGAAACTGAACAACACCTCTTTTTGTGATGTCTATAACCTGTAGACTCTTCCACTCCCTAGAATAGAACTCAATAAACACATGGTTGTATTTTGAACCAGTGATCCACTGTATAAGTTTTTCTCTTAGACTATTCCCTGATACCAAACATATCTTTACGTCGTGCATTCTTCACCTCCTGCACCAATCTTGTTACCTGGTATCTTAACATCTATAAGAATAATATTTGAATTTTAACTTGATCATCTTTTCAAAAACAAGCAGAAGGAGCCTATGAACCTAAGACACTTCTTTATTCCATCTATCTGCTGCATCTTTATAAGAGTAAGCTATTGAGCCTTTCCTGCCACAAGTAGGGCAAAATACCAGAACACCATCACTTGCCTCCATATCCTGTACCATAAATCCAGGCATTTCATTTCCACATGTACAAGACTCAATAACTAATGAATCGTACATAGATCTCCGTGCTACCCGCTTGCCTACCTTATCCTTTGCTCCTTTAAAGAACTCATTTCCTTTCTCAAAAAAATCACGCAACATTAACTTTCCATCAGACAATGCAGCCTTCTTGTCAACATAGACGTCTTTGAAGTCAACATGAAAAACGATCCCATGATTCTTCTCCAATTCAAGACAAGCTTTATTATCATTTTCCCAGTAACTTACTGAAGAAAAAACCTCCATCATTTTCCCAAAATCACCTTTCCCATCCTTTATAATCCCCAAAACCTCAAGAATTCCATTAGGAAAAATTGCCAAAAAAAACAACCTCTCACCACTGTCATTATCTCCTAAAATCTCAACCTTCTTCAGAAACTCTTCCCTTGTCATCTCTTTCTTCTCCTTGTCCAAACATCTCGGACCATTTCTTATTAACATCTTCGACAGAACTAGACGTCTTATCAAATACTGGCCAATAAACAGTTGTCACCCTGCCACTTCCTTTTACTTCGACAATAGGGTAATTGCCTCGTCTATCTTTTCGCATACCTTACCTTTCATAATATCATCTTCTTTTATCCAATCCGAAAGAAGACTGATGTCTGTAGCCAACTGTGTTTTTACTCTCTTTAACTGATCTATATGTGAAGCATCCCTGAATTTACTACAATCCTCTGTAAGGCTATTTATAGTAATCTTGCTCCTTTCTAATTCTTTCTTGATCTTAGACATAGGATGCTCAGGACATTTCTCAACATGCTCCTTTAATACATCCGCCATGCTTACTGGTGTATTCCTCTTTGGTCCATATCTATGACCGCAATACACACAATTAATACACATTCCTGATTGAAGATCTGAGACCCGTTTCCTTAACCTGTCTCTTTCTTCGATTAACTCATTAACGTTAACAGCCCCATTCTCGTTATGCATTTTTAGTTTCTCCTTTGATACAAACAATAAAATCAAATGCGATACCAATCATCTTTTCGGTCATATCTTGACTCTACTTTCGGTGGTCTATCCATTCGAGCATAATCATATTGTCTTTGTTTAATATATTCCCTGACTGCTTCTTGCTCCAAATGAAACTCCACGCACAACCTAGCTCCCCTATGCACCGGCAATCCATATGGATACTCCTCGTTTCTCAATCTCCAGAATATATCAAACAGTGTTTCTGTTCTTTTCATCTCATAGATCCTCCTTTTTATTCATCGCTTCACCTATTATGGATTTAGACATGGCTTCTTGAAACGTCTCATTCTCACCATGACGAGGATGGCCCAT
>Ga0307441_1000353_pt1 | contig 17182 bp, 16 predicted proteins | sample SalMarWE160420MG_FD_202149 | JGI IMG/M metagenome (GOLD analysis project Ga0307441, IMG submission 202149) | Salt marsh sediment microbial communities from the Plum Island Ecosystem LTER, Massachusetts, United States - WE1604-20 | ecosystem: Environmental > Aquatic > Marine > Intertidal zone >... | reverse complement strand
TGCCATACCAATATCTCACTGTAGACAGATTTCCTTCCAGTCAGTCATTGTTATTGGCCCATGAAAATACCCGGGAAATCCGCCAGAAAGCACTCAACGAAGTTTATGCGCTGATCGTCCAGCCCAATCCGGCTCTAAAAAAGGTTACTAAAGGGCTCGGATTTTTGGCAGGATTACTGACAAAATTACTGGGCACCGCCGATGCCAGAGGGATTGAGTGGATCCAGGAACATGCAGATAACCTGGGCCCTGATACAGACCCCGAGGCAGGCAAGCTAAAAGAGTTTCATTCCTGGAACCTGGACGAACCTATCTACATGATGAATTTGAATCAGTTTCAGCACGGCGGCAAAAGAGAATATAACCTGTATTCTGCCATGATCATGCCCCGGCTGGTGAGCGTGGGCGGCTACCCGGACATCTACGGGAAAATCCTGGGTACCTATATCGGCGACCAGAAGAGTGCCCTATCTAACAGCTGGCATGACTTCGCCCTGGTCTTTTATCCCTCCCGGACCAGCTTCCTGCGCTTGATGACCAACACACCTCAAAGGGCTGCAGAAATTCGCCGGGAAGGGCTTAAAAAAGTTGTGTTAATGCCCTCATCGAACCTTTAACCACAACCCCAGTGTATCTGGCTTCTTTATAGAAGTGTGGGAGAAATCAGATCTGTCTTTATTCGGATTTCTCCTTCCCGCTTTCGGATCCACCACAATACCAGCAATAAACCGACACCTTTGGCGGCAATCCCAAGGAGGGACAACGCGTCTATTCCCAGGTCAGGCATCCCATTCAGATTGACGAAGAAGAGGGATGTCTCAGAATAAGATCCCAGCTGGAAGATGCTGGAATTTGTAAAATCCCAGGCAAAATGGATTCCCATAGCCAGAGCTGCCCTCCCGGTCCACAGGAAATACAGACCGTAGATCGCTGCCGTCACCAGGATATACACCAGGAACGAAAAATCCCCGCTGGCCAGATGGCCGACAACTGACCAGGAAGCACCCAGGAGAACGGCCAGCAATCCAGCACCCATCAGGCTCAATTTTGTTCCAGATAAACCTTCAGCGGCATTTTTGATCTGATAGGTTCGCATCAGCTCCTCAAATATCCCCACAATCAAGTACAAGAATATCCCAATCAGGAGTGAACCGGCAAATGACAGGAAATCCCTCTTCCACTGGTTGGATAAAATCACTTTCCCCCAACCAAAGTTCCTCAGGAGCAGAACATAAGCTGTTGCGGAGAGGAAACCAGCCAGGATCCCTGCACCAAAATCTGCCCACCAGGCCTTTTCACCCAGTCGAATCCCCAGATCTGAAAATTCTCTCCTATCAATGAATCGGCTGCAGAATATCACACTTAAAACCGTGATCGGCCCGGCAGTCAGGGCTACCCTTAAATTCTGATTTCCTTCAGAATAAAATCCTTCCAAACCCAACACTGCCAGCGGGATTGCTGTGAGCAGGGTTTGGATCAGGATCCGCCAGCCAGCCCTGATCCGATCTTCAGTTTGATTCCAAAATATGTTCCTCAGCATATTATTCTCCTTGATATCAGCAATGAACCCTTTGACAATGAGGAAGGATGATATCAGATCAAACCGCTGGTGATCACCCCCATGAGGGAGAGAAGGATCGTCAAGCCAAACAGGATGCCTAAAACCCAGCTGAGCCATTTTTTATCTGGATTATTCACCCAGATGAAAAGCAAACCGGAAAGAAGAAATGACTGCAGGCCAATTTCAAGGTAGGTTTTAACCGAGACTGGCAGAATGGTGTATAACAGGCCTTCCACAGATCCCGGCGCCGGCCCAAAGGTAGAGAGAATGCCCAGTGCAACCAAAAGCCACCAGGTCACCAGCCAGCCGTATTTCTTGCGGAACAGCACGTCGCGGATTGGATAAAAAGCCAGGCCAAAGATAATCCCTCGAATGGGCTGGATCAGTGGTCCTGCAGTCACAACGGGATCGTTGGTAGGACGCATCCAGCAGGCCAGCTCAGGAGCCAAAAAGCCCTCGGAATAATTCAAAAACAACAAAGCCAGCAAACCTACGGCCATATAGGTGACTGTATGGACAACAATGGTTTTGATGGTCAGTCCAACAATTTTCATTTCCCTTTCTGATCTCATCTTCTTCTCCTCGATGGTTTTATTTATTAGATCAGTGTCCTAAATCTTTCCTGGTTGTCTTAGCTCGAATTCGATCAGGCTGAATTTGCGTTTTTCTTCTGGACTTTTCTGGCAATCAAGAACACCAACCCCAGGATCAGCAAAATACCCACTGTAATCACACTGATCTTGGCGATCAGGAAACGGGCCGCAAACTGCTGGTAAGCTGCATCCCCCTCGGCTGCTGTCTCCGGGCTGAAGAAATCCCGAATTTCCACCACCCGCTGACCTTTAGAAAACTCCTCCTCCATATCGATTTCAGCGATCTCATTATATTGGGACATATAGGTCAGATAGATTTTATTCTCGTTCAAATCTAATACATTCTGGTAGAGCGTATAGGTCGTCAGCGCTTCCAGATGTACAGATTCCATGGTATCCATCGCATATTCAGGCGACAACACAACACCCGTGAATAATGCTTCCAGCCTTTCCTTTGCAACATCCCAGCGAAAATCCACCGGTCCTTTTTCAGGTTGAGCCAGATTGAAGTTGGTGGAGAGAAGATAACCCTCACCTGGATCCTTGAGGGTGAAGGCGACTTTCCCATCCGGACCGGCGCTGATCACCACTGCTCCCCCGTTAGCATCAGCAATGTGGTATTGGCCAAGCAATACGTCCCCAAAATGATAATATTTTGCGATGCGGATGACTTCATCCACAGTAGCAGCCTTTTTTGTGATCCGATACAGGAAATTGGGATGATCCAGATAATAAGGTTTGCCGGGGTTAGGATCCGGGTCGAGTTTTCCCTTGGGTGTGCTGTTGCAGTCCCAGGCCAAGCCCTGATCGTTAACCGCCCCTTCGAAATTATATTGTCCATCCGCCCCCGTGGTCCCGAAATGAACAGACCCGTATCCCTCAGAAGATGGCGGGAAAAAGCCGATCACCGGATCGGGATTATGCTGGTCTTCGCTGTTGCCGTACAACACCTTATCTCCCTGCACCGCAGTGAAAATCGTACAGGATTTACCCGGCTGATAATAGGCTGCGAAAAAGATCACCAGGGTCAGGATCAGAATCAACAAAACCTGAAACCAGATTCCTTTTAATAAATATTTCAATTCGATCTTTTTGCTCTGCATATATCTCCTCCCAAATTCCAAATTCTCATTTTTTTTTATGTGATTTGGGATATTACCCAACTGTCCTCTCATTCAAAACAGGCTGGCCCCGCCGGTCTTTGACCAGGATTCGCCAGGCCCAAACCAGAACAAGGACACAAAAAAACACAACACCACCAAGCGCAATGTACCTGGCTGTCTCACCTTCCTGTAAGGCAACAATGGGAAGCAAGGTATAAAGAATAACATCCCCCAGAAAATGGGACAGCATGGCTGTTTCCAGGCCATAAGTCCAAAACAACCAGCCCAGGACGATCCCTCCCACAGTATTTAATGTCACTGTCCTTGTGATAACCAGGGCATTGATCGGCCAGCCCAGGCTGGCTGCAGACGACAAATGCGCCGCTCCAAAGGCCACTGCCAGAATGATATTTGCAACCCAGAGTACAGATAATTTGGGCCTTCCATCCGAGTCCTTGAGAACCAAGCTGCCCAGCCAGGCGAGCAGCGACAGACCAAAAAGGCGGAAGATGGTCTCTTCGGTGATTCCAGCAGAGATCGCGGCCAGGAACCCATATAGGGGTGGTGTGACTGCTTCGTCAGGAACAACATAACCAATTTCCTGGAACATGTCCTGCATGGGTGGTCCGAAAACAAAATTTTGAAGAACAAGGATCGCGGCTACAAAGCCTACCGCTGCAATCCAGCCAATCGCGACCGCATTCCGGAAGGGCGGCAGCCCCGGTTCGCGTTTTAGCCAGCCTTCTATGAGGGGTAAGCCAAGCCCAATTCGATTGGAAATCAACAGGCCGAGGCCACCCATGCAGCTAATCAGCAAGCCGTTGATCAGAGCATTGGTCACGATCGTCACCCATCCGGGTCCTTCAGCTCCAGCCTCCCCATATGCCCTAATGAGATGGAGGGAAAATGGGACCACAGCGAAAGCTGCAGGAATGATCAATCCAACAAGCACCAGGAAGACTTTCCAGTTCCAGGGGCGTTTTGTGGCAAGTATGTTCTTGTTCATTTGATATCCTCGTCAATTTTTAGTAATTTATTTGTTTCCGATTCTTGGAATGATCCTGCCTGTCTTTCCCATATAAACTTTATATTCCTCACCAAAACCCTCCAGCATCATTTTCTCTTCGTCCCCGACCCGGAACCAATACTGCAGGATCTGCGGGATCAAAAAAGAGAAACCGGCGATCCAGTTGGTCAGGATCAGTGGCTGAGCGATGGCCCACAGGATATGGGCTGCGTACATGGGATGGCGGATGTATTTGAAGATCCCATTTGTCACCAGCTTGTGGTCCTCCCGCAAACCCAGGGTGGGTGTCCAGCTCCGGCCCATGGCCCGGTGAGTCAGGTGCAACAGCACAGCCGCCAGGGCAAACAGGGCCACCCCGATCCAGCTCAGCCAGGCCGGCAGGGAATAATCCGCAAAATCCAGCCAGGTCGAGAAGACATAAAAGATCGGCACCAGCATACCTACACCGTTTAATGCCAGCAGAATCGTGTCCGGAGTGCTGGAGCGATCAAGCTCTGTTTTTAGGTTTTTGTATTTGGCCGTGCCGATACTGCGCACCGCAGTGATCAGGACTAGTTCAATGAAATAGATGATTTTGAAAATCGAATTAAACATAAATTATTCCTTTGCTGGAGATAAAGAAGAACTTCTGGCGATTCCGCGCCAGAATAATCCTGTGGGGATAAAACAAATCAGCCCCATCGCTAAAACGGTAATGACCTCGATCCAGTCAAATGGCCTATCAGATACCAGTGGGGCCAGGAAGAAGAACAGGATCAAACCGATGAAGAGAAAGCTGGCCGAGACCAATAACCCCAAAGCTGTTGTATATCCGAGGGGTTTCTTACCCAGCAGCAGGATCCCGCCGCCTACCCAACCCAATGAAACCAGGATATCCGCTACTGAAACCGCATTTTCGCCCAGAGGAGGGATGGTACCTTCTTGAATTCCCGCGACAATGGTTGATACCGCGAGTCCGATAAAAGCCAGGCCGAAAACCACCAGGATCCAGCCGGATACTTTTTCTCCCACCCTGCCTTCCAGCTTTCCCATTACATCCTGATGGTTGATGGATCTCAGATGAAGGATCAGGCAAATGATGCTGAGAACGACCAGAAGGAGGTTAATATAGGATATCCAGGACCAGCCTCTGCCAAGCAAATAGGCCAGGTAGTTATAGATCACATAAATCAAAGCGCCCGGGAGCAGGAGGGCTCCCAGCAGTTTTCCTTTTTTAAAAAGGGCCAAGGCGGCGATGAACAGCGGCAGCCCGAGGATGATATTGACCAGATCGTTGGCCAGATACTGCTCCAACAATCCAGGATCCGGATAGAACACATCAGGAAAGAGGAACCCCAATCCGGAAAAAACAGTCATTATCAACGTTATGGCTGCCGACAGGAGCAAAATTAAAGAGATGTTATCTTTCACCGGAAGCTGCTGCTGGAGGGTTGTTTTATTTGCCATAAAGTTACTCTATTCCTTATTTGAATACATGAAATTCGCCAGGAGTATTGTCAAAACTGGATATAACAGGGTCAGCAGTAGGAAAAATTGTGATGTCAAAATTTGATTTGTGTCATTGACGTTCAGAAAGATCTGTCCCAATGAGTCCACCAGATAATGGGAGATGATCACCGGGACCACACTCCCTGACTTGAAAACCAACCAACCCCAGCCAATCCCAAAGAAAAAAGCCATCATGACTCCCAGGATTACCTGGGTGAAATCCTGGTGAATTAGATTTGAAAAATGAAATAGGGAAAAAAACAAGGCACTTAGCAGCACCGAAATCCAGGGGGTAAATTTCTTCAGAAGCGAGGATTGGATCCAACCTCGAAAAGCCAATTCTTCCCAGATGCCGGGAACCAATGCCAATAGAAAATATCCCCAGCCGATAACATCCGGATCAGATTTTAAATCCGGGAAGGCAAAAACATCTGCCAGATCTCCCTTAAATATCCCAAATGTCAGGGATAAAACTACCGCCAAAACACAGAAGAGGACAAAGGACAGGATCCCTGTAACAAGCACCTTCGAGTCAGTCAGTAAATATCGCGCTAGACTTTCCTTGATATTTTTTTCTCCCAGTATCAGGGGCATCACAAAAACAACCGCCAGTCCTGCCAGGATTAACCTGATGCCCGTGATGACCAGCAGGATCTGGAGCAATGACCAGCCCCTATCAACTAGGAAATCCGCCATCTGGAGTATGGAGTCAACCTTAATAAATAATGAGAACAGGATCACAGCCAGCATGATCCTGAAAATGATTCCGATTTTATTGATTGGTTTTTCCATTTGTTATCCAACTTTTGATAAATTGGAGCAGGCCTTTGTGGACCATCCTGCTCCAATTTCGTTGGTATTCTGTTTATTGGGACGCTTTTCTTTTTTCAAGGGCCAGGCCGAAAGCCAATCCCAAGATCATGCCGCCGCCGGCCGAGAAGGCCAGATTATCGATCAACAGGCCCAGGATGCCTCCCAAAACCAGGCCAAGCCCCATTCCTGCGGATGTATAACTGATTCTGACAGGTTTATTGGTTTCATTTTCTGAAGACATTTTTCCTCCTACTAAATATTGAAACAATTCATTTCATTCCCTGTCTCCGCCGCGGGCGGCGCCTGCTGCATACAAACAGCGGCGCCGCCCGCGGCAACCAAGAGAAGAAGAATGAGAGTAAAACTCACAGGCTGGGTGAGCTTTTTGGCACTTGTGATATGGGTGGATATTTATCCTTTTTTAAGCTGGTCCAGAAATCGTGCCAGCGGCTGCGCAGGATCACAGATAGTTTTTTGGGTAGAGGTGGATTCCAGGCAGTCGCTTGATTGATCAAACGCTCCCTTTCCGCTTCCCGCATACGATCCCTCTGCAGTTCCTTGCCTATAAATTCGGCATAACCGGGACTAAAAGTCATCTTATTGTCTCCTTTCATTTTTGATCTCCAGGATCAGGTCATCTGGAGAACATCCTTTGACTAAAAACGCATCTGCACCTGCCGCAATAGCTTCCTCCCTGATATCGGCATGTAAAGTGAGGATCACTACCCTGATATTCCGCCACCTTTTTTTGATGATCCTGGTCGCCTCCAGCCCGTTCATTTTTGGCATAAAGGCATCCATCAGAACTACATCCGGTTTTTTCTTTTCAATGAATTGGATTGCCCGCTCTCCATTATTTGCTTCACCTACCACCTGAATATCTGGTTGGGTTAACATTAAGGCACGTAATCCTTTTCTTGAAGTCACGCGGTCGTCTGTGATCAGGACTTTGTACAAAACAGCGCTCCTTTCTAAGAATCTATTGAATAATGACTGTTGCTGTGGATAAGAAAGAACAGCTGCCGGAAAAAAAGTGTCACTTGGGGCTGTCATTCAGATTTCCTTTCCTACTTGATGTTCTGCTGTTTTTACTGCCTCAATCATACAAAAATCCCCTCTAAACCACATCGGATAAAGAAGGGATTTTTAGCAAACATAAAGGACTATCTTTTTCCCAAAAAAGACAGATCTCTGGATGAAAGCCAATCATCCAAATGCTGTAGATAAAGTATCAGGTAGGAATAACAGGCATGAGCGAGGGGATCAGATCAATCTTTTTCTTCCAGCTTGGCCATGCCTTCTTTAATGGCATACAGGGCCGCTTCGGTCCGGCTGGCCAGGTGTAATTTAGCCAGGATATTGCTGACATGGGTCCGGACTGTTGCTTCTGTGATCGACAGTTTCTCACCGATCTCGCGGTTGCTTTTTCCCTTGGCCAGAACCTGGAGGACTTCCACTTCCCGGTTGGTCAGGGGATCAGGGCTGAGAGGTTTTTCTCCGGGATGGAATACTTCCTGCAGCACCTTACGTGCTACGGTTGGAGAGAGGGAAGATTCTCCCTGGTGCACCTGGCGGATGGCTTCGATCAATTCTTCTGGTTGGGAATCCTTTAATAAATATCCCAGGGCGCCGGCCTTGATGGCAGGAAAGACCTGTTCGTCAGCAGCGAAGCTGGTCAGGACCAGGATCTTCACCTGGGGAAATTTCCCCATAAGATCACGGATCACCTCAATGCCGGACATTTTTGGCATTAATAGATCCAGGAGCAGCACATCGGGTTTTAGTGCCTCGTATTGAGCAACGGCCTGAAGACCGTCTTCCGCCTCGCCAATAACCTCCAGAGCTGGTTCAGTATCCAGCAAAGCCCGGATGCCTTTTCGCACCACTGCATGATCATCGACGATCAGAATGTGGATGATTTCATCACTCATAAGGAACCTCGATTCGGATAGTCGTGCCTTTCCCGGGCCAGCTGTCCATAATCAGTTCGCCATTCATCAGCTCTGCCCTTTCAATGATACCGTCCAATCCTAATCCGCCGCCTTCTACCGCTTCATCAGGTTTAAAACCCAGTCCATCATCCATGATCTCAAGAGTAACTTTTGAGAGTGTGCCGGTTAAATTAAGGATAATTTTACTTGCTTTAGCATGTTTGAGGGCATTATTGAGAGCTTCCTGGGCGATCCGGTACAAACCATCCTGGATCCTGTCGGAAAGATCCAGGTTTTCATCCATATTGATCTCCACTTCTAAGCCCGCCCTTTCCTCAACTGCTTCCAGCCTGGCTCGCAGGGCTGGCACCAAACCCTGCATTTCAACTACCGATGGACGCAGTTCAAAGATCAATAAACGCATTTCCCGCAAAGCTTCCTGGGCTGTAATCCTCAACTCAACAAGCTGTTCATTAGCCAGTCCTGTTTCTTTGGCCTCCAGCTGCCTGAAGGCCGCTTCTGCATGCAGGGTAATTCCATACAGTGCCTGGGTTACAGAATCATGAAGTTCCCGGGCCAACCGATTTCGCTCTTCTACAACTGCCAGTTGTTTGGCTTGTTTATAGAGCTGGGCGTTTTCGATTGCTACGGCAGCCTGGTCAGCCAGGGACTGCAGCACAACCAGGTCAGTCTCATCAAAAGCATTAACCCGGTCACTCTGGATATCCAGAACACCAATCACATTGCCTTTCACTTTTACAGGCACTGTCACTTCAGATAAAGTGCCGCTGCCCTGCATTTCCACATAGGCGGGATCTTCCCGGACATCGGGCAAATAGATCAAATTCCCTGAAGCGGCCACCCTTCCAGTTATACCTTCGGATCCGATCTTCAAGTGCGAGGGATTAAAATTAAAAGCTGGATCCTCCCATAGTCGGCCCGCCCCAACTCGATAGACAGCATATTGATCTTCGATCATGGCAATCGCCACATGATCATATCCAAAAGTTTTTTGGATCAGATGAACAACTTGATCCAACAGCTGGTCGATATCCATGATTGAAGTGATCTGTCGCCCTACTTCAGATATAACCCGGAATTGCTCTGCTCTTCGTTGTTGGGATTGAAACATCGAGGCATTATCAACTGCTACTCCAATCTGCTGACCGGCTGAAATCAATAACCCGATTTCGTCATTACTGAAATCCCGCACTTCTTTAGAGATCAGGAATAACGTTCCCAGAGTTCTGCCCTTAGAACATAAGGGAACAACCAGGAGCGATTTAAATCCTTCTTCTTTAACAATCCCTCGTGATAGACGTTTATCTTTTGTAATATCCCGGATCACCAGGGGCTCGCCGGACTCTACAACCTGGCCGGAGAATCCTTCTCCAATCTCCAGGTGATCGATGGCTTTGGCAAAATCAGCTGAAAAACCTCTTTGGGCATGAATGGATAGGATTTGGGTTTGTTGATTGAGAAGATAGATACCCCCGATCTGAAGACAGGTTGCCTGCAGGACTTTATCCAGGGCGCTGTCCAGGACTTCATTCAGATCCAGTGATTGGCTGACAACCGAAGCGATCTCATTGAGGGTCTTATACCCGGCAATAAGTTTATTCATAATTTAAATTATACATGCCCATAAACCTATGAGAATAATTTCCTCCCACCCAGAGTGGATGCAGAAATGTTTGTTGAAACCAAAACCAGACCGAATAAATAATCGGTGTGGTTTGAAATGTCATTGACCATCAGGACAAATACAAACAGGTCCTACTTGTATGCTCTTACTCATCTCTCCACCAGCTGCTTCGCATTCAGGAGTTTTTAGGTCCTTAGTGCAAACAAGTCCCGGATCACCTGGAACATCTCCAGATTGTGGTTCCGGGATCGACAACATTGGCTGGCTGTAAACCGGGTCCTCACATCCTTCCAGTTTGAGCTTAAAATCCAAAGCCAAACCTGGGGATCCAGGCAGCATCTGAAACATGCAGAACAGCCGGTCCGGAAATCCCTGCAAGCCGCATTTATTAGATTGAAAATCGCCCAGTTGGGCGCTGTATTCATAGAGAGGGAATCCATTCATAGATTCTGGATTTAATCCTGGGATCTCACCACCAATAACTCTCAGGACTACGGGGAGTTGCAAGGTGTCTTTTGGCAGACCCAAAGTGTAGAGAGAGACTTCCATACCGGCAAAGGGATCACAGCGGTCTGACGAGTCCGTTGAACCTTGAGGTGTTTGAGGTATATGCGGAGGCAGAGGAATTTCGTTAGGGTCGAATTCATAAGAACCCGGATCACAGCCAGATCCTTGTTGGCGGGTGATTCCGCGCTGGTCATCAATCATACCTGCACACCCTGAGAGCACATCAATCAAGGGACTACCACTCAACAATGCGTGGGTTTGGGTACCACCGCCGTTATCTTTTAGTGGCCCAATTAAGGGATTGGTTTCTACAGTTCCGCCACAAGTACCATCTGTGCTGTAGTTTCCTGACCCCGAATAATTCATGCCGTTTTCTAGTTGGCAGTCGATACTTGTATTATAAGCAAACAAGTTATTTTCCAGATTAATACTTTCGGACACATTCAATGCTCCTCCTCCCCATAAATTATGATAAGGGTTTTCTTCATTATCAATTTCAGTTGCTACATTATAGGCAAAAGTAGAATGCTTAATATCAAGTGTGTAATTATTGACACCTACTTGACGGGATTTAATTCCACCACCCCTTTTAGAACTATTTCCTGAAAATGTGCTGTTCTGGATATCCATATCGCCAGAGTACACTGATATTGCACCGCCCGCAGAAATTGCAGTATTATAAATAAAGTCGGTTTTAGCAATTTCAACTACTCCAAAAGCGACATGCTTGATTCCTCCCCCAGCATTTCCCGCTGAGTTGGCACTAAAATTTGATCCGGAAATTGTAGTAATAAAATTCGTACCAATTGGTATTGTATAACCTAGAGAAAGATAACTCTCAAGTCCGATGGAGAGTCCTCCACCACCAATATCCGCTGTGTTATTAATAAATTTAACACCTATTAACACCGCATTATCGTGAATGATTATTCCTCCTCCATCTTGGCTAGCTTGATTTTCAAAAAAGGTGCTGTTCTCAACCATCAAATCCCCACTAATATGGCAAATCCCCCCCCGGAACCCCCAGAAGCTTGATTATTGTTGAAATCGCTATCGATAATCCGGATGGTAGATGCGATGCTTGGTATCTCATACTCTCCAGTCGTCGTATTTATCGTGGTGGTACCCCCACTAATGATCGCTCCGCAGTTATTAGCCCAATTAACTTTCAACGTGCTTTCATCAACTGAAAGATCTGAACCCTCAGAAAAAATAGCCCCACCCATTTCATAAGCAATATTTTGCCAGAACGTTGTGCGAAAACTATTATAGGTACTTTCAAATCCTTCCTCTGAGTATTTTGTGTAAACTGCAGCGCCATAAGTAGCCCTGTTGTTAAAGAACAAATTCTCAATTCCTTCAACATTTGATCCCTCAGCAAATATCGCTCCCCCAGAGTTATCCGTTTGATTGTAATTAAAATCAGTTCGCACAATATAAACACCATTATTCTCATTCCTCACAAATAATGCACCACCTTTATCAATCGCATAATTATCAAAAAATTCCACATCATTGATGGTGATCATACCCCCACTTTCATCGGAGGCATTTTTTATAGAATAAATTGCTCCTCCTTGACCAGCTGCATGATTATTTTCGAATACGGAATCGGTTACGAGCAGCAACCCATTGATGTTAAATATTGCGCCGCCGAGATTATAACCAGTGGTAAGCGTTTCCCCGGCATGGTTATCCTGGAAACGAGAATTATCAATAATTCTTACCCGGCCAGAGTTATTGTAAATTGCACCACCCCCGGCAACTGAGTCCCCATCTGGGTAAGCCACATTATTCAGAAAGGTTGTGCGAGAGGCAAAGAAATCTCCCTGTAAATTAATTACTGCCCCGCCAATTGGCCTGGCTCCATTACTTAATGTCAAATCATATAGTGCCAGATCACCATTAGGTTCGATGAAAAAATGTCCCATATTTGGACCCTGGATATCAATGGTTGCGTTATTCCCATTGATAGTGATCGTTTTAGTGATACGCGGCAGACCATTTTGAACAGTTGATCCACTAATAGTAGCTGTGTCATAAACCTGAGTGAGACTGTATTCACAACCGGCTTCCAGATTGATAATGGCGGGTTCAGAATTTTGATTTGCAGTATTCAGATTGGCGAGCAACGTGGGAACACTGCAGCCGGGGTTATAAATGGTCGGCTGCGGGGTAGGTGTGTTATATCCGCAGGCAGATAATAAAAGAACCATACCTAAAAGAAGTGGGAAAACAAAACAAGAGAGTTTCTGGCGGGACATAATTAATCCTCCATGATTAGATTCAGACAACAAGTTTTGTACTTATCGAACTAATTGAGTTAATTCATTCTTAAATTAAAAACAAATTAACAAAGCCAAATGTTGCAATTTTATGACTTCAATCGTTCTGATAAGTCTACAAATCATATACTTGTTTAACCAGATAATTACAGAAAATTGGATTCAACCAGGTCTTAGCCGTTAGGGACACTCACAGATGGATGGAACGGTCATGGGCTGATGGTAGATGCCTCCGGCTGCTTCGCAGGATGTTCGGGACAGATCTTTGGTGCAGATTAAGGAATCGTTTTCAGGAGCAGGATCTTCTGGAAGTAGGAGTTCGGGAATGCTGACCCCATTCCATGAAATAATAGGGTCATCACATCCCTTGAGGTATAAATGAATGTCCTGGATCGTTCCCGGCATCGTATCCATAATGGGAAAATTAAAATAGATCCTGTCATTAAAACCCTGCTGCGAAAAATCAGATAACTCAATGGGGCCCAGATCGGCATAATATTCCCAGGGCTGGGGATAATCAGGCAGCTCCACGCTCAAACCCAGGATACCGCCTTCCATCTTAAAGTATACGGGCAAGATCATATCCTCTGGCCTGATACTCAGCAGCATCACCGAAGTCTCCAGATCCTCAAAGAGTTTGCAGCGGTCCGAGACTGAAGGAGGTGGTGGTGGCGGCGGCGGTGGAACTTCAGCTGCTGCTTCTGTAGGAGCGGGTAAGGCCAACACCTCCGGTGTAGGCGGTAAGTTCTCGCTGCACGGAAAATTGGGCAGGATCATCTGGGTGTTGAAGATCAAACTATATACGATCCAAACCATAGCTCCCAAGACGATCGCACCACCTCCATAACCAAATATTCCCTTGATCAAACTCGGCTTCTGAACGGCAGGTCCCTGCAGGGGACTGGCGGTCTTATTAAGGATGCGTTCCGCAAGGGCTTGGGGAGGAATCACAGGGATGAAAGCGCCCAGGGCGACCGATTGGGCAATGAGCATCTGTCTGCGTTCCCTGCATTCCGGGCATACTTTGAGATGTTCCCTGACAAATTGTTCACGATCCAGTAATTCTTCATTATCATGAAGGGCTTCCAGCAAAGCAGTCACTTCCTTGCATTCACCTTCCGGATCTTCCAGCAATAACTGGATCCCGTAACTTTCCTGGAAAGCCTCCCGGGCCCGGTGGAGGGATACTTTAACATTCGAATCGCCAATATCGAGGATCTCGCCAATTTCAGCGTAGCTGAATTGGTTCAATTCGCGCAGCACCAGGATTTCCCGGTTCTGGGGAGTCAGCTTGTTCAATGTATTTTGGACTCGATCTGCCGCTTCTCTCGACATGGTTTCTCTTTCAGGACCTGGGCCAGTTGATCTAACTGGTGTGTCTTCCTCTAATGGATCTACATTGCGATCCTTTCTGATCAGATCAATAAAATAATTACGGGTCAAACGGAAGATCCAGGACCGGAAGTTCCAGGGTGGACCCAGGCTCCCCAAGTTGGCATGAGCCCGAATAAAAGCTTCCTGAGTTAAATCCTCCGCTAGGGCAGGGTCATGTGAAAGCATCAAGGCATAGTTGTACACGGATTGAAAATAGCGGTTGAATAATGAAGTGAACGCTTTCCGATTGCCATTAACTGCTTTTTGAACCAACTGCTGATCCGGATTGCTTGGTTGTGCCATAATGTTCCTTACTTTACAAACGTAAACTTAAGTGAAAATGTTACAGTTGAAATAATCAAACTGGTAAAGAGGAAAATATATTGAAATGAGAATACTTCCCCCAGAGCAAAAACCCCTTACGCAGGCCCATTATTTCAATTATCTCAGTGTAACATAATTCAATCATCGGAAAATAAGGAAACTCTCTCGCGAGGTGCGGGAGGATTTAGGAAGTATTTTTATGTCATCAAGGGCCTCGATGCAGTTCCCTATCCAGGTATCAGAGCCCAGAGTTTCCAGAAATCCAGTTGTTTTCCTACGTAAAAAGTATCAATCTAAACCCTACTTCTGTACTATTGATTTATAGTATTCTTTTGCTATACTTCATAACAATTGAAGTATTCAGCGAGTCAAACGATCAGAGGTGCAACATGTTTTTTGAGAGAAAGACAAAAACACAAAATATCTTAAAATCGATCTGGTTTCCTTTCCTGACATTGGTAATATTTCTCAGTATCTTTAGCCTGTTTGGGCCAGCGCCCGCATTTTATACATTGGGCGGGATCTACTTTCTTGCTGCGATCATACCTATTGCCACTGTACTGAAAACCCGCAATAGTAGCTACCTGGCTGTGGTTTTATTCCAGATTTTTGTCGGGCTGGTCTGTATCAGTGCACCCCCAGCAATTGAAAACAAGAACGAAATTGGCCTGATTCCCATTTTTATCCCCATTATGTATGGGTTATTGATGGTTGTTGCCTATCAGGCTTTTAATAGAAGACTGCGCTGGAGGGGGGAAGAAGTCTTTGAATTGGCAGCTTTACCCGTAGAGGATATTGGTAACAGCTTTACAGCCCGCCCCCGCCCTGCTGGACAAGTGCCGGTCAGCAAAACTGAAATGATCCGCTTTGTGGACTTTATTTCCCGCAATCTGATCGCTTTCCCTTTCAAGGAGGAAAACCGGGTGGTTTTCGTGCTGACCTTGCCTGGGAATGACCTTCCTTATATGTTTGGAATTAAAAAGGAATATATTGAAGATACCTGGGTAGCCGTGGATTACGACGGGAATATTACAGTGAACATCACTGAAAAAGACTACCTGTTATTCAAGATGGATCTGGATTTTGACCAGCTTTGCCAGTCACTCGGCGACGTATTCAGGGAGTTCCTGGAACTTTCCAAGACTGGTCAGGAATCCCAGATCATCGATCGCATGAACTCCCTGCGATTAAATCCTTTCGCTTAATGAGGAAGATACGATGAGTTTTAAAACAGCTGCCCGGTTAGGGGCAATCTTATCCAAAGACTATGCGGAAGATTTTTTCAAGCTGCTTGTGAACTATCAGGATATCTCATCCTCGGAAGCCGCATCCCGTCTGAGTTTACATATTCGGACCGCCCAGGATTTTCTGGACAGCCTGGCCGAATTAGGGATAGTAGAAAAGACTGAGGTTTTTGAAAAGAAAAGGCCCTATTTCCGCTTCACACTGCTTAAATCAATGATTTCCCTCGAGGTAGATCTATCTGAATTTGAGAAAGAAAACCCGGGAGAAGGGTTGGCTAGATTGATCAGGGAAAAAAAAGAGAATGAAGCCAATTTTTCAGTAGCCCGGACCGGTGATGGATTCAGCGGGGTCACAATCCGGGAAGGTGAAGGTCGAGAACGCCAGGAGCACAAGATCAGCCTGACCACTCCTCAAGGAAAATTCCTTTTCCATTTACCTTTCCCTAAAGCCCGCCCGCTTTCGGTTGCAGACATCATGGAAAAAGCCAATGTGGGATCAGACTATTCTGCCGAGATCCAGGATATTGTGGATGAATTGATCCGGCTGGATGTGATCGAGGTACTTTGATATTCAAAGGGACGAAGTCTATTTAGCTGACTTCGTCCCTTATTGTTCTGCTAAATAAACAGAATACCAAATAATCAAACCGCCTGGTCGGAACGGATCTCCCGTCCCCATTCAATACTGAAATAATGTCCCGCTTGTATGATCTAAAAACTCCCAATTATGGGAGCTGTTAGATCGTTTTCTTTGAACCTTTGTATCTTGTTATTCAACCACAACAATTTCCACGTAAAATGGATCTCCCAGCATTCCTAAACCAAATTCGTTTCCATATTGGTCTTTGAGTCCCCAGTAGCCCTTGGATACCCCGGCAGTTTTGGGTGCTCTTAATGTTACCGAAATGTCAATTGACTCTCCGGGTTCAACGTCCACAGGGAAAGCGCTTGTTTTATCCGGACCAGACATCTGACTGCCAGAGACAAAATACAGGACAGTTTTGGTTGTCCAGGTACATTTGCCTCCATTCTGCAAGCGCCAGGTTTTTACGAATTTGTGATCAGCGAATATCTCTGTTTTATCAGGAATGGTGATATCCGCGATAAAAACAGCAACATTACACCCCGCTTCGACGGTTTTTCCTGGTTCAGGAGTAGGTGTTGGAAATGGCGTCACTGTGTCTGTTGGGATACTTGAAGTCGGCTCTGACGTAGGAGTATCCGTCACCAGAGGGACTGCTGTGTTCGTTTGGGTTGCTGTAATCTGGGCTGCAACCGCAGTCTGGG
>Ga0307441_1000352_pt1 | contig 17184 bp, 22 predicted proteins | sample SalMarWE160420MG_FD_202149 | JGI IMG/M metagenome (GOLD analysis project Ga0307441, IMG submission 202149) | Salt marsh sediment microbial communities from the Plum Island Ecosystem LTER, Massachusetts, United States - WE1604-20 | ecosystem: Environmental > Aquatic > Marine > Intertidal zone >... | reverse complement strand
GCGACGCTCGAAATGACCATGAACTGGACGCGCTACTTTGACGACGTGGACGAACAGGCCGCCGACTTTGCCGCTAAGCGTGAGGAACTGGAGACTGCACACCAGGAGAAACTAGCCGAGCTGGCCGTCAAGGGCCAGGCGGTCGCCATCCGCATCGACGAGGGGGCGGAGCAAGAGAAACTCGCCAAGCTACAGAATAATCTCAAGTACGCGCTATTAGAGCAGGCCGATTACACCGACAAGACCAAAGAAGTCACGCAGTTGCGTAAGGCCGACCAGATCGCAGCGCTGCAAGAGGAGATCGCCGCTCAGGAGGGGATGCTTGACGCCTACTATGGCGGGCGGCTGATCAAGGCCGGGCAGAACACGACCGCTATGATCGCCGAGGAGGAGAAACGCCATCAAGAGTCGTTGCGGATGCTTGACGAGGAAATGGCGAAACAGCAGCAGATGCAAGATCAGGCTATGGGACAACTGATGCTACAGACGTTCGACCGCTGGTCATCCGAGAAAGACATCTCCACGGAAAAGGCGCTGGAAATGCGCACCGCTATCGCCGAGGAGTATGGTCTGATCAGCGGGTCCGAGGCGGCGATGGTGCAAACGTCTATCAGCGCCTGGGAAGAGTGGGCAAACAACACGGAGCAGAGCGCGGGCCAGACCATCGACCAGATCGGGCGAGAGATCGACATTGTGCGCAACCTGGGAGACGAGATCGAGGGCCTGCCGTCTGAGAAAATCATCAAGATCGTGGTGGATTACAAAAGAAACATCATCAACGAGATGGCGGGCATTACCAATGACGAGGGCGGCGGCATTCCCGAGTTCCAGGGCGGGACGATGGGCGCGCCGGGCGGCTGGGCATTCCTACACGCCAATGAGCTGGCCTGGACACCACCGGGCACGCGCATCTACCCGGCATCGCAGAGCAAATCGATGATCTACAACAGCCAGGACACCTACAACATCACCGACAACGCCGCCATGGCCTGGATGCAAGAGCGACAGCGGCGTGAGAAACGCGCCGCGTATGGGAGTTTATAAATGGCTGCGACACTGACCATATCCGACGGCACGACGACGATCAACCTGGGCGATACCACTGATTTCCACATGCTCGACGGCTGGATACCCGCCATTGCCGAGCCGACGGGCGATGATAGCGTACCGCCCTATGTGGTGGACGTGATCCCCGTGGCTATCCAATGCGCCAACGCCAACGCCCTAGCGGCGGGCCTACAAAAAGCGCACGCTCTCGACCGGTTAGCGCGCCAATACCACGCCGACCCCCGGCAGCACAAAGAAGTGTGGTTTACGCGCCAACTGGACGGTGAGACGGGCAGCACGCGCAGTCTCGTCAAGTCGTTGACTTTTCGCGGCAATGCGGCGCTGGGCGGCGGGTGGTTTGACGCCGCGCCATCTATCAGCGCGGGGCGGTTCGGGGAGCTGATCGTCGAACACCATCCGTATTGGGAGAGGACAACGGCGCTCACTCTCAAAGACGAATCACCGGCTGCTGGCGCATCCGTATTTTACGATTACTACAATAATACCGCTGTACCCGGAGACGTTCCCGCTCGCATTGCCAATATGGAGGTTTATGCACATGCTGACAGTTCGGGTGACGACATTTCGCGGCTATGGATCGGCATTCGTGGGTCGGATAAGTACGCCGTTACGCCAACAAACTTTGTAAACATCTGGGAGTGCGAAAACGGGACAAATGAAGCAAGCGGAGATACCACGGATGAGGGAGGCACGGACGCGACAGCCAGCGGGAGCGACCATGTAAATGTTGCGCCTAGCAGTTTGCCGTGGACTAGCTGGACCAAGGTGCTTGATATCACCTTTGATGATGTAAATGGCGGCGGCGAGACAGGACCAGATCAAAACGGGGAACACTTGTGGTTGCTAAGAGCCAAAGCCGACGCCGATACAACATGGCAGGTTCAGCTACGATGGGGCTATCAAGACATATCGGCGGATACACTTGTGCCCGGCGAGATTATGCAGGTAGATTCCACGTCTTGGGATTACTACGAAGGAGGGTCGGCAAGTTTTCCACTGTATGACTGTCAGGCCATGCTACAGGCGTCATGGTCTAATCTCGATCTGGAATATGAAGTCGAGATTTGGGCGCAGCGTACCAGTGGGACAGGCGATCTATACCTAGACTGTTTGTGTCCTGTCCCAATCGGCGAGGGATTCATCTATGTCGAAAATGCGGCGCTACAAACGGACGGGACAATGCCGGTGCTGATTGCTACATCGCCCAGAGACAGGATAAGCGCGCTCTCCTATTACAATCCCGATCCTCAAGCCATGCCGCGTGTATCACCAAATCACTTTTATCTGCCACCAAGTAATGGACGCATGATCATCGTATATGCCAAAGCCTCATCTAGTGTAATCGGGGATCGGATCAGGTGTTGTGCAACTGCCAGCAGGGCGATCTTTTATCCGCGCTGGGTGACGCTGAGAGGAGCGGAATAATGGCCGCGCCTGTATCCCTGCTGCTCTACGAACGACCGGCGCAATCGACGACTGCGTTCATTGGCGATCTGACACCGGTGATCCACGACTGGCGGCGCACGACGCGCGCCATGGGCGGGTTCTGGAAGGGAGATTTCAGCATCACCGAAGCCGACATGTCGGGCAACGACATGATCAACTTTTTCACCTGGAATATCGGCCGGCGCATCGTCGAGCGGACGTATGGCGAAACCATCTCCTGGGAAGGCGAGATCGTCGAGATGGATTTCACCTATCGCGGGCTGACCTACCGGCGCACGCTTGACCCGGAAAAGTGGCACAACAAGGTCAAGGTGTCTTACCGCGATTCTACCACTAAGACGAGTACGGCCACGGACTGGGCCAGCACAGCTATCAGCCAGGCGATGCTGGGTGACTCTGAGTATATCGACGTGGTGGGCGACAACTATGACTCCACCAGCGCGGAGGCACTGCGCGATCGACATTTGACCAAGTACGCATGGCCAGCACCGCGACCGCTCGAAGGCTTCTCCTATGGCACGGGCATGGGGCTGGGCAGAGGCAATGAGATCCGCGTGCTATGCGCCGGGTATGTGATGACGATGAACCGGCGCTTTCGGGAATCGGACACGGCGGCGGACGATGCCAGCACACAGATCGCCACACTGGTCGGGGAATCTGAGTTCGTCACGGCGGGAGACATCGATGCCAATACATTGCAGGTGCCCATCACCGGCTCGGAAATCGCGTTCAAGCTGTGGGACGGTATCGAAGATATGATCGAGATGGGCGATGCCTCCGGCAACCGCTGGGTGGGCGGCGTGTACGGCGGGCGGGTATTCGACTACCACCTGGCCGAGACGGCGATCACCCACTACTGGAAAGATGGGCGACTGCTCGACCGGGCCATGCAGCCGATCATTGCGCCGTCGCTCATCAAACCGGATATCATTGTGCGCATCTCGGAAACGCCGTTCCAGACCTACCAGACGGGCGGCAACGTCTCGGACAGCGCGATGAACGCCTACGTTGACGAGGTGGAGTTTATGATGCCCGATGCCTACACGCTCACATTGGCGGAATTATGACCAGAAAAGCGGGACTCGGACGAGAAAACATCTACCAGGACTCAAAGCGCCTGGCGACGCTGATCGCGGCCTCGTCCGGCGCAGCGGGGCCACATAACGTCCTATCCGCGACGCACACCGATGCGGCCACGACGGCGGCGACGCGTGGCGACCTGATCATAGCCGACGATACGCCGCAATGGGACGCTCTAGCCATCGGCGGGGCAAACACCTATCTAAAATCAGACGGAACCGATCCGGCCTGGGCCACGGTGGCTATGGGCGAGGTCACCGGCGGCGATGCGCAGTTCGTGACGCTGGCCGTTAGCGCGGGGCTGGCCAACGAGCGGGTGCTCACCGCGGGCGAGGGCGTCACGCTCACCGACGCCGGGGCAGGGAGCACCATCACCGCATCATTGACGTGGGGCACGCCGACCATCGGGACCATCGAATGCGACGACGCGGCGGCGGCTGGAACGTCAACCAATCCCGCTCGCTCGGATCACCAGCACGCCATTGTGTGCGCAGCCCCGGCGACCAACCTATCGGTGTCATCGTCCAACGCCGAGGGGGATGCGGCATCGTTCGCCCGCTCCAACCATATCCACGCCGTCACCAGCTCTAGCAACCCCGGCGCGGCGGCGTCTATCCTAGCATCGGATGCGAGCGGGCATCTCCAGCTTGTTCGGCTGGGAGCCGGTGTTGCGCCTAGCTATCCTCTGCACGCAGCGGGATACATTTTCAGTGAGGGAGATGGTATAGAATCCGGTTTTCAGAATTATCACTATACCGATGATGCAACAGGCCCGTATTGGTCCCCACGCAAAGCACGAGGCAGCAAGGCGGTCCCGGCAATTGTGCAGCAAGGGGACGACCTTCTAAGGTGGAACGTGTTCGGCTATGATGGCGCGGCCTGGGCTATGGCCGCCCGGATTCTTGTCGAGGTTGATGGCGTTCCGGGCGCGGATGATATGCCGGGCAGAATCAGTTTTGACGTCTCTCCCGCTGGATTCGACACGCCAGAGATGGCCGCGCGCATCCGTGCGGACAAGACTTTTGAGGTATACGGAGACATTAGCATTGACAGTGGTGTCGGCATCATCCACACCGACGGCGTGACCGACGGCCAGGTATTGGTCGCCGATGGCACACGCTACGTGCCCGGCAACCTGAGCGACATAACGGGCGGGGACGCTCAATATGTGGTCATGACCGCCGACGGGACGCTGGCCAACGAACGGGTATTGACCGCCGGGGATGGCCTCGACCGTGCCGACGGCGGCGCGGGCAGCACGGTAACGCTTACGGTGGACGTGACCGACATCCTGGGCAGCGGGCTAACCGAATCTGCCAATAACATCGACCTGGCATGGGGCACGCCGACGATTGGCACGATTGAGTGTGACGACGCGGCGAATGCGGGCACCTCGACGAACCCGGCGCGCAGCGATCACCAGCACGCTATCGTCTGCGCGGCGGCGGGCACCATTTCACCAGATGACAGCGCAGCCGAGGGCAGCGCCGCGTCGTTTGCCCGATCCGACCACGTGCACGAGATCACCTGCGCCGCGCCTGTTGCCAACCTGTCAGTATCGTCCACCGACGCCGAGGGTGATGCGTCGTCATTCGCGCGTTCCAACCACACGCACGCTATCGACTCGTCAAGTGCGCCCGGAGCGGCGGCGTCCCTGCTGGCCACGGATGCGAGCGGGTTTGTGACCGTGGTACAGGCGACGGCGACGAGCAAAATCTACGTCAACGAGACGGCTTGCGCCAGCGTAACCATCGGCTTTGTCGCCAATCAGGGCGGGAATGACGATGACATTTGGGTGCTCAAATCGTCCGATGTAGCGCACAACATGCTCGACCTGGACGTGGCGAACGAGGCGGATACCTGGGGGCGCGCCCACAAGCAAGAGCCGCACGGCGGGATGACGTTCCAGGGCTTCAAGGACGCCGACGGGGTAGCGGCCTACGCCATGGAAATCTGCGGCTTTGTCGAGCAGGCTGCGGCGACGGGCAAGACGAACACCGACGGCGGAGTCGTCAACATCCGCGCGGCGATCACCGACGGCGATGATGGGGTAACGACGGTAGCGACGGCGGGCAACCTGCTGAGTATCCGCAACAACTCGACTACCGCGTTCATGTTCGGCGCGGACTCGTTTCTGTACTGCATCGACGGCGGGGGACTATACGTCAACGAGTCGGACGATACGCTGATGACTGTGGGCGTGTGCGTCAACCAGGGCGCGAACGACGATCAGATCCTGTCGTTCAAGTCGTCTGACGTGGCCCACGGCGCATCAGACATCGCAGAGACGGATACGTGGTTCGCCATCAAAAAGGCCGAGGCCGCGGCCGGCGGGGCACAGCTCAGGGGCATCAAAGACGCCGACGGTTCCAGCTTTGCCGCACTCCAGATGAAAGGCTATCTAGCCGAGAACGCGCAGACGACCAAGGGCACGTCCAACCTGGGCATCGTCACCATCAACGGCTATCAGACCAGCGGGGCCAGCATAGCCGACACCGTGGCCGACGGCATTGTGTTCTCCATCGTCACCCATCGTGGCGGATCTGACGTGTCCGTGCTGCACGTTGACGAGGACGGCGATCTAGACATCGACGGCACGACCGGCACATTCGATGCCGAGGACGACGTAGCGCTGATCCGCGAACTGTCCGAGGTGCTGGCCCAGCCGCGCGGGCAGGTGTCGGCATTCGCGGCAACCGAACGACCGCGATCGGCAGAGCTGGGCATCATCACCATAGACGAGGGCGGGGTAATGATGAGCACAAAACGGCATGGCGCGGTGCTGCGCGGGGCAATCCTACAGCTTGAGGAGCGATTGAGGCGATTGGAGGCATAATGGAATTTGAACGCGAACCAACCAAAATACCAGAGAGCATAGACAGCGTGATCGTGACACTCAAAGACGGCTTCACCGAGGAGGGAGATCCGTACCAGTCCGCGGCGTTCCAGGTGCGCGTGGTGATGAGCGACGGCTCGACGATCGTGCGTCGTGGCAACCTCGTATTGTACCTCACACCGGCCCAGCGCCAGGGATTGCTCAACTTTATGGCCGACCTGCGTGCGCAGGCGGTTGCACAGGTTATCGGAGAGTGATAAAATAGGACAGAGGAGGGAACCATGACCAAAACACTCACACTCGTGATCGGAGACGACGGCGCACTCAACGCCATACCGGGCGGGGACGTGACGCCAATCGAGGCCGCGCGCGCCTGCCAGACGGCGGCGCTATCGTTTCTCAACCTGGTGGAACAGGAGCGGCAGCCGGAACCGCAGCCGATGCCAGAACTAGACGAGGATGTGCTGCAAGGGGCCGCCGATGTTTGATATCGTCATCACCGACGAGATACTGACCAATGACGAACTGACTATCGTCATGGTGATGCGCGCCGATGATGGCCTGGCCCATGCCGCCGAGCACCTGCGCGAACTGGTAGAGTCGGGCGAGATCGTGCGCGTGGTGGTGGTATAGTGGGTGAGTGGGTTATCGGCCCGCCGCTGCTCCCTTTGCCACCCGCGCCGCCAGCGGTGTTGTGCGCGCTACTGGTTGCCGGGCTGAAGGAGCTGGTCACCATGCAAGAGTGGACGCTGGCCGAACAAACGCAACCCGATGCCTGGTGGGTGGCGCGCGCTGTTCAGGGCGAGATGGGCGCCTACGACTGGGGGCCGCTGCGTGACACCGTGGCGCTCAAACTCGTGTGGTCGATTGAGTCGCGCCGGCAGAAAGAGTGGTATCCGTCCACCCGTCGGGGCGTCATCACCAACCGCGACGGGTATCACGGTTACGTGCGCGTGTTGGACCCGGAACCGTGGGCGCTGGACATCGCACAGCAGGGCATCGACCAGGAGATGAACGCCGACGGACCGTTGTTCGTGCTGGGCGACAATGACCTGGCAGACCTGGGCATCACCGACCGGGGCCAGGAGTTCCGCACCGTTGACGGGCAGCATGGGCTTCATTTCTATTGGGTGTGGCCGGGGGGATAGGAGAAACTATGGAACACAAAGTGAAACTTAGCGGGTTCGCCCTGACGTGTCTCGGCGTGGGGATTTGGGTCTATTGTGCGATCATGGGCGTCTTGATCGCGCAGGTTGTGATAAGCACCGGCGCGGTTGACGATCTGTTGCCAGAGCCGACCATAATCCCCGCCTTGCCAGCAGCAAAACCCGCCCTCGTGGTACACGTCCCCGACGCCCAGCCGCAGGCCGTTGCCGGGCTGAGTAACGCCGGATTTGAGGACGGCTTTCGCAACGTCGGCGGCGTAGGCGAGTTGACGGTTGCCGAGGGGTGGTGGCCGTGGTACACCGAAGGCGGCGAGTGGCACCGGCCGGAATACAAGGGCGAGCCGAGGTGCGTGGACTTGGGCTGCACCAAGCTCGGGCACATCAAGGCGGGCGAGTGGGGGCAAAAACAGTTCACCACCTACAGCAAGCAAGACGGCGGCATCTACCAGCAGGTCGCCGCCGAGCGCGGCAAGTGGTACACGTTTTCGGCCTGGGTGTGGGTGTGGTCAACCGACCACGACGGCAGCACCAGCCAGGGGCCAACGGGCAAATACTCGGCGCTGGTGGGCATCAATCCGTGGGGCGACACGCGGGCGACGTATCGCACGACGGTATGGGGATCGGAGGCGCTGACGGTGTACGACCAGTGGGTGCAAGTCTCGGTGACGGCGCAGGCGTGGAGCGACACGATATGCGTATTCACCCGGGGGACCGCGGAGTACGCGGTCAAGCACAACGATTCCTACTGGGACGCTGCGACGTTCGCCGAGGCGGGGAGCGGGGCCGTCACGCCCGCGCCGACCTACACGCCATATCCGACAGCCACGCCGAGGCCAACCTATACGCCCGCGCCGACCTGCGCGCCGTGCCCGACCTGCTCGCCGTTGCCGACGCCAGGGGCTACGCCGGTGCCGGGGACGGGGCCGACACTTGAGCAGATACGGCAGGTGATGCGTGAGGAGATCGAGCGGATCTTGGAGTTGGTGCGGTTCATTCCGGTCGTAGAGAAGTAGCCTCACCGCCCAGGTGGCGGCGGAGATCTTTGAGCGTGCAAGCGCTCATTGCAAAAAGAGAGCGCGGCCCACAACCGCGCTCTCTGGTTTGATTGGAATGCTATATCCCCCTAGTATCGAGCTGCCTTTCCAACTCGGCTTCGTATGCGAGATCCCAGGATATCATTCTCTGACCTACCGTCCATTGGTGACCATCCGCCTGGGCCTGCCTGCACCCGTCGGCGCAAGCATCGCGTGCTGCGATGCAACACGCCTTGTGAATTTCTGCGCCAAATGGTACTACCTTTTCATTCCACTCATCAGCCAGAAATCTCCTCTGGCCGACGTGTGTTGATTGGTCCGCCCTCAATCCCTTATTCGGATACATGTTCTCTCCCTAGTGGCAGTGGTGACGGGATGCCAGCCCGATGGGTGCGCTCTGGTATATCAGATCTCAACTTCCCAAGCCTCTGAGAATTCATGATCCGCAAACATCTCTGCCAAGCCGCTGATCTGTTTTAGTCGCAATACCTCGTCGGGTTCCATGCCCAGTTCGCGCCCGATCTTTTCATCATTCCAGTTGCGCCTTGCCAGTTCAACGACAATCTCACTCATGCCATCAACGGTATGCTGGCCGCGTGCGCGGTTGTGGCGGATGGTAGAGCCTATGCGGTCAGATCGCGATTCTCTGTCCGCGTTGATCGTTGTCACGGGCAGATAACCCCTGACACGTTTCTGGACGGCTCTAGACTCACGCCCCACGCGTGAGCGGTGAAACCCGTCCACCACCTCACGCCGGCCATGATTGGTTTCATCTGCCCAAGTAACGATAGGCTGAGTAAACCCGTCCTCTTTGATGGAGTGCGTGAGCAGTTTCATCTCGGGCGGTGCTACGATATTCGGGTTGTAATCGTTGCTCTCAACCGTCTCATTTGGCACCCATAGCACACAATCGACCGGCTCCTCTCGAAATGGGCTGACAGCATGCAAGGCTCGCCGGATTTCGTTCAGTACCTCAATTCGCTCGTCGTCATGCAGAGTGCCGATCTGCTGTGCAATCTCCTTGCCCCGATCAATTAGATCGAGCCCTATGAAGGAAAGATGCCCCATGCTGACCTCCGTTTCTTCATAATCCGTTTATATCGTTCGTAAGACCCTGACTTATGCATGGAAAAACTCAACCCCTTACACCAATAGTCATGTCTCAGCAGCGCCTTGCAAATGCGCCGCCAGCTCGGCACGTTATGCGCTGCTTCCTCCTTTGGTTCGGCCTCATCAGGGATGCCATCAGGATACCCTCGCCCTTTCCACCAATGGAGAAACACGGCGATTTTGTCCTTGAAATGATCTGCCGTCTTGGGTGGCATGCTGCCCAACAGCAGCATAGCGAACGATTCCCAAGTGTGACCTTCTGGCTTGTCGATCTTGATGCGGCCCAGGATGTTGCCCGTCGTGTTGGCATAGAGCGCGCCCTGGTTTGCGCCGTTGACCCGCGCGACGATGCGCGCCCAGGTTTCTGGCTCGATGATGTGAAACAGCCATAGCCCCTGGCGTTGATCGTCCCCGTAGGGCTGGCAGATTCGCGCCTTGTGGATGGACAGGCCCGCCCGGTGCATATAGTCGTACAGGCGGTTATAGGGCCGGTCGGGATATTTGCCGTGATACGTCCAGATGTCCTCAGTGGACCAGTCGTAGATGGGATAGATATTGACCACGGTGTCCTGGACATAGTTTGTCCAGTTTCGGCCCTCGAATTTCTGTCCGTGCCCGGCGATGGTCCGCCAGCGGTTCAGGCTCTCGGCGGTACGGATGCCGACAAGGCAGGCACACCATTGGCCCTGCGCGTACCAGGTTCCAAAGTCGGGCACAAAGTCCTCAAACTCCATGGCGTATTTGTAGAACGGGAAATAGGCTTGATCGGTGACTGCCATTTCGGGCGGCTCTCGAATCCAATCCTCACGACGGTCGGGCTGCCAGGCAATCCAGTGGTGCTCATACTGTGATACGGCGTTACGCAGATGAATCGGCAGAGAGATCCAATACGGCTCCAGGTGATCGCGGTACATCTCGATCAGTTTGTAGCCGTGCTCGATGGTGAGCTTGTACTGGCCCTCCAGGTCGAGAAACAGCATTCCGACGGTGCGCCCGCGCTTGACTGCCTCGTCCATCACGAGATGCAGCATCACGGTAGAATCCTTGCCGAACGAGCATGAAACATAGATGCGTGGGAATGTGTCAAACGTCCAGGCGATGCGCTGTCGTGCGGCCTCTAAGACGCTCATTCCAAGGTATCGTTTAGCCATGCCTCAACGTCCTCTCGTGTGATCTCGGTGATTTTGGCTCTTTCGACGCGGATAAAATAACGCCTTGCCTGCCCGAGTGCTATGCATTCGTTGAACTCATAGATGCCAGGCTTGAGGGCATAGTATTCATAGATTCCCTTGGAGCCGATGGAATTTGCTTCAGAATAATCACGGGAGCTATGAACGAACTCGCGGACGTAGCCATGGGCGTCGCGTCCAGTGATGCGGGCAACCCACGGCCTGAGTGATTTTCGACCATAGCGCCACAACCGGATCAATTTTTTGATGTGCGGCTGTGGCGCTTGCCCAGAATCGACCAGCTTCTTGTGCTGGATGTAATTGTCGCCAATCAGTTCAAGTCTCAGGACTGCTCTCACCCAACCCGCTCCCAGGCCGATCTTTTCCCGTCCGCACTCACGGCAATGAGGGTCTGAAACTCATATGATCTGCGAGTCTCCATGCCTGGGCCAGTGTTGTGGTTGATGTGCTCTATGAAAAAGACGCCGGCGTCCTCGCCCAATTGCTCCCGCAGGCTGTCAAGTTTCTCGCTCCAGAGATGGCCATCAGAAGGCTCTCCGGGATCAATCCATGGACTTGCTCGCCAATAGCCATAACGATCATCTGGATCAGGAATGCCCAAATACGGGCGCATGATGTTAACCATCACGCCCGCGTCCTCAACGGCCCGCTGCCCGCCCGCTGACCGGATAGCCCAATGCCACCAATATTCTTGTCTTGTCTCGGCGGCATACATCCTATCAACTGCCACCGAGACGATCTCGGTGATTGTGGCCCCGCCAATAGACAGCCTTTCAAGTTGTCGCTGTAATCGCGCGCTGGCCCTGATGTGAATCTGTTTTTTTTCTGTCATTTTTTTTTCTGTCATTGTTTCTTCTCCTGTCTGCGCTCTCAATCTCTTCCTGTGGGCGTCTACCCGTGACCGATGGCCCCGTATCCGCTCTCTCTTGCTACCAGGTCGGCGGTCTCAGCCTCGGCCCGGGCGATGGTTGCCCATCCTTGGAGAATCTCTCGCGCCCGGTCTACCAGTTCGCGGTCGAGGTGTTCATACCCGATGCGCACGACCTCGCGCAGGCCCTCAACGCTGGTGCCCTGCTCAACGACCCGCTGCGCGCACTCAGTCCCGTTACGGCACTGGTAGCCGATGACTTGTTGAATCGAGAGTGCGTCCTCATCGTTCCTGTCCCAGTCGTAGCCCCGAATCTCTATCAGGTTCTCAGTTGCTCCGCAGAATTTGCACTGCTTGTCCATCGTGTTCCTCCTGTGTGCTATTCCCTATCCGGCACAGTTATAGTATACCAGATTGGTACACGCTTGTCAATACCCAATCTGCCCAATTTTGCCATTTCTAGGAATTTCTAGCAATTTTAGGAATTGGCAAACAAAAAGGCCGCTCAGTGCGGCCTCTTGTCCTTGTACACATACCCGCCTCGGTGCCTATCGCGCCATTGCAGCCACAAACACCGGGTCATGCTGACGAGGAAACCCCCTGACGCGAGCCACATCAGGACGCGCCTGGGGGTGGTCACGGTATCGCCCCGCACAACTCTTGCCATGCTGCCGGGATATTGGCGCATGAGCGCCGGAACGCCTCATAAGGCGCGTCACCGCCGGGCCATTTGCAGCCATCCGCTTCTTTGATGGTTGGCCAATACCTGTTGTGTGCATACCGCGCTGTGCCAGGCGTCCAGAACTGGCACCGTTGAGTTGCCATTTTACTCGCCATATTACCATCCACGCTCACGACCTCAGCGATAGGTGTCAGGTAACGCCAGTATTCCATCTGCCGGTGCGGTGATCCGCCGAGCAGGTGGATCGGCCAGCCAGCGAAGGACCACAGCGGCAGGGGTGTACCACCATAGCGGGTTGGAACACTGTAGCCGAGTATCACGCCTGCGCCTCCGATGCGTCGGGGCAGTCGGCCAACGCCGCCCGGAACTTTGGGAATGAGCACCACGCGCTGGACATATTGCGCCGCTTCCTCGGCCCAGTTGAGTACCTCAGCTAGTTGTTCTTCTCGCTCCCAGTCGAGCACGGTAGCCATGTGCGGCCGATGCTCTGCCAATCCCGCCATGTACGCCTCACGGTTGGGAACGCGCCAGTCCTGATCGGCAAAATAGAGCGGGCCATATACGGCCTTGGGAAGCTGTGCGCCATATCGGAATCCGGCGTCTATGGCGGTCTGTGCGAATCGTGGATTGCCCCCACCGCAAAAAATCAACACGGGCCTCATCTCATTATACTTTCAATCCACTCCTGGCGCGGCCTCCAGATGACGCCATAAGCCACGAGCAGGATGATCAATTGTGCTGCCAGTACGCTCGGAAACGTAGCCCACACCGGCATCCCGCCGCCCAGGGCCAACGGGAACACGGCCACGCCTGCCGAGATGATGATCGCCTGCGCGACCAGGCTCGCCCAGGGCCAACGCCGCAATCGCCAGCACACCAGGGCGGCGAGGGCATCCACCACGGCCATGGCCACATAATCCCACGGCCCGAATGGTGACATCAGGTTGCTCAGGCCGGTGCCCACTGCAAAGGCCAGGGCCATGGACGGATCGAATAACGCCAGCGGTTTGAGCAGCTCAGACACCCGGAACTGTAGCGGCCCGAACGAGAACGGCGCAAAAACGAATGTCAGAACAATGTACACCGATGCTACGGCCCCGCAGCGTGCTATAGTTTTAGTCTCCATAGGTTCAATCTCCTATTTGTCTTGGTCGTCTCGGTTCCCTCGCGCAGAAACCCCATCGCCCGATACCACTCGTTCGCTGCCAGGTCAACCGGGCACTTGGCGAAAACAGATGACGCGCCTGGCGTAGACTTGAGTCGTTCCAGCATCGCCACTCCGATGCCTTGCCCGCGCCGTTCAGGCAATACCAGAATCTCGCGGATGGTGAGCTGTCTATCACGCCGCAGGTGCCAATGACATAGGCCACCGTCTACTAGCAGCAATTCGCCTCGGTCGGCGCTTTCGTTCAGCGTCTCAAAGATCACTCCATCGCTCCTATCGCCCGCAGGGCCTCGTCAGCGCTGCGCACCACGGCTCTTTGCCCGCGCCACTGTGCGTGCCATTCCCGCTCGGCGGGGGTGAGCTGGCCTGCCGGCGTCTTGCATTCGAGCAGGTAGTTTTCGCCGCGGAAACCGACAGCCAAATCCGGGCATCCAGCACCAACGGTGTGGAGCAATTGCACACTGGCCCCGGCCCGTCGCAGCGCCAGGACGATGGCCCTCTGGTTGGCGTCAACACGGGACGCTCTGCGCATTGTCTAAGTCCCCTTTGCCAAAGTAGGTTACGACTTGGCGAACAGCCCCGTCACGCGGTCGATCAGGTAGTGCGGAACCCCAGCCTCGACGGCCAGCGCCCCGACGATCAGGGCGAGCAGGCCCAGCCAAATCAGCCATTGCCGCCACCAGGCGCGACGGTTCAGCGCCTCAATCGAGATCGCGACCTTGGCATCTATCGCCTTACGCCGAATGTAGGCGTCGGTGTCGGCCTCCAGTTTGCGCACGTAACTATCGGTGCCCGCCTCAGTTCGCCACACGTCGGCCTGCCCTTGTGCCCGCACGACCTCGGGTGCCTGCTTGGCGGCTTCCAGGTCGGCGGCGGCTTGCTGTTGCCGTGCCCGCGCCGCCTCGGCCTCGGCCTCCAGTTCGGCCAGCGCGACCTTCGACGGCGGTTCGATGGTGATCGGCTTGTCCTTTGTGCCGAACACGCCCATGACTGCCAGGGCGATGACGATGCATACCAGTCCGATAAACGTAAAACAGCCCATCCCCTTCGTCCAGATCCAGATATCCATGTTACCCTCCTATACTCCCCTATCCCCCGCTGCGTCCGTGCCCCGTCCGTTGCCGCCGTTTGGCGCATCCTCACGGACGGACGAACGGACGGACGGACGATCCGGCAGAAACTCCAGGTATTCATCTGGCACAAACCGAACGCCCAGGCGGTCATACACCGTTTGCGCCAGCATTTCCCGTCCCCGAGGTAGCCATTCCACGCCCTGCTTGCCGTGGTCTATCACGTAGCCAAGCTCCTCGTCGGCGATGACTTTTCGCAGTTCGTTGCGGTATTGCGGCTGCGTATACCCGTAATCAGTCGCCCCGCGCTGTGTCGAATTGCCCGCTTCTGAAAATGTGGCCAGCCCGTTCATGATGTCCCGGCAGAAACCAGGCCAGCCGTCAAGCTGCTCATGCTCTGGCTTGGGGATGCGCCGATCCTGGTAGGCCGGGACGCCCTTCACTTTTCCATCGGTGACGTGGCGGATCACGATCACGTCCTTTTGCGCCGGGCGTGGCTCAGGTAGCGTATCCTCCAGGCAGTCATCAGCGTTGTGCCAGTCAAGCGCGCCGACGTCGGTGACGGCCACCTGCCCAAACGGCGGCGGCCAGTTCGGGTTTCTGAGCTTGGGCACGTTGTAGTAGCGGATGAACAGGTAGATCCACGCACCGGCTGAGACGATAGGCGGAATGATCATCAGCGGCGCATTGCGGCATAGGAACCGCCAGGATGATCGCAGCCAGCACGGCCCGACGGACATCCGCCAGAACGTGTATCGGGACAGTGACAGAAACGGGCCATCGTATAGGCGCAGAGACACGGCCATGGCGATGACGTACAGCCCGATCCACGCCAAGCAGGTGAGCAAGATGCCCGTCCGGAGCAGCATGCGCGGTATCTGTACCTGCGTTTCGACATTGGTTCTGGTGTGCTCGATTTCGCCGCGAGATCCGAACCCACCGCCGTCACCGTTTGGCATCGTCCCTCCTCCACTCACTCAGCGCCCGCACCTCGACGCGCACCCGCTGCCCACAGCGCGGGCACAGCACCACCGCGCCGTCGACGGCGTAGGATGCCCAGGCGCGACGGCACGCCAGGCAGGTCACGCGGCGGCGGGGTGGGGTGGGGGTCATAGTGGCAAATCCTCCAGATGCCGCGCCAACTTGTAGGCATTCCATCCGGAACCAAAGTAGAATGAGCCCCATGTATCTGGCGTGATCTCAAGAGGGTTTCTCTCGTTTAGTGCAAGTAATCCTTCTATAGCGGTATCCCATTGGCGATCTGCATCAAGGTCGTACCAGTCGTCCTGATCAATCTCGATCTTGGCGTAGGATACCACACCGTAGTCTGGAAATGGGTCACACACGCTATAGCTTGTCACAACTCGGCCGCGTGCAGCACGCAGTAGCCAGCAAACCTGCCTCCATTCCCGCGGGAAACGTAGAAACCCAGCCTCTAGGCCGCGTTCGATGATGTCAATCATCCATCCTGTGTTATGCCGTTCGATATAGGCGTGGAGCTCGCATTGCCCGTGTAATCGAGCGGCCAGCTTGACGAAATCACTACCAGCAACAAGGGCCGTATTGAGGGCGAGTACAAATGGATCGATCCTTTCTCCATCTACATCTAGGCGCAAGCCTAATGATACCGAAAGCGCAACCCTAGCCATCTCCTCAAATCGCTCGCCTTGCTCGTAGGTTGTAGTCGGGCACATCTTAAAAAGGTAATGATCCTTGGGCCACACTCTACGAATGAGGGCTGGACGATCTGGCTTTTCTTGCAACGTATACTCAAGGGCGTTAAGCATCATGCCGACGCACACCGAACCAAAGTAAGCACGCTCTGGCCCTGGTATCTCTGCCGTGCCATCGTCTCGTGTATGGAAATAGATCCTAGACATTTATCCTAGCCACCTTTCCATCGTCCGCTCTGACGGCGCTTGCCGCTCATGCTGCTGACACAACTCTGCCACTTGCGCGACAGTGCGCGGCGTGTCACCGTTCAACCCCGCCACGATGCGGTCATACTCCGCCTTGCGCATCGCGGGCCACGTTTGGCGCGCCGGCTGCGCCGTCTTGTTGGACACCGCGCCGCCACGGTCGTGCAGATAGAAACCAAATTCGATCATCGTCCCGTATGCGTCAGCGGCGGAGCACGCGCCGAGGATCAGCGCGCCCCAATTGCGGACAAACCCCGGCCAGCCCTCTGAGATATTGAGCAGCGCCGCGAACGCCAGGACAAACTCGACGAATGTCGCCAGGCCAGACACGACAAGTGCGGTGATGTCCCAGGCGTTGACGTTATCGCCCTTCCACTTGCGGTAAATTTCCACCGTTGTGATGGCAGTTCCGCCCTCATTGCCGATGGCCAGCGCGAACGCGCCGACAATGACCATGCCGGTGCGGAATGACTGCGGCAATGTCCGCAGCTCGGTAAACGAGAACGCCAACACGGCGAAACAGATCAGCCCAATGCTGGCAAACCCGACC
>Ga0307441_1000349_pt1 | contig 17295 bp, 21 predicted proteins | sample SalMarWE160420MG_FD_202149 | JGI IMG/M metagenome (GOLD analysis project Ga0307441, IMG submission 202149) | Salt marsh sediment microbial communities from the Plum Island Ecosystem LTER, Massachusetts, United States - WE1604-20 | ecosystem: Environmental > Aquatic > Marine > Intertidal zone >... | reverse complement strand
AGGTAATTGATTATAACTCTACCGGCTCCTTGGTAATGAACCTCAGTATAATACCGATCACCGATACAATGATGGTCAGTATCTCAGCCTGATCTCCGCTTAGCTGGAAATCAGCAAAGCCGAAATACCCGGCCACTGCCACAAGGATGGATAAGACAAAGAATATAATCGTCTTGGAAGTCCATATTTTCTTTGGCATAACATTCTCCTTTATAAATCTAACCCGCATCTCTTCAACAGTTCCATTATACACGTCAAGATCAACCGTGTCACTGCTAACACCGAAATCTGACCCCCTTCCTGCATTGGTCCACTGCCACAGAAGCCATCCTGAGGCATCAAAGACGGCCGGAGAGCCGTTTTCCTGGTCTAACCCATTCCAGTGTGCCATCCAGAGAGGGACGCTCTCCCAGCCCTTATTATGCTTGCATAAATTATCCCGGAAAATGTAGGGGGAAGTGTACAAAACTACTGGCAAATTGGACAGGCTGGCCAGCTTAAGCCAGAAAGCCCACAGGTTCAGCTCCCCATCTTCGTCCAGGGTGTTGTTGGTCTTTTCATAATCCACAGCCAGGAAGTGGAAGCCGTGATCCTTGACAGTTCTCCAGAAGAAATCAGCCTGGGCCAGTGGGTCCATGCCAGTTCTGAAATAGTGGTACGCTCCCCGGATGGGGACCTTCTGCACTTCTGGAAGATACTCTTCAAAGCGTGGATCTGTCCAGCTCCAGCCTTCAGTGGCCTTGATGATAATGAAGTCCCTGTTGCCCTTGTATTTGAAGTTCCCCTGGTAGTGTGATATGTCCATCCCTCTTGCTCTCATTTTATCCTCCTAAACCCATATACCTATTAAAGAGATGATAAGACCTATTAAAGATAACAGATAGGCGACGTACACGCTCTTCTGGTCAGCCTTGCCTTCCAGTAAAGCCTTACTGATCTGGAGCTTAAGCACTTCCTTTTGTATCTCATCCAGCTCCCGCTCTAACCTAACGATCCTCCAATCATCCATCTAGGCCTCCTCCCCCTCAATAGTAACCCAGAGCAAGGTATCATCCTGCTTGTATTCAATGGCGTTGATATAGAAGTCCTTACTGATCCCTGTCACGGTCTCTATCGCTGTGAACCTGGTTGAAGGATCCGCTGCTATCAGCTGACCTGCTAACTCATCTGACAGGTTAGCCAGGACTGTGATCTTGCAGGTATCAATGTGAGAGGGAGCATACCGGGCAAGGATCAGATCCACCAGGTTCTCCACTGTGGCAGCATCCTCTATCAGGTCCATCCTGTTGCTGTATCTCTTATTGCCCACCTGATCAATGCTGTCAGTGTCCCTCTTCTCAATGGTGATGCTGTCATACTCTGTGATGCGCTTCCCTAAGATGGTAAGCTCGTTCAGGTATCCCAAAGCCCCGGAAGTGTTCTGCATCTCTACAGCCACGCTAGAGCCCCCTATTACGGGTGAGGTAGTCCAGGTTATGTCAGCGTGTTTATCATCGTTAGCGGGCGTCCTGGTGCTCCCAAAATGGAAATTATCAGCCGTCTCAGGGTCCACAACGTCAGCCCCGGCACACTTCTGCCCCGTGTCTGGATCCGTGAAGTTGCAGGTCATCGATAGTGTCTCACCTGCTTTGATCTTGATCCCCTTGCCTACCTTGAACAGCACTATGTTAGCTGCTGCGTCTGTGGTCGTTGTCCTCAGCTTCAATGAGACAATGTTATAGATATTCCCCACGTTGTAATTGACCACGATCCCGGTCATGGTCCCGTCCAGGGTGAAAGCACTCGTTGTGTTTAACGCCCTGGCTCCCTGCTCTTCAAAGATCAGGGTTCCATCCCCCTTGCAGAAAATACGCCCCTGCTCATTTCTTGCCAGCTTGGAGAATTGACTTGCCATACTGGAGGTATCGCTGTCCCCGGCAAATACCAGCTCAAAGGTCTCCACCCCCGTGTCAAAGTCTGTATCCTCCGGCTGGTTAGGGAACTCTGCCAGGCACGTGGTCAGAGCTTCGGCTGCAGTCTTATCCGCCTGGATAGCCTGGATGCCAAGCTCCTGCTTATTGAGGTAGCCGATCCAGTCCTGCGCTTCACACTCTGTCTGTGGGTCGTCATACTGTCCGGCACTGGGGTAGATATTGGTCATATGGCCCACAAACTTGGTATATCCAATATTAGGCGCCCACTTGCAATCATCCATGTAGAAGATACCGTATGTGCCAGCGTCTAAGCCAGACACCGCGCCATAGCTAAGTAAGTCTATACTTTTGGTATCGTTGTCTAACCCTGATACAGTTTCCTTTAATACGTCATCTATATATAGTTTAGTGTACCCATCGTCAGCACCAACTCCGCTTGACGCTTGCCAAACCACCCGTATTTTATGATTAGCGTCTGTTATGGGATAGCTGCCAGACCATGTACCGCCCGCATCTTCGGCGGAGTATACCTCAATATTATATACGCCAGCAATATCGTTAAGAGCAACGTATAGCTCTGGCGCATATATAAAATAAAATCTCTCACCCACTCCCATCGTTAGGCTGTTCGGGTCAAAGTTACACTCAATCGTCACCGCCGTTTCCGCTGTCGGGTCAGCGAAGCTCACATATCTAGCAGTCGTATCCATTACTGGAATACTCATTCCGTAAGTACCGTTCTGCACAGCCAGCGTGTGTCGCATCGGTGCGCCAACTGGGTCAATCTTGATAAGTTCAATATAGTAAGAACCGCCGAAGGTTGTTGAGCTTGTGCCTACCAAGCCAGCCCGAACCGCATCCCAATCTTTAGTGTCGTTATCTAATCCGGTAATACTGTCTACGAGAACATCGTTTATATAGAATCGCATCCATCCATCGTTATTACCAGCACCTGTTGAGCGCACCCACATAAGTTTATAGTTATTCCATCCGCTGGGTATATCAACGTAAGTTCCCCAAACATAACCGCCATCATCTTCTTTTGCAAATATGGTTATTTGTTCGTTTGTTATTCTTGTTCTCCAGTTAGCGGAGGAAGCTCCATCTAGAGCATAGATAATATCCAAGTACTTATCAGCCTCTACCGCTACATCGTTATAGTTAAAGTTGAAGCTAATAACCCCGCTTGTCTGATTTACCGCATCAGCGTTTATAACTCCATAAGCAAGGTTAGCGTCATCAAATGTAACTGCCAGACACGAACCAGCGTTCCAACCAGTAGCACCAAGATTATTTAAATCTCCATCTGCGTCTACCTCACTGTCGAAACTTGCAACGGCATTAACCTCCGCATCCCAAGCGGGGGTTACGGCATCGAAGTCGGTTAGCTCTTCGTCAAACTCCTGTGACCAGACCGGGTCAAGGACGCCGGGCATATCAGTGACTATCTTAACCCCCATCCCTTCCTCAAAGCCCACCACCCTGGCAGCGTTCTCTGGGCTGTACTTCCCCTCCTGATTGTCAAAGACCATATTAGCAATGCCAGTGCTGGCTACCAGGTTCATCGGTCCCGAGCCCTTGATCCCATACCCCCACTGTAGGTCAGGGCTTGCCAGTACGTCCTCATTCAGCGTCCAGGTTGGCGGGTCATACTCCAGCAGGGAGACGTCATCCAGGTAGAAGGGACCTGGACCATTAGCCTCAATAGTTACCTTGACCTCTACGCAATCAACAGGAGCGTAGAAGATATAAGCTGTCTGCGCCCAGTCGGTGTCAGTTGTACCGTAACCAGTCTTTATTATGGCTGCGTTGGTCACATCATAGACAGTATATTTAACACCGTTCACCCCATCCCCATAAGCCCAGAAGGACAGCTTCTGCCTGTACTCTGCTGTTGTAGTCCCTGACTGGTAAATAGATCCCTGTGCCACCCCAGCACCGATCAGCTTCACAGCGTGATCATCACCGTGTACTGTAGTCCCTTCATCCAGTACAGCGGTGTACTCTTCTTTTAAGGTAAGGTCATCAACATACATAACATCACTTACCGCCATGTCAAAGCCATTAGCTCCGGCGTATAATGTGGTTGTGGTTGATGTCTTGCTTATCTCGTGGTACTCCCAGTCAGCAGCGGTTCCACTATCTGTCACCGCATCAGGCCAGCCATTAGAGATAGATAATCCCCAATCACCCTTCACCCAGGCACCCAGTTTATATACTTTTCCTATTGTAGCAGCTATGGTTTGCTGTAATGATGGGTAATTAGTTGTATTACCACAGGTGATCTTGGCAGAATGAGTATCACCGTGTACCTCTACCTGCTCATCTTCTACTGCTCCTGCTGTGCCAGGATCTTCTACCCAGCTTGTAAAATCATCTCCAGCAACCAACTCCAGATCGCCATTTGACAGCTTCTCTGTTCCGGCTTGATCTACCTCTGTCCAGTCGTCAAAGTTATCACCCGTGACAAGCTCAAAGTCACCGTTAGATAATAGTTCGCTGGGTGATGTGGGTAGTGCCAGGTATACCTTAGAAGTTATCATATTACCTGCGCTCCACAGCGTCAGCAATAGTAGTAGGAAGAGTATCAACAAGACGTCTAACTTCCGCAAGCATTTGGGCCATGTCATTTGTGCCACCTCCAACTGTGACTGTTTCCCCAGGGGTCGCCATAAAGCTAACCGGGGTTGTATCTGGGCCCCCTCTACCCCCTACGATAAACGATCCCCCTGCTGCGTGGCCAATATTACCTTTATGTGGCGTATCAGAACTATACTTTAATCCTTTTTGTCTCTTAGCTTCCAGTGATGACAAATAACCAGGGCTGAAACTCTCAAAGAAACCCACTCCGCCTTGACCTGGTTTCTTTATTTGTTCTCCCTCAGAAAATACACCCCCTCCAGAGGCTAGCTGTAAGGCAATAGTGAGAGCAGGAATAACTTCATCTATCAGCTTTAGCTTAAAGGTATTCCAGGCATTAGTAAACTCATTGACAACTCCTATATAATCATCCTTATTGGCAACCATATCGTCTGATACTTCCATATAAGTGCCAAGTGAGCCAAAAGCTCTTTTCTCTGCATCGTCTAAGCTATCCCACCAAGGGATTAATTCTCCTATGCCCTGCTCTCCGAATAAACGCATAGCCTCTTTCGTTTTCTCGGAACCAGCAGGCATCTTGTCCCACTCCGCAAGAACATTACCTAAACTCTCTACCGTTGGATCTATTCCCTCAGTAGCAAGGCGCCTGAATACGCCCAGCATGGTACCGCTGCTGATCTCATACTCATCCATAGCACCCTTAAGGAAACTGGCCTCTTGCATTGACAGGCCCAGACTAGCTGCCAGGTCGTCCACTTCATCAATATAATCTACATACTTATCAACTTCTTTCTTGGCTTGATTTACGGCCAGGGTAGCAGCAGTACCATAAGCAGCCCAAAGTAATTGTGCTTTAGTTAAGGCAAGGCTAATACCAGACACACCGCCTGGCCGTCCTTCTGTTCCTTCTAGCTCTTTTAAGGCAGTCTTAGCCTGAGAGGTATCAGCCTTAAAGACAAGATTGAGTATTCTATTGGACATGCTACCGCCTTATGCGATTGTAAGTTCTGCGCCCCAAACTCCACCATAAACAGAGTTATACTGAGGAACCAAATTCAGCTCATAAGTGACCACACCGTTCATCTCTGACAGTATAGTGGGTGCTGAGACACAAACCCCGCAGAAGTCCAGTTTGAGCGTGTTAGTGCCGTCTGTGGCCTGCTGTCGGATGGTGAAACCCACCCCGGTGTCAGCAGCGTCAATGATATCCCCTATGCTGGCAATATTGGTAGCGTCAGCTTCCATCACTAACTTGTAGCTCCCACCCCATTTGCCCTGGACCACACTGTCCCATACCTGGTCACCTAAGTGCCAGATGGGCTTGTGATCCGCTGTGATATTAGCCTCAAAGCTGAAAGCAATATCAGCCCGGGCTGTGGTCCCTATCGTGGCCCCAAGTCCAGCATCCATGAACATAGCGGTCTCATAACCGTGTACCAGTTCTGGTACGTCTGTGGTCAGAGCCTGGAAGGATGCGCCATCTGTGACAGGCTTGCTGAAGCCGTTCCATTCAAAGTTCCAGGGTGATCCGCTGTCAGCAGAGAACTTCAAGCTGTAGGGAATACACCCGGCAACCTGATAGATCAAGCCAGTCTGCCCAAAGGCTGCTGTAAAGCTCTTGGGTACAACAGCAGCAGCAGGAGTGCTGAGATAGGTATGAGGGGAGCTTGCATCTTCCCCAAACATGCTGTCCAGCCAGAACATGGTCCTGTTGTAGTCCAGCAGGCCAGAGATATTGACCTCACTCCAGCGTTTCTTGATAAAGCTGTAGTTAGACGGCATGGTCGTGCCGTCCTTCATATCGATCTGCTCTACCTCATTCTTAGGAGTGATGCGGGCCTCAAGTCCTGCTGGCTGGATATCCAGCGTATCAGCAGTTCCAAGGGTTCCCTCAGATCCTAACTGTAGTTTATTAAGTGATGGTATGTAAGTCATAGGTTACTCCTTGATAAACAACCCAACTGTCAGGTCAGATGTTGATACATAGGTGGGTGTGCTGGTCTTGACAAACAGCTGTCCAAAGAGGGAAGTCCCCCCCTGTCTGAGCACAAATGGTCTGTTTAGTTCATAGTTTACAATGTCCAGTAAACCAACACTATTAGTGGCAAAGCTGATATAGTTAGCCACTGAGAACTGGAGGACAGCTATAACGTTCTCCAGGTCTGCATCTGAGACAGTAAAGGCATCATTGTCAGTGGTTTCTGTAAAGTCCTGGTCAAAAAGTACCAGGTACAGCAAGGCGTTCTGTTGAGCCTTGTCTTTGATGTGAGCCTGGACTATGGTCCCTGAGTTGTCATAAGGTGTGCAGACATTCCTGAATTCCATCTTCCCACCTATAGCATCCCCGGCACTGTAAGCCCCGGCTGTGATAACGGGGGTCTCTAATACTTTATAACTCATATGATCTCCTCCACCGTAACGGTGATATCTACGGCCCAAAAGTCCGTATCTCCCCAGGGCACCGGTCCCATTTGAGCCTCTACGCCCATAATGGTTGCATTAGTGGCCGGGTTCCTGTTCTCTTTCACCTGCGCTATATACAGGCTGATGTAGTCAAGCATACTGTCTGCAAACTGCTCCACTCCCTTCCCTGCTGACAGGGGAGCCCATAAGCACAGATCCCTGATAGCCCATCCCACGTTCTGAAGGTTGCCTATCATGATAAAATCACCCTCTGCGCTTGTAGAGGGAAGTAACAACCTCATGGGCAGGTCAGAGTTCCTGACAGCCAGCTTGACCTTGTTGATGTTCCTTGCCTTGACAGATCCAACTTTCATATTAGCGATACTGGTATAGATATCCTGGATATTGCTCATGCTACCACCACCTTCTTGTACGGCTTCAGGATAGAGATAACATCACTGGGCAAGCCTTGCGGCAGCAGTACCTGTCCCTCCGGCGTGATGATCGCTGAGTTTCCGGGATTGGTCTCTTTCTGGTCATACAGCCATTTAGCCAATCTAAGGCACGCCTGCTCTATTGCAGGAGGCGCAACCTTGCTGTACCCCCAGTAACCGGTTACAGTGACCGCAGGATAGGCCCAGGCGCCATCTGTGAGATAGCACCCATAGTAAGGAGGCCCATTCTCAGGAATGTAGCTCACGGTTGGGCTGTCAGTGATAGCTGATGCCTCATCTGCCAGCTCTTCATAGAAGTACAGCATACTGCCAGAGAAGCGGTTAGTCTGCATCCCTGCAATCCTGGTAAATGCCTGGTCGGTCTCGGCTTCCACCTCAAACTTACGCTGGGTGTAGTTCTCAATGATAATAGTGGCTGACGCTATCATAGCGTTCAGCATATCATCATCATCATCACCTTCGTCAGCGTCAAACCCGGCAAAGGACTTGAAAGCGCTTAAAGTTGTATATGCCATAAGGTACCTCTTTGAGTGCAGTAATTAGCCATCTCTGACCAATTACTGCACTCATAAGTCTAAAGTTTACTCAGTGTTGTTGTCGATATTGTAGATGCCTGCAGCGTTCACGATCACCCCACCATAGCGAGCTGATGGGAGGAAGTTCACAGTGCCAGCGCTGAGCTTGGTGCTGTAAGGATCCACAAAGATGGACATCCTGCGCCGTTCTACCCAGAACATAGCCTCTTGCAGGTTCACATGAGTTACGCCTGGTACACCATCGGTTCCGCCAACTACAGCTTCCCAGTTAGCGTTAGTGTAGACCGGTTTATTCATCAGCATCTCTCCGACTTCGCCCATGCTCATCGGGTTGAAACCGAACTCGCCATAAGCACGAGGGGTAGCAACCAGCATAGCACGGATATAAGCCAGGGTACTGTCATTCATGAACCAGCATGACTTTTCTCGATACTCCTGAGCCAGCCCATAATAGGCTGCGATCAGTTCAGCATCCTCGATCACATCAGTTGCAGCGATCTGGGTGCCAGCTACGGCGGTCAGCAATCCTGCAAAGTCCACGTTCTTACTGAGAGCAATGGACCGTGCGCAAGCTCTGACAAGCCACTGCTGGAACAGGTCCTGGTCTTCCAATGCCTCTTCCGATACTGAGACATAGTTGCCGACTTTCTGCATGGTGATCGCAAAGTTGACAAATTCAGGAGTGTTAGCTGTATAAGCTCCACCCTCTGCGATGTCAGCCAGCGCTGCCAGTGCGGTTTCCTCAGCTGGTACGTTGAAGATCAGCCTATTGGTTTTATAGATAGGCAGTAATCCAGCTGCACTCAGCTTGTCCGGCAGTGAGTATGCTGATAACAGGTCATGGATCTGGTTGTGAAGGTCCTCTGGAACCATCATCTGTAACTCTTCAGCATCAGTCTCTAACAACGGTAGGTCAGCAGCACGTGCAGGTACGGCGTTCCTTGGAATACCACCCTGGGCCACTGTCTTACCGCCTTCGATCAAGCTGCGGATAAAGCTGAAGGTCTCCAGCTTGTCAGCGTCTAAGCCCTTGTCACCTGCGATAGTGTTCACATTGAAGGTAGCCCGGTAATTGGGCTTCTCTTTCAGTTCTGCTTCGATCTTTGCCCTTAGAGCAGCTTCCTTCTCCTGCTCAGCCTGGGCTTCGGCTTCTCTCTTAGTGAGAGCATCCTGTACGGCTTGTTCAATCTCATTCATGTTAATCCCCTTGGTTCTAATAGTTGGTTGTTTAACTTCCTCTTCCTTCTTATCCTCTCCGGCCTCGAAGTTGTCTGGAAGGGTGATACCTTGCTCATCATATAAAGCCCGTAAGGGCAGTACTACCGCATCGTCGGAGATTGGCACTTTTCCATGTCTAGTGTCAAATATCGAAACTTCAGCCAATGGCCAGCAATCTACCTTCCCCTTGGGCCACTTTCCATTAACAGGCTGTGGTCTTACTAAATAATCAATGCTTCCAGAGGACGCTCTGGCCTTTCCTACTAGCGCATCCTCCCAAGTTATGTCAGCCAGCTCGTCTCTTCCCTCAGGAGGTAACTCTGTTTTTGTCCATATTCCACGCTGGTCTATCTTTGACACAATAGCTGTACCCATAGTCCTTGGTATTTTCATTGGCTTACCCCTGGGGGTGTTTCCATGAAAATATAATAAGGGTCGCCTGTCTCCCACGTCCACCATATAATCAGTGTCAGGGGACAGGTATTGATTGTATCTGTCTAACCTATCCATACTACCAAAGGGCACAGCCAATATCTCTAAGATACGCTTCTGTCCCTCGCTTACAGCCCTTACTGCTCCAGCATCATAAGTTCTGATCTTCATAGCTCTTGACCCCTTTGCTACTCTCTCCAGGCTGCAGTTACATCCCGGGTGCAGCTCTGGCTTCACGCCAAAGTCTCTACCGTATATTTTACCTTCTAGTGCTGCACACTTCTCGCATACTTCTCCCTTTTCAGGATGTGTTACCCACATCAAGTCATACTGCCATGGCACAGGAGGCTCTGGGAGGGCGTCTAAGACACGCTTCACTGATCCATCATACTCAGGCACAGTCAGTATCAATGCAAGCATTAGGATGTATATCTTAGTATAGCTCTCCGGTATTGCCTGCTGTTCCCTTCTCAGTCTGGACGTTAGCTCGATCTCCTGCCAGGGTGTAAGCTCTATCTCTTGGCGCCATACAGCCTCTAGATAATCCTCTAGCTGCGACCTATCCATCTTATCAAGGAACTTGATGAATTCTATCTTGTCCATATCTTCCCAAACTTAGCTGACAGCTTCCTTACCCACTCTTCCAGCCTTGTGTCTGCTACCTCTACAGCGGTAGACCATCTTCCCTCGTGTATTGTAGCTTTGCCTATTCCCTGCACCCAGCCCGCATATGGAGTTAAGTTCACCATCTCTGCGTGCCTGGGGGAATAGACTGTATACTTCCAGTTACGCTTCAATAAGTACTTACGCACATATTTCTGGTTAGGCAGCTTGTCCGGATAGGTCCTCAGCTCCCTCTTCAGCGGTGTCAGGAAGCCTCGCCACTCATCCTTCAGAACCTTGTCCGGGTCCAGGTTCTCCATAGCAATGTGGAACTCTGCCAGGTCCCTGGGATCAATAGAGACTTCAAACCCATCAGGCATTGAAGCAGCTCCTTACAGCGTCTACAGATTTGGCGTTAGATAGCCTAGCACTAATAAGATAACTACGGTCAGTGCTAATATAATCACTTTCAAATGGCACATTCGCATCTTCACCTCTCAGCAAAGCCTTGACTGCCTTTTTCTCCCACTTACCCTCTGCTATCTCTGCCTTATCTTCCTTCTCTTCACCCTTGGCACTCTCTTCAATACCCATCTCCTGCCGGTAGTACTTATCTGAGATGATGCCTTTGTCAAACATACTGGACAGCCTCTGCTCCTTGGCTGTCTGGTCCTCCTGTAATATACCAACCTCATCCCATGCGAAGTGGAACTCTACTGAGCTGTCCACCTTATTGACAAGATCCTGATTGATAACGTTCTCATACTCTACCGCACGTGGCTTGATCGTGTCCTCTATGAGGTACTTCCTTGCCTCTGGACCATTAGTAAAGGTAGCGTTAGTAAGCCCCTCTACGAGGAGCTTTGGCACCCTGAAGGCCACGCAGATGTCATTGTGTGCCTGGTCCAGCATCTCCATCACTGCGCTGTCCTTCACAGTAGAGCCTACGATCTCAGGCTTCAGCCCCTTGGCTGCTATACCTACCTTGCCCTTATTCCTGCTCCCCCCAAAGCGTGCGTTCCACCATTTGAGGACCCTGTTAGCCTCATCCTCTGTCACATCTTGATCTGTGGTCAGCAGCAGGCCAGGCACAGCATCATTCTTGAATAGGGCTTCCATCATCAGTAAAGCTTCTATCTCCGCATTGACGCTCTTCTTGCAGACTTCCATCACTGAGATGCCAGGCCCAAGATCATCTTCCGGGTGATACTCCCTGAAATAAATGATCTCATCCCGGCCAAAGGTCTGCTCTTCCTTGCCCCCCTTGTCAAATGTAAAGCTTTTGATACCAGAAGAGGTCTTATTGACCAGCATCTTCTGAGGATTGAGCCTCTTCAGTATGTCCACGTCTCTAAGCCAGTACCATGCGCCAAAGCTCAGCGTATCGATCTCAGAAGCGCAGACCCCCTGCTGGTAGTTGCTCTCTGGCCCAAAGTCAGTCAGCATGTCAATGAGAGGGTGGCTCTCCACGATCTTGTCCCCCTTATAGATGTGCCAGGGTAGGTTCGCCAGCTCCTGACCCCTGATGTTCATACAAGCAAAAGCCCAAGGGCTCTTCGCCATCTTGGACTGTATCGTGCCTCTGCCTGAGACCAGGTCATAATATCTGCCGTCATTGATCCAGGGCAGGTCCACCGCTCTACGTGCTGTGAATAATGTACTCATATGATCCCCTAATAGAATTGTAATTGCCCGGTCAATGCCTGGTGCAGCATCAGCATCCTTGCTATCACAGTGTCGTCATGCAGTCCCTCAGGCGCTGCATACTTGGCCAGCCCAGAAGGTGTGATCGTCTGCTCAAACGCTTCCAGCTCTCTCCAGGCTGTCTCATCGTCTACCCATTTCCACTCTTCGTTAGCAAAGACCAGGCGCATAGCCTGGACGCATCCTGCTTTACTGGTGTTGCTCATGCTGAAACCCTGCACGGCGATACCGTCCAGTCTGAGCTGCTGTATGTTCGGCAGCCCCATGCTGTTTTCTTCAGCTAACAGCTCTACTACCCCCATAGGTGCTAGTACTCTCTTCAGCATATCCCTCTGTGTAGGGTAATCTAACTCACCTATTCTCTCTAAGTATAACTCCTTTTTACACGTAGCGCAACCCACAGAGAGTACAGTGTAGTCAGCTTTCTGGCCCCAGTCTACCCCGGCGACAAGTCGATGCCCTTTGTGTATTTGCGGATCTCCAGGCGTATAGAAGTCCGACGGCCTAACCGTAAAGACAGCGCCCACACCCGGCACAAACTCAGCAAGTATCTCTTGACGGTAATCAATGTCTGTCATATCCTCCACCATATCCTTGAGCGCCTGATCGTCCAGGAATGGATTATCTAAGCTGCTGAATCTAAATATCCTCCAATCCTTGTTATCTACCGCTCTCAAATACATATGGTAGAAGTGGTTACGCTTATCAGGTGTACTGATCACAATGAGCGTACCGCCTGTGTCCAGGAGCATAGGCAGCACAATCTTCTTGTATACTTCCTCATTCTGGTAGGCAAACTCGTCCAGGATGATAATATCACCCCAGCCACCCCTCAGGTTGTCAGGGTGCTTGCCGGTCATGCAGTGGATCATTCCCCCTGACTTAATAAATGTCAGGGTACGCTTCTGCTCATTCTTTTTGACCAACCACAGAGCTATTGCATCAGCCAGCCAATCACAAAGAAGCTCCCATACAGCATCTGTCTGCTTTACTATGGGAGCTATATATAATACTCTCTTGCCTCTATTGCCGAACTTGATTGCTATCCTGGCTGCTAGGAACGTCTTACCAGCTCTGCGCCCGGCGTTAATGACAATGCGCTTGACCTTCCCTATAACACTCTCAATCTCACGCTGCTTATCGTGCGGTGGGGGGATCTTGATCCGTAGGGTCCTCATCGTCCTCGATAGGTTCTAGCCCTGCATCTTCTCGCATCTCATTAGTCCAATTATCAGGGTTCAGCATGGATATTTCCCAGTTAAGCCACATCACTCCTCCTCCTCGTCAATAATGTCCAGGTGGTCTACCTCAGTGATGCTCACGTCCTTGAATAGAGCATGGATCTTGCCCAGGCTGTCAGAAGCTCCCTTGGTGTCGTACTCGACACGCTCCTTGCCATTGGCATACTTGACTACCTTGGTGGGCACAGCCCCGGTAGACATGGCGTCAAAGCGCTTGATGAGCTCATCAGCGGTCATCCGGCTTTCTTTCATTCTCCTCTGAACTTCAGCCTTAATCTCAACATCCTTCAACAGCCGAGATCCAATAGAATAGGCAGTATCTTCACTGTAACCAGCACGAATAGCAGCCTGGGTAGCGTTCAGGTCTGCCATATACTCATCAATAAACTTCTGCTGCTTACGTGTGATCGGCATTGTTATAAGTTACCTGCGTATGCTCTCCAAGGAGTATCATCAATGTCAGCCTCATCCTCTGGCTCGGTGAGGGTGGTGAGATCATGTAGAATTTCCGACACCTCTAACCAATCGGTTTTACGCCATTCTTTCCCAAGCCATAACGCTCTCTGTATAAAATCACGCTGTTCAGGTGTTAGCTTTTTCATCATTCACCATCCTTGTCGAGCCATTTATAATAATTCCAAAGAGCTTCCGAGAAACGGTTTCCATCCTCTTCCACGTATTCCTCAATCTTCCGCTTGGCGATTTGGTTGTCCCCCTCTGGCTCGGTGTGGGAGGTGTCCTCTTGAAACAGTCCCGCCAATTCTTTTTTCCTCAATTCACGATAATCTTCCCTAATTATGTCTCTAATCTCCTGTTCAGCCTTCATTTGCTCAAGCCTGCGGGCTTCATTATTCTTATTCATCGCTGCCCTCCTCTGGCTCGGTGTGGGAAGAGAGAATACTATCAAGTGCTTTTACCAACATTTGCACAACAGTATGATGAAAGCTCGTGGTTTCAGCTATTAATTTTCCATACTCTTTCAATACGGCTTGCTTCTCTTGCTTATCCATCATTTGTCCTCCTGTTCTCCTTTGAATAACCAATCCAGTACAGAAACAATCCCAATGTAAGCAAACGTAAATAGGACTGCCAGTGTTACTGCAAGTATAGCGTCATTCATTGTCGCCATCCTCGGCGGTGTGGTGTTTCAAGTCCATATAAAACTGTGCTTTATAATCCAGCTCTACCTTCTCATCCTCTGGCTCGGTGTGGGCGGTGAGGATAGCTCCGTACTTATCTTCCATTTCTGGCGTTTTGCCAAGCTCATCATAGTTTATGGGATATCTTTCATCCCAGCATTTTTTATGAGCGTACAAAGAATTCCCTTGTCCCGGCAGTACTTCCTTTCCACAATATTTGCAGGTTTTGTGGAGTGGCACAAAGCCCCGCCTGAGCAATTTTATTTCCATGTCTTTTTGATTTAGAACTAGCCTTACTAATTCAGCGGGAGGAGTTCCCAGTTGCCCATGCTTTTCAATCGCACCGCTGGACAGTTCAAGCTCGTTTACTACATCTTCTAATAAGTTTCGGCGTCTTTCAAGTTCACGCTGTTCAGGTGTTAGCTCTTTCATCATGTGTGTCTCCTGGTAGTAGGGGGGCTGTCGTGCCGTCTTAGGGATCACTAGGCCCCCCTATGCTCTAATTATACCTTAAAAAGGGACATCCTCATACTCTTCAGTCTTATCCTTGCGGTCTGATGCTTCCAGCTCACGGGCCATTTCATTCAGCTCGTATTCAAACTCGATCATTCCATAATCAACAGGGACCTGCTGCATGGAGGGAAGCACGGTGTACTGGGTCTTAAGTCCCTCTCCGGTCCTGGTGATCTGTACCGCATGCCCCTTGTCAGGGCTGAGAAGATCATACTCACCGCCTGCCATGATACTGAGGATCCCCTTGAACACGGTCTTATTCATATTGAGATACTTGACGTCCATGTTCCAGGTCTTATCCTCAAACACAATGCAGGGGGCCATGTACTGGGTCTTTTCCTGCTCCCTGAATAAACGGCTGACAGGTTCATAGAACTCTTCAGCTTCCCTCTCGGGGCTGACCAGCAGCCGGACTTTCGTTGTGCCCACCTGGGGGAATACATAGTTCCCGCCGGAGCTGTTATCTAAGTTCTTCAATTTGTCCTCCCATTTGCTGACATCAACAGTATACTTTTTCTCTGCCATAATAATCACCTCAATTTCATCTAATCGTTTCATTGATCTGTCTAGCCTGTCTAGAAATGGATCCTGATCTGACTTCTCTAAGATATGCTCAGCATAAACTAGATCCTCATAATCCTGCATCTGGTCAAGGTCTGTCATGCGAACTCCATTACCACAACTTCCATCTGTGGCATAAACCTGAACTTACGGCCGTCCTGAAGATCAACCCTGAGCTCATCTGTTACGTGATCTGTTACTTTAATATTGGTGATCCTGGTAGGCAGGCCATATACTACCTCTTCCCCCTTACCTTTCCTTATAGCCCAGTCTACAAAAAGATTTCCGATGCGTAAATCTTCTGCTTTCCTGCTGCAATAATATGTGGCTGTCATGTGTTACCTCCTGGTAATGGTTATTAGTACTCTTATATTAGCATATTATATATCTTATAGTAGTATCAATCTCTTATAGATTAGAGCTGTATCTATAGCTTTAGCTTATGTGTCATTACTCTGTATGTTAGAAAATATACCCCCCTAACCCCCACCGACCAGGAGGAACGATCGAGAGTTAGGGAGGCATTACTCTTGTAGAGGTTGAGAATAACTACCCCGAGGATATAACTATATGTTCTGCCTGTAGACGGCCTCCTCATCCCACCGCTGGACCTGACCGTAGTCACTACACCAAGGGTCCATTTATCACATAGCCGGCCATGTTCACAGCTAATGCTTACCGATCTTGATTACCCTCACGGTGTGGGCTGTGCCACCTTTAGGACTTAACTCGCCCTTCTACCACTTATTAAGGCACTATGTGTTACAACGTATTACTTTCTTTTGGATGGTTGCCAGTTCTTACTATGGCGTGGTGCACCTGATTGTGCTGGTTGCTTCTTCCAGGCTATCTTCTGACCTTCTGGAATATCTGGCTTTGTAGCATTACTCTTGTATTTATAAACGTGGGTATATTTCTTCTTCACTCTACCTCCGGTAGCAGCTCAAAATACGGACAGGCTTTCAGTCCATCACACCTGCCGTCATACTGTCTTATAAACCATTCTCTGATCTCTGCTGCTGTGTTCACTACAAGATAGGTGTTCCTGTTCTTCTGAGCGTGGTAGTAGTCCACCTCTGTATCATTCAGCCTTCCCCCAGGAGACTTGATCTCTACCCTTACACACCTATTAGCGCTGCACACAATGATGTCATACAGCCCAGGCAGATCACAGATAATATCAACGTCAAAGCCCAGACCGCGTAACTCTTTTACGATCTGGGCCTGGTTCTTATCTGGCTTGGTTCTCTTGGGTCTTGGCATTATGGGCACCAATAGATGCGTAACTTTCCAATAGCTAAAGTCCTAGCACCCTTGAAGTAATGAAAGATAGGCTTGCTCTTGACAAGAAAAACCTTAATTCTGAACATACTCTTATTCTACACGATGGTCATGGAGTGGTGTCAAGTTCTCCAACCTTAACAAATTGAAGCTGTAATATTTGCCCAATATATCCCTGGCAAGAAATCCCTGCCTTGCTAGTCTCTGGCTTTCCCACTGCGGTAAACATTCCCCCCGGTCATAACATCCAGCCTTATCAGCGTTGTAGATCGTATTGACCAGGCCCCCTTCATCGATAAGCCATGTGTCCCAGGTGTCCTCTACCGCCCTGTCAGTGGCTTCTGTTCTCCGGGATGGATCGTAAACCTGATCCCAATTACAGTCCCACACATAGCCACTGTCCAGATAGTCAAGCACCCCGAACTGCTTAACTGCGATAGCCCCCGCCCTGAGAGCCTCCTGGTCCCAGGACGGGAGCCATTCGTTGGGCAGCACCCCCTTTACGTAGTCCTTATAGTACACATAAACAACTGTGTACTTCTGCCCCTCAATACACTCCCTGGTCCCCGTTACTCTCACTGTAATATATTGTGGAATGAGCGAGAGCAGCAGAGCCAGGAGGTAATTGATTATAGCTCTACCGGCTCCTTGGTAATGAACCTCAGTATAATACCGATCACCGATACAATGATGGT
>Ga0307441_1000347_pt1 | contig 17309 bp, 13 predicted proteins | sample SalMarWE160420MG_FD_202149 | JGI IMG/M metagenome (GOLD analysis project Ga0307441, IMG submission 202149) | Salt marsh sediment microbial communities from the Plum Island Ecosystem LTER, Massachusetts, United States - WE1604-20 | ecosystem: Environmental > Aquatic > Marine > Intertidal zone >... | reverse complement strand
TTCATTTCTTCAGTCAACAGTCAAACCTACCGCGGGGCGTCGGACAACTCGGCACGGTCGATGCACAGGAGATTTCCAGCAGACTTCATCGAGACGTCCAGTTCCCGACCAGCACCGACAACCGCGCCGAACACCGGGTGCACCGGAGGACCGCCGACCGGCGAAAGCGCCTCCGCCGCCACGCCCTTGGGCAGCCCGCTGGGCGGGCCCGCCGAACCGTTCTCCCGCCGCCCACCATCAATACGTAACCTGCTGGGCTGCAGTGGGTTTCGCGAGATCCGACGGCGGCGTGGTGCGGTTGTCGGATGCGCGCCGCACGCCCCGCCGGGCAAGCCGGGGTGCGGCCTTCCCGCCTCGCCGCGAAGGTGAGCGGAGGATTGGTTTAAAATGATGGCGAATCCAGCGGCTTCTTTCGAAGAAGTAGCCCGCCATATCAAGCGAACGCAAATGGTAGAACTTTGTCTCGGAAAGAGGTGGTAACAGGATGGATTATGTCGGTCACAACGGCAAACCGATTGTCGAGAGGGTGTCGACCGCGCACGCCGCCGCGCAGATCAAGGACCTGACGCGCGTGCCCATATCCAAGGCGACGGCGCACGAGGTGATCAGCCTCTCCTACGGGTTTTTCACCCCGCTCACCGGGTTTATGGGGCCGCGGGAGGTGGACGGAACGCTGGATGACATGCAGCTGCCGGACGGGACGCTGTGGAGCATTCCGATCGTGTTCGACATGTCCACCGACGACATCAAGAAGTTGGACATCAAAGAAGGCGGCAGCGTCCTTCTCGAATACCTCGGTGCGCCGATGGCGATCTTCGACATCGCCCAGATATACGAGTACGACCTCGAACGGATGGCCGAGAAGACCTACGGGACCACCGACGCCAGGCACCCGGGCGTGAAGAAGACGATGTCCTACCAGAACAGGTTCCTCAGCGGTGACATCACCCTGATCAACGAGCCGGTCTTCAATGAGCCGTTCAAGAGCTTCTGGCTCACGCCGAAGCAACACCGGGACACATTGACGCAGAAGGGCTGGCAGCACGTCGTCGCCCACCAGACGCGCAACGTGCCCCACACCGGTCACGAGGCCCTGATGAAGCAGGCCTGGTTCGCCGCGAACGAGGACCTGCCCATCGACACGCTCAAGACCGGCGTGCTGGTCAATTGCATCATCGGGCAGAAGCGGGCCGGTGATTACATCGACGAAGCCATACTCCTGGCGCAGGACGCCCTGCGGGCCAACGGATATTTCCGCGACGACGTGCACAAGGTGTCCTTCACGCTGTGGGACATGCGGTACGCGGGACCCAGGGAGGCGATATTTCACGCGATCCTGCGGGCCAACCTCGGCTGCACCCACCACATGTTCGGCCGGGACCATGCCGGCGTCGGGGACTTCTACCAGCCCTACGACGCGCAGAATCTCCTCACCAAGCACCGGGAGGAGCTGTCCATCAAACCGGTGTTCCTCAAGGAGAACTGGTACTGCCCGCAATGCCAGGAAGTCACCAACTCGGCTCTGTGCGGCCATGACGCCACATCGCAGAGCTTCAGCGGCAGCGTGATCCGCAGCATTCTCACCGACGAGGTCAAGCCGACCCAGCGGGTGATGCGACACGAGGTTTTCGAAGTCGTCATGGACAGCGCCGCCAAGTACGGCGAGGGGTCGCCGTTTTGCACCGAAGAGTATTTGAAGAACCGGCGGCCGGTGTTCACGTTGGATCAACTGGAGGGACTCGACTCATGAGCACCAACAACGGCACCATCAAGATCAACGTGTGGATCAACGACGAGCGGCTCGACGCGCTGGAGAAGGCCGGGATGGCACAGCTGGCCGAAGAGGCCTTCGCCGGCATGAAACTGCTTGCCATCCACACGACCGAGGAGCAGAAGGACCTCCTGCTGCAGCGGTTCGCGGGGGCCAAGTACGACTCCGCCACCACCAAATCCATCGAGTTGCTGCCCAAGCACGCCAAGGACAAGCTGCTCGAGCTGTCCATCCAGATGCATTCGACGGGCCCGGAGGTGACGGATCGCTTCCTTCAGGAGGCCTAGCGGACCCACCCGTCACGCGATGGGCCGAGGGAATTTTCCCTCGGCCCATCGCTTTGTCCAACGCCGTTCTCGTGTGTGGCGGGTCGCAAATTCACCGACACCAAGGACGGCCTACTCGGCCCCTTATGTGCGCCGAGTGGGTGGGGTAGGGACGGATTCATGGATTTCCGGTGCATAGCACCCACGGTCGGCGGTGGACTCAACGCAAGCGAATCAGTGACTCAGGACACTAAGTGTTCACCGGTACTTCCGCCGCCACCGGCAGGGTCACCGCGGACGGCACCGTCGGGTCGTACGTCCGCACGTAGCGCGCCCAGGCCAGGACCGCGGCGGCGACGTAGAACCCGAGGAAGACCCAGAACGCCGGCGTCTCGCTGCCGGCGCGATCGTAGGACTGTCGCAACGCCATGTTGATGCCCACGCCACCGAGCGCGCCGAAGGCACCGGCGAACCCGATCAACGTCCCCGACCGAACCCGTGCCCAGTGGCGGCGTTCGGCATCGCTGACGTTCAGCGCGCGGCTGCGCGCCTCGAAGATCGTCGGGATCAGCTTGTAGACCGCGCCTTTGCCCGCGCCGGAGAAGATGAACAGCGCGATGAAGCCGATGATGTAGCCGGCCATCGTGAAGCCGGTGACGGGATCACCCTCGCCGCGGGTGACGTCGTCGTGGGTGCTGACGGTGACCAGAAGGCCGCCCCCCAGGATCATGCAGCTCAGCAAGGTCAGGCTGACGCGGCCGCCACCGAAGCGGTCGCTCAGCTTGCCGCCGACCACGCGGGCGACCGAGCCCAGCAGCGGCCCGGTGAACGCCACCTCGGCCGCGTGCAGCGAGGCGTGACCGTGGCTCTGACCGCTGGCCACGAAGTTGTGCTGCAGCACCTGGCCGAAGGCGAACGCGAACCCGAGGAACGACCCGGAGCAACACAGGTAGAGCATCGCGATCCCCCAGGAGTCGCCCACCTTCAGGACGTCTTTGAGGTGGCTCATGTCGATGCGGTAGTGCAGGTTGTTCATGAACAGCGCCGCGCCGAGGCCGCCGAGGCTCAACAGCACCAGGTAGACGGCGCACACCAGGTACGGGGCCTCGTGGCCGGCGGTGGCCAGCACGACGAGCCCGACCGCCTGGATGGTCGCCGACCCCAGGTTGGCGATGCCCCCTGTCAGCCCCAGGGCGAAGCCCTTCAGCCGCTGCGGGTAGAAGGTTTCGGCGGTGGCAAGCGACGCGGAGTAATTGGCACCGCCGAAACCGGTCAACGCCGCACAGATCAGGTACGGCCACAACGGGAGGCCCGGATGGGACAGCAGCACGATGGTGCCGGCCGTCGGAATCAGTAGCACCCCCGACGAGAACACCGCCCAGTTGCGGCCGCCGATCCGGGCGCCCAACATCGCATAGGGAATCCGCGCGACCGCTCCGACCAGCGATGCGGTGGCCCCGATCAACAGCTTGTCACCGGTGGTGAAGCCGTAGACGGCCTGCGGCATGAACAGCACCATCACCGACCAGAGGTACCAGATCGAGAAGGCGACGTGCGCGGTCGCGATCGACCAGATCAGGTTGCGGCGGGCGATGCGGCTGTTGCCGTTCCGCCAAGCCGCGGCGTCTTCCGGATCCCAGTCCAGGATGCGACGCGTACTTGCCATGCGGTACTTACCTTTCACAGTGTCGGGCAACCATCAAACCACTCCTTGCGCAGTGGGGCCGGTTTGGATTCGGCACGCCGGCGATCGGCACATCCAATTTCGAAACGTCCTGGCAGTTTTGGCTTTCCGCTATCGCGCGCCCACGTCGAGAAGAAGTCGTGTCCGGCGAGAACCGCGCCGAAAGTCCGTGAACGCTTGGCGGTCAAGGGCATTGGGCAACACAGCGGATGCCCGCTTCGGCCGCGCCCACCCGCAAGCGCGCTCGTAGCTGTGCATCGCGGGCATGGACGAGAGTTCCAACGCCACTGATTGTCCTCCGCGTCACACGTGGCCGCCGTCGTCGGGCGGCCCAGAACCGGTCTGTGCTGCAGGGCATGGTGGCGGTCGACATTGACGCGCAATAATGGCGAGCCCCGGCGCCATAGTGCGTTGACCCGTTCGGTGCAGCCGTACCGGCAACGCAACATTTCACTGCCGTCAGTCAAACCCAATCGCGATGATTCGACAACTCACACGCGGGGATGTACAGCAGACTTCCAGTTAACTTCAGCGAGACGTCCAGCTAGCCTGGCCGACGGACCACTTGGCGGCGCAGGCGCTGCTTGCGCCGGTGCGAACTCACAATGCCGAAGGCGCGCGCGTGAGGGAGCGCATCGCCAGCAAATGGAGTAGATGCGCGAAAACGAGTCCGCGACAATTCTGGACGCCCATTTGGCCACCCACGTATTACCTTCGGTTGGTCGCTGTCATGGTAGGCCGCAATTAGCTGTCGCGGGCCGTGCGGGTTTGCATTGCGCGGCGCTGGGGCGCGGAATCGATTCGCCGGACAATCCGACCGATGTGCCGGCGCGTGTCGAAAAGGGCGGCAACCGCTTCCGGGTAGGCCCAGCCCGGCGCCCGCCGCGCGGCAGAGTTTTTTGCCAACCGCATGGGTGTTTGCGACCTGAAGATCCGGTAACGCTGCACCGGCGCAGCCGGGGCCCGGCCCGCAGCACCTCGGTCGGCGCGACGTACCGGTTCGGTGCCGACGGCGGTCGCCGGTGCGTAGCCAATGACCTTGCAATCGACGGCAATCGCGCTCGACTGTTCGCGAGGCCTCGAACTCCTGGTTTGCTGGCGGGGCTTCGAGGCTGGATCAGCGGCGGCCAAACCCACACGGATAACTGGACATACCGGTGAAGTTAGCTGGAAATCTGCTGTACATCGGCCATTCGCCGTTGTCGAACGGGCGCAATTCGGTTTGACTGTCTAGCAGGTATGCCGTTGCGTTGCGGGGATACTCCCCGTCGTTGCAACGCACGATGGCGGTGGGACCCGCCATAATCGCGCGTCACCGTCGACCCGCCAACGGTCCCTTCGAAACAGTTGAGAGCTCGGCTGGCCGGTCGTGCGGCAGCCATGTGATGCAGAGCGCCGGGGTCATTTCCCATGGTCGGCGCAACGCTCGCGGCGCCGCCGCATTGTGAGGACGGGGCGAGGCGGGGAAGGGGAATGCTGATGCTGGACTTCGGGGCATTGCCGCCCGAGATCAATTCGGCGCGAATGTATTCGGGTGCGGGCTCGGGGTCGATGATGGCTGCCGCCGCGGCGTGGGACGTCCTGGCCAACGGCTTGGAGTCGGTGTCGCGCGGATACTCCAGGGTGATCGCCCGGCTGCAAGGGGAGAGCTGGTCGGGCGGCGCATCGGAGGCGATGAGCAGCGCGGTCGCGCCGTACGTGGCATGGGTGACGACCGCCGGGGCCAAGGCCGAGGAAGCCGCCAGCCAGGCGCGCGCTGCGGCCGGCGCCTACGAGGCGGCATACGCGGCCACCGTGCCGCCGCCGCTGGTCGCCGCCAACCGCGCCCAGCTCACGTCGCTGGTCGCCACCAATGTGTTCGGGCAGAACACCCCGGCGATCGCGGCGACCGAGGCGCAGTACGAGCAGATGTGGGCGCAGGACGCCGCCGCGATGTACAACTACGCCGCATCCTCGTCGGCAGCGACGACGCTGACGCAGTTCGGCCAGCCACCGCAGACCACCAACGCCGGGGCCCAACCCGCTCAGGCCGCCGCGGTGTCCCAGGCCACCGGAAGCTCGGCCGCGGGCACCGCACAGAGCGCGCTGTCCCAGTTGATGTCGAGCGTGCCGCAACAGCTGCAATCGCTTGCGACGACGGGATCGTCGACATCGGCCGCGACCGCGGGGGCGACGCCGATCCTCAATGCCTTCGACGCTTTCAACACACTCACCGCGCCGGCCAACCTCGGCGCCGGCATCAGCCGGACGTTCACGTCGGCGGGAAGCTTCGGTACCGGGCTGCAGCGCGTCGGCCTGCAGTCAAGCAGCGCCGCCGCCAACCCGGCCATCGGCGGTGCGGCCAAGGCAGCCTCGGCCGAGCTGGGTGCGGGTCTGCGTGGACCGGTGGTTGCCAGCGCGGGCAGCGGGACGACCATCGGCAAACTGACGGTGCCGCAGAGTTGGGCGACGACCAATCCGGCGGTCACCCCCGTAGCGGAGCCGCACTGGCTGTCGGACGCCGACATCAACGGTGAGCCCTCCTGGCACGAAGTCACCCCCGCGACCAACGTGTGGGGCGGTGTGCCGCCGGCGGGCACCGGGACCAAGTCCGGCGTGCTGTCGGGTTCCACAATCAACAACGTGCTACGGGTGGGGCCGCGCAAGTTCACCATGCCCCGTCCATCCATCGGCGGATAGCCACCAACCACCAACCACCAACCTCAACGCTGAGGCAGAACCGCCCTGACCGACCAGGGCGCTGGTTGACGGACGGTTGAGAAAGGAAAGTCGATGTTTGATTTCGGGGCGTTGCCGCCCGAGATCAACTCGGCACGAATGTATTCCGGTCCGGGCTCGGGGCCGATGATGGCTGCCGGCTCGGCCTGGGACGCCGTGGCCGCCCAGCTGGAATCGTATGCGGCGGGCTACTCCTCGACGCTTTCGGAGCTACAGGGGCTATGGGCCGGCGGTGCGTCGTTGACCATGGCCGGCGCCGTTGCGCCGTATGTGGCCTGGGCGACCTCGACGGCCGCCCAGGCCGAGCAGACCGCCAGCCAGGCGCGGGCGGCGGCGGCTGCCTTCGAAGCTGCGTTCGCCGCGACGGTCCCGCCAGAACTAGTGGTCGCCAACCGGATTCAGCTGGCGGTCCTGGTCGCGACCAACTTCTTCGGGCAGAACACGCCGGCGATCGCGGCGACGGAGGCGGCCTACGCCGAGATGTGGGCCCAGGACGCCGTCGCCATGTACGGCTACGCCGCGTCCTCGTCGGCCGCGACCGCGCTGTCGCCGTTCGACCAGCCACCGCAAACCACCAGCGCCGCCGGTCAATCCGAGCAGGCAGCCGCGGTGACCCAGGCCACCGGCACCTCGGCGGGAGAGACCCAGGCGACCGTGGCGGAGCTGATGTCCGCGTTGCCGCAACAATTGCATGCCTTCGCCACCGGCGCGTCGGCCAACGCATCGGCGGCCAGCCCCGCCGCCCTGCTGGGGTCGACACCGCTACTCACCGCCTTCACCGACTTGGACACGCTGGTGGTGGGGCCGGGAACGATCGGGTATCAGATCCCCTACACAGTGTTTTCGGCGGGGCACTACGGGACTGGGCTTACCCTGCTCAACCGCCAGCTGGCCAAAGTCGCCGCCAAGGGAGTCGTCGGGGCGCACGCGGTGACCCCGCCAGGGACACGCGGCCCGGTGCTGGCACGCGTGGGCGAGGCCGCACCAGTGGGGAAATTGTCCGTGCCGCAGAGCTGGGCGGGGTCGAAACCCTCAGCCGTATCCGCAGGTGGCGCAACACCGTTGTCCGACAACGGGTTTCATGGCGCCCCAACGGCGGCCGACGGGCACCCGGGAGGGGAAACGACGGGCGGACTGCCGACCGGGGGCACCCGACAGCAATCCATGGGCAGCGTCGTCTTGCGCAACGGGCGCCGGCGCTTCACCATGCCGCGCCCGCCCTACGGCGGGTAGCCGCAATCACCCGCCGGATTCACCCGGGCCGTCCGGCTCGGCGGCCCTGGCGGGGTCCTCGATCACGTGGTAGGCGGGGTCCACCATCGACATGGGCAGGTTGCCGCTGCGGCGCGCCTTGCCGGTGATCCGCAACAGCTGCCCGGGCTCGATGTCGGCTCCCCCGTGGCCGGAACGGAACGTGGCGGTCAGCTCCCCGCTGCTGTCGCCGACGACAACCTTTCGCAGGGTGCGCCTGCGGTCGCTGATGTCCTGCACCTCACTGACCCGCCCCTCGACGGTGCCGCGCTGCCCCGGAATCAGGCCGGCCACCATGATCACCGAGGGCGGCCGCTCGGGATGCTGGTAGGCCTCGAGCGTCTCGTCGTCCTGCTCAGACACCCACGCTCGCAGCTTCTCGATCTCGTTTGCGAGCCGCTGCTCGAACTGGTCGGGATAAGCCTCCCGCACGCGTGATTCCACGTCGTAGGGCACGATCGTCGCCGCCGCGTCCGGGATGCGGCTGACGGCCTGCGCGATCTTGTCGGCGGTCCGGTCATGCAAAAGCCGGCCCAACAGCCGCGCGAAGGTGCGGCGCGGCAGCAGCACCGTCACGTTGGTGTCCGGATGCTCGTCGCGCGCTTTGGTGACGAAAACCTGGGCGGCCCGGTTGATCCGCCGGTCCGGCACGTCCACGACCCGCAGCGGAGTGTCGAGGGCGAAGTGGTCCCAGCGCTTGCGCAGCTGGGCGGCATGGGCGGCATCGACCATGAAATGCACGGCGGTGAGCTCGTCGGCCCGCAATCCCCTGCCGTACCGCAACGCCTCGATCACCGCCAGGTCCACCGAATCCACGAACACGAACACCCGGTGCCGCGCGTACTTCGTCAGTTCGGGGCGGTCGGTGCGAAACATCTCGAGAATGGCTGCTTCGGAACGGTATTCGCGGTTGAGCCGGGTCAGTGCGAGCACCAGCAGCGGGAAGACCACGACCACCAGCCACGCACCCTCGGTGAACTTGGCCACCGCGAAGATGCCGACCACGATCGTGGACAGGATTCCGGCGGACAGGTTGATCGCCATCCGCTTGCGCCATCCGGGCTCCCGATGGGTCAGATGGTGCTTGGTCATCCCGTAACCGGCCATCGAGAACCCGGTGAACACGCCGATGGCGTAGAACGGCACCAGCGCACCGACCGAGCCGCCGGTCGCCACCAGCAGCAGCACCGACAGCGCGGTGAGCATCATGATGCCGTTGGAAAACACCAGCCGGTAGCCGCGTTTCATCAGCTGTCGCGGCAGGAAGCGGTCCTCGGCGACGAAGCTGGCCAGCGCCGGGAACCCGTTGAAGCTGGTGTTGCCGCCGGTGAACAGGATGGCCGCGGTCGAGACCTGCAGCAGCAGAAAGAGAATCTGGCCGAGGAGCCCGTGGCCGAAGACGGTGCGGGCCACCTCGGACAGCATCGACGGGCACTCGGAGACATACGGCGTCGCGTGGGTGACGTAGGCGAGGTAGGACAGGCCGGCCAGCAGAAACCCCAGAACGCACGCCATGGTGGTGAGCACCCGACGCGCGTTGACCCCCTGCGGCTTCTCGAAGACGTTGACGGTGTTGGAGATCGCCTCGACGCCGGTCAGCGACGAGCCACCGTTGGCGAACGCCCGCAACAGAACCAGGACGGTCGCGCCCGCCACCAACCCACTGCCCTGCTGCACCTGCACCCCACCGGCGATGCGCTGCGGGTCGTAGGTGGGCAGGCCCCACACGAGCGAGCGGATCACGCCGACGACGATCAGCAGCGTCATCATGGTCACGAACGAGTAGGTCGCCGCGGCGAATCCGCGGCCCGCCTCGCGCAACCCGCGCAGGTTCGCGTAGCACATCAGCAGCACCACACCGATCGTGATCTCCCGGCTGTAGGGGCCCAGCGCGGGAACGGCCGACACGACCGCGACCGTGCCCGCCGCGGTCTGCACCGCCACGGTGACCACGTAGTCGATCAGCAGCGCCGCGGCGGCGACCTGCGCCACCCGCGGACCGAAGTTCTCCCGCGCGACCACGTAGGAGCCGCCGGCGCGCGTGTAGGCCATGACGACCTGCCGGTACGACGCGGCCACCAGCACCAGGATGAACAAGATGACGCCGGTGACCGGCAACAGCAGCACGAAGGCGGCCAACCCGGCGTGCGGCAGCAGTTCGACCAGGATCTGCTCGGGGCCGTAGGCGGTCGAGGAGATCGCGTCGGGCGAAAGCGCGCCCAGCGCAACGGGGTTCGACAGCCTTTCCGACGACAGGTCCTCGGTGATGAGCGGCTTTCCCAGCAGGACGCGCTTGGCGATGTCACCGATCGACAGTGGTATGCGTGGTTTGTCCGCCGCAGTAGTCACGACCTGGGACTCCGGTTACGTCAGCCGGGCGACCGCGGCGGCGATCCGCTCGTCGCCGGCCGTCAGCGCGACCCGCACATGCTGCGCCCCGCGCGGGCCGTAGAACTCCCCGGGAGCCACCAGGATGCCGCGGGCCGCCAGCCAGGTGACGCTGTCCCGGCACGGCTCGCCGCGGGTGGCCCACAGATACAGGCCCGCCTCGGAATGGTCGATGCCGAACCCGGCCGCGCGCAGCGCCGGCAGGAGCGCGGCCCGGCGCGCCTCGTACCGTGCGCGTTGCCGGTGCTCGTGGACGTCGTCGTCCAGCGCGGCCACCATCGCGGCCTGCACCGGCGTCGGCACCATCATCCCGGCGTGCTTGCGCACGGCCAGCAGCTCGGCCACCAGGTCCGGGTCCCCGGCGACGAAACCGGCCCGGTAGCCGGCCAGCGAGGAACTCTTCGACAGCGAGTGGATCGCGAGCAGCCCGGTGTGGTCGCCGTCGCACGCCGACGGGTGCAGCACGGACAGGGGCGCGGCGTCCCAGCCCAGACCCAGGTAGCACTCGTCGGACGCCAGCACGGCACCGCGCTCACGCGCCCAGCCGATCACCTTGCGCAGGTGCTCGACGCCCAGGACGTGTCCGGTCGGGTTGCTCGGCGAGTTCAGGTAGACCAGCGCCGGGGACTGCGGTCCCAGCTGGGTCAGCGAGTCCGCGCGCAACACCTGCGCACCGGCCAGCCGGGCGCCGACCTCGTACGTCGGGTACGCCAGCTCGGGCACCGCGACCACGTCCGGGGCAGACAGGCCCAGCAGGGTGGGCAGCCAGGCGATGAGTTCCTTGCTGCCGATGACCGGCAGCACCGCCGCCTGGCTCAGCCCGGTGATGCCGAATCGGCGCTGCAGTGCGGCCACCGCCGAATCCCGAAGCCGCGCGGTGCCGGCCGTCGTGGGATAGCCGGGCGCCGAACCGGCGGCCGCCAGCGCCTCGCGGATCAGCGGTGCCACCGGGTCGACCGGGGTGCCGACGGACAGGTCGACGATCCCGTCGGGATGGGCCGCAGCCGCCGCTTTCGCCTCGGCCAGGGTGTCCCACGGGAATTCCGGCAGGGACGCGGACACCTTCGCGCGCGCTGGGAGCGCCCCTACCGGCCGGCCCGGCCCCGGCTCACGCGGCACCGCTCGGCTCAGTCGCCTTCGCCCTGCGGCGGCAGGTCCTTGACCACCTGCGGGTCGTTCTCGGTCATGCCGACCTTGGCCGCACCGCCGGGCGACCCCAGCTCGGCGAAGAAGTCGGCGTTGATCTGCGTGTACTGGCTCCACTGGTCGGGCACGTCGTCTTCGTAGTAGATCGCTTCGACGGGGCAGACCGGCTCGCAGGCCCCGCAGTCGACGCATTCGTCAGGATGGATATACATCATCCGAGCGCCCTCGTAGATGCAGTCGACGGGGCACTCCTCGATGCATGCCTTGTCTTTGATGTCGACGCAGGGTTCGGCGATCGTGTACGTCACAGACGTCTCCTCGTACTGCTCAATGTGGGCTGTCGTTATGGGATGTTGTGGGCTCGCCAAGGACCCGCTTGGGCCGGCCAGGCAAGCGTTTCGGTTACTGATACTAGACGTTGCACATACAGGTCAACCACATGGCACGCCCATCTGCTCGCCGCAGCCCCGCCGCACAGCCCGTTCCCCGTGGCCGGCCACGAGGCGCTGCCAGGGCCTTTATCAGGGCAAACGTGACGGACGTCACCAAGTTGCTGGCCGGTGCCCAGTTACATTTCGGAAGCAGTCTCCGAAAGACCGTACGATGGGAAGACGCCCACGCGGACTGGTAATCTCAACCGAGACGGCAACCGTTTGGGCAGCTGTCGTCGCCGTTTACTGACGGTGTCTTGAATGGGGAAGGTGTCCACAATGGTGAAGTTGTCGTTGACCAAATTCGCGGCCGCGGTCGGCGGCGTGGCGTTGGCGTTGACCGCCGGAGCCGGGGTCGCATCCGCGAGCCCGGATCTGGGACCGATCATCAACACGACCTGCAACTACGGGCAGGTCATGGCAGCGTTGAACGCGAGTTCACCGAACGCTGCCGCTCAGTTCAACGAATCTCCGATCGCGAAGAACTACCTGCGCCAGTTCCTCGCCTCGGCGCCGCCTCAGCGTGCGGCGATGGCCGCCCAGGTCCAGGCGATGCCCCAGGCTGCGCAATACTTCGGCCTGGTCCAGCAAGTCGCCGGTAGCTGCAACAACTACTGAGCCGCCGGCACAACACCCAGCCACACCACGTGCGCTACGCCACCAGCGTGGCGTACGTGGTTGTTCGCTGACGGGCCGGCCGGCCGATCCCCTCGGCGATGGCGGCCAACTCCGCCGCCGTCTTCGACGACCCGTGTTCCGAACCGGCCATCCGCGAGATGGTCTCTTCCATCAGCGTGCCGCCGAGATCGTTGGCGCCGCCGTTCAGCATCACCCGGGTGCGTTCCAGGCCCAGCTTGACCCAGCTGGTCTGGATGTGAGATATCCGGCCGTGCAGCATGATCCGCGCCAGCGCGTGCACGGCGCGGTTGTCGCGGTGGGTGGGCCCGGGACGGGCGGCCCCGGCCAGATACAGCGGTGAATTCTGGTGCACGAACGGTAACGGCACGAACTCGGTGAATCCACCTGTGCGGTCCTGGATCCCGCGCAGCACGTTGAGGTGGGCGACCCAGTGCCGCGGTGTGTCGACGTGGCCGTACATCATCGTCGACGAGGACCGCAGGCCCACCTCGTGCGCGGTGGTCACGATCTCTATCCACAGCGACGTCGGCAGCTTGCCCTTGGTGAGCACCCAGCGCACTTCGTCGTCCAGGATCTCGGCCGCGGTACCCGGAATGGTGTCCAGCCCGGCCTCGCGCAGGCTGATCAGCCACTCGCGAATGCTCAACCCGCTCTTGGTCACGCCGTTGGCGATCTCCATCGGGGAGAACGCGTGCACGTGCATCGAGGGCACCCGGGCCTTGACGGCCCGCACCAACTCGGCATATCCGGTCACCGGTAGCTCGGGGTCGATTCCGCCCTGCATGCACACCTCGGTGGCCCCCTGGGTGTGCGCCTCCCATGCCCGGTCGGCGACCTCCCCGGTGGACAGCGAGTACGCGTCGGCGTCGCCCTTGCGCTGCGCGAAGGCGCAGAACCGGCAGCCGGTGTAGCAGATGTTGGTGAAGTTGATGTTGCGGTTCACCACGAAGGTCACGTCCTCGCCGACGGTGTCGCGGCGCAACGCATCCGCAAGTGCCGCAACGGCTTCCAGCGCCGTTCCGTCGGCGGTGGCCAACGCCAGGTACTCGCCGTCGGTGCATCCGGCCGGATCGCGCTCGGCCGATCGCAGGGCGGCAAGCACATCGGTGTCGATGCGTTCCGGGGCGCGCGCGGCCAGCTCGTGCACGTGCGTGCGGATGGACTCCCAGTCGCCGAAGGCGCTGTCGAGGTCGCTGCGCGCTTCGGTGTTGCGGCCCTGGCTGTCGATCGCCGCGTTGAGGTCCACGCGCCCGGCGGACTCCACGTCGTCGGGCTCCTGCCAGGGCAGGCCCACCGGGTTGACGTCGCGGGCGAATCCGGTCGCGGGATCGGCCAGCGCCATGACATGTCCGCGCACCCGCGGATCGATCCAGGCCGCATCCGCCTGGACGTACCTCGGCTGGGCGGTCAACCGCTGCACCAGCTCGTATCCGGACTCCGCGGTGACGGCGGCCAACTCATCCAAAGCGGGCCAGGGCCGTTCGGGGTTCACATGGTCGGGTGTCAGCGGTGAAACGCCGCCCCAGTCGTCGACGCCGGCGGCGACCAGCGCCAGGCACTCCTCGCGGGAGACCAGGTTCGGCGGTGCCTGGATGCGCATGCCGGGGCCGAGCACGAGCCGCGCGACCGCCACCGTCGCCAAGTACTCCTCGATACCGACATCAGGCACAGCGGCCATCGCGGTGTGCTGCTTGGCCCGGAAGTTCTGCACGATCACCTCTTGAACATGCCCGAACTCCTTGTGCGACCTACGGATCGCATGCAGGGTCTCGGCACGTTCGGCCGGCGACTCGCCGATGCCGACCAGCAGGCCGGTCGTGAACGGGATGGACAGCCGCCCGGCGTCGGTCAGGGCGCGCAGCCGGACCGCCGGGTCCTTGTCCGGACTTCCATGGTGGGCAAGGCCTTTCGTTTCGAACAGCCGTCGCGAGGTGGTCTCGAGCATCATGCCCATCGACGGGGCCACCGGCTTGAGCCGCGACATCTCCGACCAGCTCATGACGCCGGGGTTCAGGTGCGGCAGCAGCCCGGTTTCCTCCAGCACGCGGATCGCCATCGCCCGCACGTAAGACAGCGTCGAGTCATAGCCTCGCTCCCCGAGCCACGCGCGCGCCTCCGGCCAGCGATCCTCGGGCCGGTCACCGAGGGTGAATAGCGCTTCCTTGCAACCGAGTTCGGCCCCGCGGCGGGCGACCTCGAGAATCTCGTCCGGCTCCATGTACATGCCGTCACCACGGGCACGCAACTTGCCCGGGACGGTGACGAAGGTGCAGTAGTGGCAACTGTCGCGGCACAAATGGGTGATCGGAAGGAACACCTTGCGCGAATAGGTGATCGGCAACCCGCCGCCGGGGCCGCGCCGCCCCGCCGACAGCAGGCCCGCGTCGCGCACCCGCGCCGCGCTGGCACACAGGTCCGTGAGGTCCGCGCCGCGCGCGGTCAACGCGACGGCCGCCTCGTCCATGTTCAGCGCGACGCCGTCGCGGGCCCGGCGCAGCACCCGCCGCAGCGCTGACACACCGGCCTTGGGTGGAACGACAGGGCTAGGCAGAGCGGTGGGCTCCTGGCCCGGAGTCCCCGGTTTCAGTGGCACGTTGGTGCAACTTCCCCACGATCGAATTTCATCCGCGCGTCCAAGGTCCTGGGCAACGGTGCCATACGCGCAACAGTAGCGCCAAGCCACACGCGGCATACGCTCGACCATCCGGGGGTCGGCAGCCGAATGCGCGTGCGGCCGTTCGCCGAGATCCCGGTCAAAAGTCGGTGACCGCGATACGATCCGAGCGGATCCGTTGCCCGCCGGCGCCGCGGGCGTGCGGCGGCCCGGAGCACTGGCCTCGATGCGGGGGGAGATGCGAGATGTCTTTCGTACTCGCGGCGCCGGAGGCGCTGGTCAGCGCGGCGTCGGACCTGGCCGGTATCGGGTCGACCATCAGCACGGCCAACGCCGCGGCGGCCCCCCCGACGACCGGCCTGGTCGCCGCGGCCGCCGACGAGGTATCGGCGCAGGTCGCGGCGCTGTTTTCCGAGCATGCGCTGGGATATCAGCAGCTCAGCGCGCAGGTGTCAGAGTTTCACCAGCGGTTCGTGACGGCCCTCACCGCGGGCGCCAACGCGTACGCGTCGGTTGAGGCCAACGCCGTTCGGACGCTGACGAATGCGGTGCATGCGCCCGCCGAGATGCTGCTGGGACACCCGCTGATCGGAAACGGCGGCGCCCAGGTGGGCAGCTTCGTCGCCAACGCCGTGCACCAGCTGGAAGGCGCCGTGCTGGGCACCGGCGCCACTGGGCTGCTCGGTGGCGGCGCCTCGGGCCTGCTGGGCGGCACCGGTGCGGCCACCACGCGCGCGGCCGCCGCGCTGCTGGCGCCGGCGGCCAATGCCCTGGCGCCGATCGGCACCGCTATCGAGAATGCCTACCTCGCCATCGAGCCGTGGGTGCGATACGGCTTCGAACTGGCGGAGTGGGCAGTGCGCTATCTGCCCTGGATCGGCTGGTTCGCTCCACAAATCCTCTACTTCTACGACCTCTTCGAGCCCATCGTGCAGAGCGTCCTGTTCAACACAATCGACTTCCTCGACGGGACGGTCAGTTTCAGTCAGGGGCTGAACAACATCTCTATGGCCACCACGGCGTCGATCAACCAGTTCATCACCACCGAGATCTACTGGATCCGCAGCTTCTTCCCGCCATTTCCCCCGATTGGGGTAAACCTGCCGTGACCCGGCGCGTCACCGGCGCCGGCCGCTCCGCCACAACACCCACGCCGCCGGCGTGACCCCCAGCACGATCAGCAACAGCGCCCCGTAGCGCAGCACGCCCCGGCCCCCCAGGATCACGTCGTCGGCCGGGCCGCCCATGCTGATTAATGCGACGGTGATCAGCCACATCCACAACGGCAGCGCGGCGATTCGCGGCGATCTCGTCCATCGGCCGGCGGCCCACACCAGGGCCGCGTTGAGCAGCCCACTGATCAGCCCACTGACGGGAAAGGGAACCGACCCGATGTAGCAGGGCAGCAGCATCGCCGCGGTGACCGCGGACAGTACTCCGTCGACGGCCAACAGCGCCAGGACAACGATGCGCATGGCCGCGTCTGCGGAACCGGCGCCTTCGGTCGACTCGGCGCGCGGCGTGGTTGCGATCAGGTCGGGACGCTGTCGACCTGCGCGAGGATCGACCCGATGACCCACTGGAAGCTGTCGAGCCGGTCCTGCCAGTGCTGCATGTTCGGGTCCATGTCAGGGTCCATGCGAATTCCTCCCGTGGCTGCCTGCCTGGAAGCCTACCGCGTCATACCGCAGTGAAGCCAAGGCCTGCAAGTAAATCCGTTTCCCAGCCGCGCGCGTCGTGCTCCCCCGCGACACCCGACGCCAGAATGTAGTGCTCGTCGCCGAGGATCGGCAGCGCCAGATTGTTGGACAGGGCGAATGCCCGGCCTGTGGGCCCCACGACCACCTGGGTGGCGTGGGCGGCCAGCGCCGCCCGTTTTGCGGCCCACGCGTCCGGGCCGGCCTCCACCACGGCGTCGATGGCCTCGTCGGAATAGCCGAACGGGAAATCGTCCGGCGGAACGATCCAGTCCGGCAGCAGATCGTCGCGGTGCAGCGCGTCCCGGCCCGCCACGAAGGCGCTGAGCGCGAAGACCGACCAGTAGAACTTCGGCACCGCCCACGGCTCGCCCGGGTGGTCGGTGGCGCCGGCGGCCGCCACGGCGGCGGCCGTCACGGTGTGGGTGTGGACGTGGTCGGGGTGGCCGTAGCCGCCCTGAGGGTCATAGGTCACGACGACGTGCGGGCGCAGGTCACGGATGATCCCGACCAGCTCCCCGACGGCCTCGCGCTCGTCGGCGTCGATGAACCGCTGTCGGCGCCGCCTGTCGGTGCCGGCCATGCCCGAGTCGCGCCAGCGGCCCGCCCCGCCGAGGTAGTTGGGTCCGTCGACGCCGAGCGCGCGCAACGCCGCGGTCAGCTCGGCGATGCGGTAACCGCCGAGTTGGTCCGCCCGATCGACG
>Ga0307441_1000345_pt1 | contig 17359 bp, 14 predicted proteins | sample SalMarWE160420MG_FD_202149 | JGI IMG/M metagenome (GOLD analysis project Ga0307441, IMG submission 202149) | Salt marsh sediment microbial communities from the Plum Island Ecosystem LTER, Massachusetts, United States - WE1604-20 | ecosystem: Environmental > Aquatic > Marine > Intertidal zone >... | reverse complement strand
AACCTCATCGACCGGGAAAGAAGGTATGGTGCGATTTCCAGATGGGTATTATATCGAGAGTAGGGAGGTCCTGGTCATTGCCCATCAGGCGAAGACTTTTTTGATGGAGTTTGGTTTTCTGCCGGATTTTGAATTAGAAGACAGCGATGCCCGGATCCCGGATCTTTTGCCTTATGATAGGTGGGGGAGGAGCGGAGTTCAGTTCAGCAACAGCGGGGACCAGGTCCTGTTGTTAGATCCCTGGGACGGGATTGTGGATCTGCTTGTTTACGGGAGTTCAACTGGGGACGGTTTTTCTGAACCACCGCCAGCTCCCAAAGAAGGGCACAGTCTGGAAAGGTATCCTCCGGAAAGTGACCGGAACAGGGGAGGAGATTGGCGCGAAATGGAACAACCTTCTCCGGGCCGATTGGACCGCTCTCTACCTACCCAATCTGCAACGCTGACTTTGGAACCATCTTATACCCTTACTCCGAGTTCCCAGCCAACTCTAACCGGAACATCATACATTCCGCCGACACTATCAGCAACAACTGAGTGGACAATTACAGCAACTCCTTCAGCTGTTGTTCTTCCATCGCTAAGTCCTTCTTTTACGATAACAAGCATAATCACAGCAACTCCAGAATTGAGTATATCGCCAACGATTTCACCAACACCATCCCAGTTAGTGACGGAAACGATGGAACTTAGCCAAACTCCATCGCTGGTGACCAGTACTTCCTGGGCGAATACTCCCCAGTCAACCATAACACCATCCTCCACAAATATGCCTCATCCAGTGGCAACAGCAACCATTACACCGGTTGTGACAGTAACTCCTCTGGCTTCGAGCACTCCTTGCCTGCAGCCGACGGATACAGTGATCGTTGTTTACCTTGAAGATTCGGAAATTCTTCTGAATGAGATCCACGCAGATCCGGATGAAATTCTGGGTGACGCCAATAATGATGGCCAGGTTCACAGCGATGATGATGAATTCCTGGAGTTTGTGAATATTAAAGAAACAGATTTGGATTTGAGTGGATGGGTTATTAGTGATTCCTTGAGAACCCGGTTTATATTTCCTGATGGATCCAATCTTAGATCTGGCTGTGCAGTGGTGGTTTTTGGCGGAGGTGATCCCCAGGGAGATTTTATGACTAGCAAAATCTTCACTACCGGAAGTCTAGGATTGAATAATACTGGAGATACGATCACACTCCGTGATGATGCTGGGGAGGTAAGGCTTGTTTATCAGTACGGATTGGATGGTGGTGAAAATCAATCTCTGACCAGATCGCCTGATATTAGTGGAGTATTGCCCCTGGTCTTGCACAGCACAGTAGCTGAATCGCTGGGTGCTTTATTTTCTCCAGGGTTTATGCTTGATGGTTCTGTTTTTCAGGAATGTCCTTAAAAAATAAGAGCCGCTTCGGGGAGGAAGCGGCCCTAGATGAGGAGGGTGAAGCGTTCCCTCTTTATCCCGTACTTACATTTGCCGAATGACCAGGACCACACTGCCCTGGATCTCAATATCTGAAGAAGAATCAACATAAATTGGATCCATGGTTGGATTAGCTGGCTGCAAACGGACTCTATCACCCTCGTGGTAAAAATGTTTCAGGGTAGTTTCATTCTGATCTTTGAGCCTGACAGCCACCATCTCTCCATTTTTAGCTTCCCGGGAGGGTTTCATGATAATCAGGTCACCATCATTAACCATGGCGTCGATCATTGAATCTCCATCAACTTCCAAGGCAAACAGGTTTTCTTTCTGCATGTTGAAGGGAATCAATGATTCCGGGACTTCAACGTTGGATTCGGCATCAAATAGTGCAAAATCTGTAGAGGGGATTGGCACCGGTTCACTGGCCACAATCCGCCCGACAATCGGGATGGTCAGCGAATTGGAGATTTCTTGAACAACTTGCTGAACATTGCCCAGCACTTTGTTGATCTTCTCGCTGGCTGATTCCTTGATCTGGAGACTGCGGGAAATATTCTCACTCCGTTCGATATAACCCATCTCTTCCAGCTGCTCCAGATAATAATTCACCATCGAGGTCGATGTGATGTCAGTTCGGGCACAGATCTCTCTGTACGAAGGGGCATACCCATGTTTGGCTGTATACACCTGGATCACATCCAGGACTTGTTTATGGCGTTCTTTAAGTTGTTTCCGGGCTTTCGGAGCCATATGCTGACCTCCCATGCCAAATAAGAAATATAGAATATTTGTGCTAGTCAAAATTATACACGAACATCTGTTCTGTGTCAAGCAAACTTACAACTCGAATGGATTATTTATTAGATGAAAGTCAGTAAAATTGGAGACTGGATAAATTGTGTCATTGATTGATATAAGATATAATTTTTCATTACAAATAGCGCCACTGTAATTGCCTCAATGGCAGGAGAGATCACTTGCAATCGATCAGGGGAACAGGGAGGGCAAATTGGCTCAAATAGGAACTGCAGGGAACCAGGGACCTGACATTCGCTCCGATTGTTATGCTGCCCTGAAGATTAAGAAGAGTGGGGGAATTAATATCATCCTTAACAGTAAAGTAGAAGCGCTTTATAAGGACTCGATCCGGGATTTGGCTCAACAAATCCTGGATTTTTATAAGGTTGAGAATGCTGAATTGGAGATCATCGATCGCGGAGCAATATCACTGATCCTGGCAGCTCGTATAGAAGCGGCCGTAAAAGAATGTCGAGGATCAGAGACTGAATTCTTGTTGGACATGATCCCTGAGAACCAGCATCCCACCCAGAAAGATCATAGGCGTCGATCGCGTTTATACCTCCCGGGAAATTCACCTAAATTAATGTTGAACGCTGGTGTTCACAAACCTGATGCAGTAATCCTTGATCTGGAGGATTCTGTCGCGCCGGATAAAAAGTTTGAGGCCCGCCTTGTGGTCCGCAATTCATTACGAGGGCTGAATTTCTACGGCGCGGAACGGATGGTCCGCATCAATCAACTTCCAGCTGGGTTGGAGGACCTGGAATATGTTGTACCGCATTATGTTAACCTGATCCTGCTGCCCAAGTGTGAAACGGCCGATGAAGTAAAGACGGTAGATGAGAAGATCACTCAGATTCTGGCTGAGGTTAGGCTGGATCATCCGGTTTATATTATGCCAATTATTGAAAGCGCCCTCGGTGTAGTGAATGCCTATCAGATCGCATCAGCTTCAGACCGTGTAGCCGCTCTGGCCATTGGCCTGGAGGACTACACCGCAGATTTAGGCGTGCAGCGGACCCGGGAAGGTTGGGAGAGTTTTTATGCCCGCAATCAGCTGGTAAATGCTGCCAAGGCTGCCGGCATCCAGGCGATCGATTCTGTCTTTTCTGACGTAGCAGATATGGAAGCTCTTCGAGAAGTGGTGCTTGAGTCAAAATCCTTGGGATTTGTTGGCATGGGATGTATTCATCCCCGCCAGATCAAGGTTATTCATGAGGCTTTTGCCCCAACTGAAGCTGAAATCAATAAGGCCAAGAAAATAGTATTAGCTTTTGATGATGCGACAGAAAAAGGATTGGGGGTGGTATCTTTGGGATCGAAGATGATCGATCCGCCAGTAGTGAAAAGAGCCTTATCCACGATATCAAATGCTCTGGAAGCAGGGTTGATCTTGGAGAATTGGAAAGAAATAGATCAGTAAGGGATCTTCCGGATGAGATAGAGGAGAAGCGATGGCACCAAAATTTGTTAAGAATGCAGTCGGACGCATGATCCCGGAGAAGATAAATGGGAAACCGGTCATTCCTTTCCAGGGTGTGCATAAATACATTACTGATGGCAAACGTTATGCGCCCCCGCTGCCTAGCTCAGCCAACTACCCCGAAGATGGCAATAAACAGGTGAAAGACCTGAAAACGGCCTTGAAAAAAGCGGGTATCAAGGATGGTATGACCATCTCCACCCATCACCATTTCCGGAATGGGGATCTGATTGCCAATCAGATCTTCCAGGCTGCTTCTGAGATGGGTTTGAAGGATTTGGTCTGGTTCCCTTCAGCCTCCTTTCCTTGCCACGAACCGATCATAAATTACTTAAAAGACGGCACCATCCATCACATTGAGGGCAGCATGAATGGCCCCCTGGGTAGGTATGCTTCCCAGGGACATATGAGAGGTGTTGGTGTTTTACGTTCCCACGGTGGGCGCTACCAGGCTGTGCAGGATGGAGAAGTGGTGATTGATATCGCAGTCATCGCCGCGCCGACTGCCGATCCCTTTGGTAATGCCAACGGTCTGACTGGAGAATCTGCTTGCGGATTGCTGGGTTTTGCTTTGGCTGATTCCCAATATGCCCACAAAGTGATTGTTGTCACAGATAACCTGGTTCCATTTCCCTGCATTCCCTGGCAGATCCAGGGTAATTATGTCGATTACGTGGTTGTAGTGGACCAGATCGGCATCCCAGAGAGGATCGTTTCTGGAACAACCCAGATCACACGCAGTCCGGACCGATTATTCATTGCTGAACTGACAGCCAAGTTCTGTGACGAGGTGGGCATTATCAGAAATGGTTTTTCCTTTCAAGCTGGTGCCGGAGGTACATCCCTGGCAATCGGCAACTATTTTGGGGAGATCATGCGTGAAAAGGGCATCAAAGCTCGCTTTGCTCGGGGCGGCAGTAATCAGTACCTGGTGGATATGCTGGAAGAAGGTTTGATCGACTATATTCTCGACGGCCAAACCTTTGACCTGGCCGGGGTGCGGTCAATGCGCGAAAATCCCCATCATGTCAATACCAGTCCCTTTACCAGCTACAACTATCACGGCAAGGGAAATTTTGCCGGAATTGTGGATGTGGTGATCCTGGGCGCTACTGAAGTGGATGTGAACTATAACGCCAATGTGGTCACTCACTCCGACGGCTACCTGCTGCATGGCATAGGCGGCTGGCAGAATTGCCTGTTCAGCAAAAATGTGATCCTGCCCATCCCGCTTTTCAGGGACCGAATCCCTATCATCCGGGATGAGGTCACTACCATTTGCGGTCCAGGTGAGATGATCGATGTGATCGTTACCGAGCGTGGAATTGCGATAAACCCGCTCAGGAAGGACCTGCTGGAAAAAACAGCCAACTCCAAACTCCCGATCATGACGATTGAAGAGTTGAAAGAAGAAGCTGAAAGGATCTGCGGAGTACCGGAACCTGTCAAATTGGGTGAGAAAGTGATCGCTGCCATCAACTGGGTGGACGGCACTGTTATCGATGTTGTGTATCAGGTGATTGAGTAATTGCGAGGATATATGAATATAGATAAACTCTGGCCGGAAATGGCTTGGATCGAGGACCAAGAGCTGCGCCAGTCAACCACCAGAACCTGGGAAGCTGCCCTGGAGCGCAGTGTGCTGTCAGCAGATGATCTGCTGCGCATTCCCTTTACCCTGCTGGCCGGGCCGGATCTTAAGGTCAGTTTTATGGCCCATAAACGCTGTGTGGTCCATGTCGCCCGGGAAAGCGCTCTGAAAATGATAGACTTCTTTGGAGATGATCTGCCGATTGATCTGAATGTGGTCATCGCTGGCGCCATCCTGGCGGATGTTGGTAAATTGCTGGAGTATGAGTTGGATAAAGAGGGTAATTCTTATCAGGGAACATACGGAAAATACCTGCGCCATCCCTTCTCGGGTGTATCCCTTGCCGAGAGCTGCGGTGTACCCCCCGAGGTCTGTCATATCATTGCTGCCCATGCCGGAGAGGGTGATCTGGTAAAACGATCAACTGAAGCCTATATTGTGCATCATGCTGATTTTATGACCTTTCTGCCCTTTAAAAGCCGGCTGGAAATATAAAAATCGATCAGGATTAAGTTTTAACACAGGATAAATATGCCCCAGACATTTGCAGAAAAGATCTTAGCTAAAAAAGCTGGATTGGACCATACTGTCCCCGGCCAGATCGTGGATATCATCCCGGATGTGGCTCTCTCACATGATAATACCGCGCCTATCCTCGGTTTATTTCAACGCATGGGGGGGACCAAGGTCTTTAATCCTGACATGCACGCAGTCATTCTGGACCATGCAACTCCGGCGCCCAGCACCTCTCATGCTGAAAACCATAAGATTGCCCGAGAATTTGTCCGCGAGCAGGGAATCCACAATTTTTACGATGTCGGCCGGGGAATCTGCCACCAAATCCTGGTGGAATCCGGGCTGGCCTTGCCGGGTGAAATTGTGGTGGGCTCGGATTCACACACTCCCCACGCGGGAGTGATGGGGGCTTTTGCAGTTGGTATCGGCCGGACCGAGATGGCCTCGGTCTGGGCTATCGGATCGATCTGGCTGCGGGTTCCGGAGAGCATGAAGATCACAGTCACGGGCAAGCTGCCAGATGGAGTGACCTCCAAGGATCTGGCACTGCATGTGATAGGGGACCTGAAAGCTGATGCTGCCATTTACATGTCTGTGGAATGGCATGGAGGAGCTATCCAAGCCTTACCTTTAAGTCAGCGGGCCACACTCACAAACCTGATGGCGGAAATGGGCGCTAAAAACAGTTATATCCCCCCCGATAAAAAGGTTTTTGATTTTCTCAAAGATCGGGCCCGGAGAGAATACGAAGCGATTTATCCTGATGAGGGTGCCATTTATACCAGAGAAGTGGTATACGATGGCGGGTCAATTGAACCTATGGTTGCCTGCCCCCACACTGTAGATAACGTTAAGCCGCTCACAGAAGTCAGAGGTATTAAGATCGACCAGGCTTTCCTGGGTACCTGCACCAATGGGCGTCTGGATGACCTGGCAGCTGCCGCGGCCGTACTGAAGGGGAAAAAGATTGCCGATGGGAGAAGGATGATAGTTATCCCGGCCTCAGAAGCGATCTACTTGGCTGCCCTTCAGGCAGGTTACCTGGAAATATTCCTGAAAGCTGGAGCGGTGATCGAAAGTCCGGGCTGCGGTCCCTGCATGGGCAACCACATGGGTGTGCCTGCTGCAGGTGAAGTATCGATCAGCACTGCCAACCGCAATTTCCAGGGCCGGATGGGTACCAAAGAGAGTGAAGTGTATCTGGCCAGTCCGGCCGTGGTGGCTGCCTCGGCTGTGGCAGGCATGATCGAAAGCCCTGCGAATCTATAAAGGTAATTGGAGTAAATCATGGCTGATATTCAAGGCAAGGTTTGGAAATATGGAGACAACGTCAACACGGACGTGATTTTCCCGGGAAAATATACCTACACGGTCAGCGAACCAGCTGAAATGCCGAAATATGCCCTCGAGGATCTGGATCCGGAATTTGCCGGATCTGTCCAGGTCGGGGATGTGATCGTGGGCGGCACCAACTGGGGCTGCGGCTCTTCCCGTGAACAGGCAGTGGTGTGCCTCAGCGAAGCTAAACTGGGCGCTATCATTGCCAAATCATTCGCACGTATCTACTACCGCAACTGCCTCAATAATGCTCTGCCGGCCATTGTCTGTCCGGATGCAGTGGATGCGATAGAAAATGGAGAGATTGTCACTATTGATCTTGAAAATGGAGTTATCAAATGCCAGGCCGGGGAGTTCAGTTTTCCACCTCTTCCGGAAGCAGTGATGGAGATATTCAACGCTGGGGGTTTGATCCCCTATACCAAAAAACGTTTATCAGAAACTAAATGAATCAGGAGAGAACCACCTATGGCAAAGTATAAGATCGCCTGGATGCCCGGTGACGGGATTGGAATTGAAGTCATGGAAGCTGCCCGCATCGTCCTTGATAAACTCAAACTGGATGCCCAGTACCTGCCGGCGGATATTGGCTGGGAATTCTGGTGTACGGAAGGGGAAGCCCTCCCAAAACGCACCATGGACCTGCTCAGGTCTGTTGATTGCGGCCTGTTTGGAGCGATCACTTCCAAGCCAAAACAAGAAGCTCAAAATGATTTGATTCCTGAGCTGCAGGGTAAGGGCTTGTTATACCGCAGTCCGATCGTGCGCCTGCGCCAGGAGCTGCAGCTCTATTACAACCTGCGACCCTGCAAGGCTTATCCCGGTAACCCTCTCAATTACCGCGATAATATCGACCTGGTGATCTTCCGGGAAAACGCAGAAGGCCTCTACTCGGGAGTAGAATTTTTCCCGGTCGAGGATGAGTTACGGGAAATGATGAAAAAATATTCCCCGGCCCTGGGAAATTTTGATGATGTAGCTGGCTCAGATATGGCCATGACTACCCGGATTGTGACCATACGCGGGGCAACCCGAGTTATTCGTAAGGCTTTTGAATACGCCAAAAAACACGGTTATCCAACAGTGACCCTGGTAGAAAAACCCAATGTGCTGCGCGAGACCAGCGGCATGATGGTGCGGGTGGCGAGGGAGATCCATAAGGAGTACCCGGAGATCGATCTGTGGGAGACCAACATAGACGCCCAGGTGATGTGGCTGGTGAAGAACCCCGAGAATTACGGCGTGATGGTCACAGGCAACCTTTTTGGTGATATTGTCTCAGACCTGTCAGCCCAGCTGGTTGGCGGCTTGGGATTTGCTTCCAGCGGCAATATCGGCGATAACCTGGCGGTTTTTGAGCCCACCCATGGTTCAGCGCCCAAACATGCTGGTAAATACATTTCCAACCCCAATGCCATGTTGCTGACTACCAAGATGATGCTGGAATGGCTGGGTGAAATTGAGAAAGCAAAAGCTCTGGAGAATGCCATTGCCGCAGTGATCCTGGAAGGCAAGGTCAGGACCTATGATATGGGCGGCGACAGCTCAACCATCGATGTGGCCGAGGCGGTCGCAGAACGATTGTAAGTGAAAATATCCAGATTATAGGAGTGATAATGAGTTCATTAAGCGGGAAAATGGCCCAATGGGCCTTGGATTTGAAATTCGAGGACATCCCTGAAGAATCCATTTGGGAGGCAAAACGCTTTTTGCTGGACAGTGTGGGCTGCGCCCTGGCTGCTGTGAAAAATGAAGACATAGAAGCCATGTATCGTTTTACAGAAAAACTGGGCGGCATTCCTGAAGCATCAGTGATCGGCCGGGAATATAAAACCAATGCTTCCAACGCTGCCTTAATAAACTGTCTGCTGACCCGGGCCATGGATTATAACGATATTTACTGGGAGGAAGACCCATCCCATCCCTCAGATCTGATCGGTGCCGCCCTGGCATCCGGGGAAGTGAATCACAAAAATGGGAAAGAGATTCTGGAAGCGATCATTATCAATTATGAATTGATGCTGCGCTGGTGTCATGCGGCTCACCCAGGTGTACGCGAGATCGGCTGGCACCATGCTTCACTGGTCCAGTTTGTCAGCCCTGTGGTGGCTGGAAAATTGTATAACCTGGATCTGGACCAGATGGTGGCAGCAGTGGGCATCAGTGCCAGCAGCCATTTCACCCTGGGTGGGGTTGTGGCCGGCCATCTTACCAATATGAAAAATACTGCCGCTCCCCTGGCATCCCAGGCAGGTGTGATCGCCGCTATGATTGCCCGGGAAGGGTATACCGGCCCAGCTGAGGTTTTTGAAGGCAAAGAAGGTGTCTTTGAAGTGATAGATGGTGTGGAATGGCGTCCGAATTGGGTGTTGAAGGACCTTGGGAAAGATTTTATGATCACCCAGTGTGCTTATAAAGCTTTCCCCACTGAAGCGCTCACCCATCAACCCATCAGTGCCGCCATGCAGGTTTGCCAGGAACACAACCTGGCTGCAGAGGATATCTCTCAGATCTTGGTGGAAACCACAGTACGGGGGGCAGACATCCTGTCCGATCCCAGTAAATTCAAACCTAAAACCAAGGAAACAGCCGATCACAGCCTGCCTTATGTAATCGCTGCCGCAGTGGCGGATGGCAACGTGCTTCCTAGCTCATTCAGTGATGAAAAGCTGAAAGATCCCCGCATTTGGGACCTATTGGGAAAGATCAAGGTAGTGGCGGATCCAGAAATTGATGCCCTGTTCCCTGGTGTGAAACGGGCCCGGGTGAGTATCATGAATAACACTGGAGAGAGTTATACAGCCCAGGTGGACCACGCGAAAGGTTCTCCCCAGAATCCAATGAGCGATGCGGAGGTCATTTCCAAATTCCGGGCAAACGCAAGTGCTGTTCTCAGTAAAGGTCAACAGGACAAAGTGATCGATCTGACCTGGCGATTTGATGAGCTGGATGAGATTACCGGGTTTATGGAATCGCTCAGGTAATTATTTAAATGGAAACGGTTGCCTTCAAGGAAACCGTTTCCTCAATAAAATTAGGATCAGATCACAAACTGCCCATCCTTATACAGCAGTTCTCCATCGACCTTGATCTCACTCCCTTTTTTGATATCACAAATAAAATCCCAATGAATGGCGGAGATGTTCTTACCGCCGATTTCTGGAAATCCCAGGCCGGCGGCGACATGGAATGAACCGCCAATCTTTTCGTCATACAAAATGCTGCCGGTAAACTGCTGGATGCCGTAGTTGGTCCCGATGGCAAATTCTCCCAAAACACGGGCACCCTCATCGGTGTCCAGCATGGCCAAAAGGAAATCCTCGTTTTTATCAGCACTGGCTTTGGTTACCCTGCCTTTTTCGATCTCAAAACGAATGCCTGTGACTTCCCGTCCGAGATGAATGGCAGGATAGGTGAACTCGATCCAGCCTTCGACGCTGTCTTCCACCGGACTGGTGTAGACTTCTCCGCTGGGCATGTTGTAGGTCCCATCTGCGTTGATGAATCCACGGCCTTCGATGGAAAGTGTCAGATCCGCATGGGGGCTTTTTATAGTCACCTGTTTTTTCCCTTTCAGCCAATCAACGATCTTCTGCTGCTCATCATGGATCTTCTTCCAGGCTGCCACGGGATCTTCCTGGTCAGTAAACATTGCCTGATGGATAAAATCCTCGAAATCTATCATGCTCATATCGGCGTCCTGGGCGTAGGCTTGACAGGGAAATTGGGTCAGAACCCAGCGGAAATCTCCCTTTCCAGTCCGTTCCATCATGATCTTGAGCAGTTCTCCCTGACTTTCAGCGCGTTTACCCTGTTTTTGTGGATCCAGGCTGCTCATATAGCGGGTGTTATCCGAACCCAGCAGTACTATTCCTACGTCTGCTTTTTTATAGGCCAGATCTTCAAGAGGTGAGATCCACAGCAGCTGGTCATCTGAACCGTAGCGGTGCAGGACTTCGAGCAGTAGGTCTGAGTCAACCATGGCTGAAGGATGACCGCCGGCTTGCAGTACCGCCCGGAATACCTCTGCTGCCAAGGGTTCTGCCAGGGGATGATAATAGACCATCACCCATTCACCTGGTTTGACCTTGGTTGAATAACTTACAAGAACGTCTGCGAGTTTTTTGATTCGTGGATCTGTCATATGCCTCCTGTTTAAGGGACTGAGTCCTTCCAAAAGGACTCAGTCCCTGCGTTGGTAAGGACTCAGTTCATTTATCTTATCTATTCGTTTGACTGCTCAAGATCACAGGATCTATGATCTCGAAAGATGTACAGCCGGAACTGGTTTTCACCAGCGCATATTCCTCATCATCAGGATCGTAGGCCACACCCAGGGCGATATTTTGGTCTACGAAACTAAAACTACCATCCCAGTTGACGGTTTTCATCAAATCCCAGTTTTCTCCACCATCATCGGACCGGTAAATTTCCCGGCCAATGACATAATAAACCTGGTCAGAGATCTTATGCAGCTCTCCTTGAGGGATTGACTGGATATCCCAGGAAGATCCACCATCATCCGTATGGTAGATATAGTTTTTATAAAAGATGCTTCCTCCCTCAGAGCAGATACATTCCAGCTTCATACTGCCAGCTGAGATGGATTCCAGATCTGGATAGTTCAGGCCGCAGGAACAATTATTGAAGGCATTAGGGGCTGATTGCGGTGCCGGCAGAGACAGTGGCTGCCAGATCAGGCCACCATCTGAGGTTGTATCCAATCTGACATCTGGTGATACACCCCGGAAGTTCCGGGTCAACCAACCAACATCAGGATTCAGGAAATCTACCCCGGTTTTATCAAATCCCTGGATGGAATAATCCGGTGCCATGGTAGGATCGAGCAGTTTTATCCATGAATGCCCACCATCGTTTGATTTGTATAATGCAGTATTAACCTTTTGCATGCCCCCGTCGATGAATTGGAAAAGCCAGATATTATCTTGATCCAGGTTGTAGATCATACCGCCCATCCCGGAATTAAATTCCAACCGGGTTGGGGTCCAGTTTTTTCCTCCATCTTCAGTAATCCAAACTAGATCTGTGTGACTGAAGATAACCCACCCGGTGTCTTGATCGCTGAAATGCACATCTGGGTAGATCCAGGTTAAATCCGGTAAATCCGGTTGGGGAGGTGTGATATCTTCTGTTCGCATGACGTGATGGAGCCTTTCATCGTTTGTTGCCAATCCCCATCCAATTTGACTGTTCAACATGTGCACCTGTTTGAAATCCACATTGGCTCCGGCCAACAGGGGGGATATGGGTTCACCTTGGAGGATGATCTCCTGGGGGAGGGGCGCAGGTGGCTGAGGTGTGGGATCCTCCTGGGTTGGAGGTGGGACATCAGTATCCTCAGGTCCCGAGGTATCGGTTGGCCGTTCTGGGATTACTGTATCCTGAACGATTGTTTGGGTCACCTCATTATCCATAGGCGGCTGGGTGGGTTTAGACCGGTTGCAGGAGGCCAATATCAGTAGGATGGTGATGATGATAAATTTGGAGATTTTGGACATGGCAGCTCTCCTTGTTTAGCAGAATGGGACTGAGTTCTTTTAGATTGGACTCAGCCTCTATGTTTCAGGACTTTATCCCAAGGTATAACATGAGATTGTTTAATTATTGTAATTGAAATTTCGGCAAGAAAGTATCTTGAATCACAGCTTCTGATCAGGATCCTCTTTTTGATTCAAACAGGAACTTCCTTGAAAACCCCCAGACGGCCAATCCCAGGGCAACCGCAAACCACAGCGTGGCAAAGCGGATCAATAAGGTCGCGGCTGCGGCGGTTCCACTTCCTAAACCCAGCAGCAGACTTAACATACCTGCAATGGAGGCTTCAGCGGCGCCCAGGCCGCCGGGCAGGGCAGACACAGCTCCAATTACGGTTGAAAACGCCAATACAAATACCGCGATCGAGAGGGTTTCCCAACCTCCAGGCAGGTCCAATCCCCGCAGCACATAATACAACCCAATCCCTTCTCCCAACCAGGAGATCGTGCCGAGACTTACTGCGACCATGAGAGCTTTTGGTTTAAACAGGGCATAACTTCCTTCATAAAACTCCCTCAGGCCTGAGGAGATCTTTTTCAGGATCGGTAATTTGGATGCCAGATCTAAGAACCACAAAGCCGCTGGACGGATCTGGATGATCACGATCAGAATTATTAATCCGCCCAGCACGATCGCAAATGCCGGCCAGTAGCGCGGATAGGCGATCACACCCAGGGTGCTGAGGATCAATACACCCAACCCGTCGCTGATGCGCTCCGCCAGCACGACCGAAATACCCTTCGAAATTGGCAGCCCGGTTTCCTTTTCCAGCCAGACTCCCTTCAGCGCCTCACCCACTTTGCCGGGTGTAACCGCCAGTGGAAAACCGGCCAGAAATAAACGGGCGCTTTTCAGCAAGGGATAATCCTTTACGCCCACCTGTCCCAGGTAAAAGTGCCATTTGAAAAAACGCAGAACGTAGTTAAATAGGGTTAAGAGCAGGACCAGGGGGAAATATCCCCATTTAAAATGGATCACCTGGCTGCTGACCTGCTGAAGATCTCCAACCAGGATCACAACCAGGAAAACCAGGAAGCCAAAGACCAATCCGGCAATAATTCGGCGGGTGATGGATTTGGAATTATTTTGGTCCATAAAGTTTAGAAGATCGACACCAGGATTGTTATCAGGGCTGCGATACCCAGAACAACGGCAATTAAAGCCTGGATCACGGTTTTGCGCTCCATGCCAGGCATGACCACTTTCCCATCGCCGTATTTCTTAAAAACCTGGCCCCATTTGGTTTTCAGGGCTTCTTCCACTCGCTTCCGGCCGATAAAGGGATACCAGTAAACATTATGGTAGAAGTTGCTGGCAAAATAAGCCCAGGGAACCAGAGGACTCTGGAGCAGCAGCTTCTCGAGAGGTTTTAACCAGCCGTGATAGATCATATGCTGGCCGGTGCTGGCGAAGGTATCTTCCCGGACAAAATGCCAGGGTTTTTCCTGATCGATATCGTAACCGACAATTTCAATTTGACTGGGATCACCAATCCCCAGATCAAGTTCATGGGCAAGACGGATGAATTTCAAATCCATCGGGTCAAATCCCTGCAGTTTGGCAGAGACTGAATCGATGGCCACCTGATCAGCTGAAGCGATCAGGATATCTTTTTCATGCCAGCGCATGGCCCGGGGACCGGGTCCATCTCCGGCAAAAGTACCATCCATCACCGCAAAAAGGCCAGGATGGATCTCTTGTTGAATAGCTAAAAGATCGACCACTGTTTCATGGATTACAGCATGGGTCCAATGCCGTTCTCGGTGTAATAATCCCCCAAAGGCGTTTTTCATGGCACCGGTAATGGTGGTGAAGACGTGGGTTTTTACGGTGGGCAGCTGGATGATATTCATACCTAACAGGGCTTTGGGGATCAAAACTCCGTCGGGATAGACTTTATCCAGCACCAGGTATTTGTGGTTCTTTGGTACAAATTCGATCCATTCAAATTCCTGATTATAGAGGTAAAGACATGGAATGTGATATTGATCTGTGACTGCTTTGTGTTTGTTATTGGCTTCTCCGTCGCTGGTATCCACCACCACTGTGTCATTATGCACTCCGACCAGGTCCTTATATCCCCGGGATTGAAGGGATTTGATCACCCCTTCCAACTGCCAGGGAGTGGTGGAGCAGGCCGGGTACCAGGTCTGCCAGGAAATATTGATCTTTAATCCGGTTTGCAGATTTTTATCGGGCAGGGCTTGTTCAACACCTGCCAATTCCATCAGGTGATGATAATCTTCCAAAACTGTCTCGGGGGTAGTTTTTACAACCGCCACCTTGCCTTTTCCAGGGAAATTACTCATTGTTTTTCCTTCAGTTGATATGGTTATTAAATCCACCCTGATTTTATCAGGAAAAACAGATTTCTATCAAGCGGGCATTGTTCCAGTTTAGCTGGATGGAGAAAAATGATAGAATTCAGATATCGTTTTAGGCTGATTGGAGAGAACTGCATGCAAGAACTTCATTTTTCCGAAGAGGTCCGCCAGGCATTGGACCACCAGAAACCGATCGTAGGATTGGAAACCGCGGTTGTCACCCACGGCCTGCCATACCCTGTAAATGTTGAACTGGCTCAGGCCATGGAAAATTTGATCCGGGAAGAAGGCGCAGTCCCGGCTACAGTTGGAGTGTTGGGCGGCAAAGCCCAGGTGGGCATGAACACGGCCGATATCCAGCTCCTGGCCCAGGATCGGGATGTGATCAAGGTCAGCCGGCGTGATTTTTCTCGAGCAGCCTTGAAGAAACTTAATGGCGGCACAACAGTAGCAGGCACCATCACCGCCCTGCATCGAGCAGGGATCCAGGTCTTTGCGACCGGCGGGATCGGTGGTGTGCATCGCAACGCTCCCTACGACGTTTCAGCTGATCTATACACTATGGCTCAAACTCCAGTGATCATTGTGTGCGCTGGAGCTAAATCCATCCTCGATCTGCCAGCCACTTTAGAAACCCTGGAAACTCTTTCGGTCCCTGTGGTGGGATATCAAACATCGACATTCCCGGCTTTTTACGCCCGCTCCAGCGGTCTGCCGGTCACAGCCCAGGTGGAATACCCTGAAGATGCAGCTCTACTGGCCAGGGCGCATTGGGAGATGGGAGTAAATTCGGCAGTCCTGCTGGCAGTGCCAGCTCCGTTGGAAGATGCCCTGCCAGATAAAACCATGGAGGAAGCTGTAGATCAAGCTCTTCAGGATGCAAGAGGATATAAGATCCAGGGACAGGAAGTGACTCCTTTCCTCCTGAATCGCATCAGTGAATTAACTGGAAAATCGAGTATGAAAGCTAACTTGGGGTTGCTGCTGAATAATGCCCGCGTGGCCGCCAGGGTAGCTGTAGAACTGTCCAGGATCTAGAAGGGGAATACTCAGGGGGTGGGTGACACGGTCACTGTCGGTTGGATCGTGTAGGTTGGTGAGGGGGTAACCGTGGGGGTGGTAGTCACTGTAGATGTGGGAGGTTCTCCAACCACGCTAAAACTCCCTGAAATATAATAATCCAGTCCCAGGAAGATCTGAATCTGATAATCACCCGGCAGCCACAATTCTGGCGCTGGATCCCAATCTGTATAGCCAATACCGCCGCTGCCGCCATTCCAGGGCATGCTTTCATAATGCACCAGGTTTTCCCCCTCGTACCAGAGTGCACTCCACTGGATATCATCTTCCATATAGGCGTAGCTGAAAACTGCATACAGGTGGCCTACCGGGTTGCTGAACTGTACTCCGGGGCCGATGGGGTTGTAATCATCATCCAACCCGATATTAGAAAATACCAGCGGACTGAATGCGGCTTCCGCTGGCGGAGTGAGTTTGCCATCAAATCGGGCCTCCACAGCTACCGGGATGTGGGGTGTGGAACTGGGCAGGGGAGTATAGGATTCAGCCGGGGTAAGGGTGATGGTGGGGGTTTCTGTAATGGTTGGCGTCACAGATGCGGAAGGGGAGATGGATGGAGTAAGGCTGGCAGGTCTGGTAGGTGAAGGGCTGATGATCGTATAAGCCACCGGTTCGCCGTAAAAGAAGACCAGGATGCCCAGAATAGCCCAGAATAAAGCCAGCACAATCAGCCACCAGCCGCGCCTTTTCTGGTCCTGGCTGAGATTGAAAAATTTGATCTTGCGGCTGGCCAGCACTGTCTGGGCGCCGCTGATAACACTGATCAGGAAAAAGATCCCGGTCAGGATTGTGGCGGCGATCACTCCAGCACGTATATCCAGGTTCACTGGGCACGCTCCGACTGGATCACTGGGTTAGTGAGTTTTCCGATGCCTTCGATTTCTATTTCCACTATATCACCGGCTTCCAATTTGGAGACACCTTCAGGGGTACCGGTCAGCAGAACATCACCAGGCATGAGAGTCATAAAAGAGGAGGCAAATGCAATCAGCTGGTCTACCAGGAAGACCATTTCCCGGGTGGAAGCCATCTGGCGCAGGTCGCCGTTGACCCGGCAGGAGATGATGGCATCAGCAGTATTGAAGTCAGTTTCGATCCAGGGCCCGATGGGAGCAAAGGTATCAAAACCCTTAGCACGAGTCCAGAGCAGATCCTCTCTCTGGAATGCCCGGTCGGTGACATCGTTGGCAATGGTATAACCCAGAATATGTTTTTTTGCATCAGCGAGGTCGATCCAGCGT
>Ga0307441_1000344_pt1 | contig 17428 bp, 16 predicted proteins | sample SalMarWE160420MG_FD_202149 | JGI IMG/M metagenome (GOLD analysis project Ga0307441, IMG submission 202149) | Salt marsh sediment microbial communities from the Plum Island Ecosystem LTER, Massachusetts, United States - WE1604-20 | ecosystem: Environmental > Aquatic > Marine > Intertidal zone >... | reverse complement strand
GCCAGTTAACACCCGCATATGGCCAGCGACATGCCATTTACTGACTTTCCCGAATATTCTAAGCACCATAGATTATGTGATCTTAATCACTTTAGTTAATCATTGTCAAGAAATTGTCGCTGGATGGGACCTGTCGCCCGCTCTTGGTCGACGGTGCCGTTCGACAACGAGCCGAGCCTGGCCCCTTGCGCCCGGTCAGCGGAACCAGAGCATCGACCGGCGCGGTCAACGGACCCGGCCGACGGCGCACCTGCCCGCGGTGGGTGTGTGAACCGTCGACGCCGCCAACGGGATCCGAACTACCCGCAGCCGCGTGCGCGGGGTCGTTGAAGTTGCATCGACGGCTGCTAGCCGACTTTGGACTGTGCCTGTGCGTAGATCAATCGGCGCTGCGCATCTGCCGAGCCGAAAAGCTCGTTGCCCGTCACCCACTTCTTCAAATAGCGGTGCGACAGGTTCTCCCAGGTGAACCCGGTACCGCCGTGCAGCTGAATGGACTGCTTGGCCGCCGATCGCAACGCCGTACCGGCTGACGCCTTGGCGATCCTGGCGAACATGAGTGCCTCCCCCAGGTCGCCATCGAAACCATCGATGGACGTCGCGTCGGCTCGTCGAGCGGCTCGGTACACGCTCGCCCTGGCGCGCTCGAAGTCGACGGCGGCATCGACGACGTCGTGCTTGAGGGCCTGGAAAGTGACGATCGGCTGACCGAATTGGCGCCGCAACAATCCATATTCGACCATGCACTCGATGCACGAACGCGCGGCGCCGACCATCTCTGCCGAGAGCAGGATCGCCCCGAGCATCAACGCCTCGGTGAAAGCGCGTTCGGGAACCGGCAGGAACGTGCATTCGGCGCCTTCGATCGCCAAATGACCGACCGCGCGCAGCGTGTCGGCCCGGGGAACCCCGGTCAGCGAGACCTCGTCTGCCGCGGCCGCGCCATCGAGCAATGCGACGCCAAGCTGCTCGCCGCGACTCGCCGGAACGGCCAACAGTGCGTCGGCCGGCAGGCCCGGGACATACTCGACCCGGCCGGACACGGTCTGACCCCTGACGAGCGCCGGCCTCAGGTCGCGGATGCTCCACGACGCGTTCTTGCCCGGCCACGCGAACACGAACGGCCGCGGCTCGTCGGCGATCCGCCGCAACCAGTCGTCGCGCTCGGGCCCCTGGGCGGCGGCGAGCACCTGCGTGGTCATGCACCCGCCGATGAGGTCGTAGGGGGCGAGCCCGGCGCCCAATTCCTCGGCGGCGACCGTCGCATACTCACGGGTTGCCCCGAGGCCACCATGCTCTTCGGCCACGAGTATTCCGCTGACGGCCAGGCCGCGGTGAATCTGCGCGTTGAGCTCCGCCAGTTCGCCTGCCGCGCAATCGGGAAAGTCGCGCAGTACTTCGTTTCGCCATAGCCGAGCCAGCATCCCGCTCGTGGACGCGCGGAACTCACGCCGCTCGTTGCTTTCGCGATAGCCCGCAGCGATGTTCTTCATCACCTCGTCGCCTCTTGCCGGAATCCGGTTGCTTTGTGGCCGGCGAACGCCTCGCGCGCCCCGGCGTCGTCCGCGCCCAGCAGCGGGGCTGGGCGGTAGCCGGTCCGTGCGCGGCCCGCCACCTTCCATGGCAGGGTGATGATCTCCGCCGGCGCGACCACCGGGTGGTTGACGGGCAGGAAGAATTGGCGCGCACGCAGCTGCGGGTCGGTCACCACGTCTGTGGTCAGCCTGACGAAATACGCGGCGATCCCGGCCGCCTGCAGTGACGAGACCGCGGCCTCGGGATCCTCGCCGACGGCTCGGCGCACGACCGACTCCACGTCGGTGTCGGGAGCCCGCCGGCCCAGAGCACGGGCAACGCGCTCGCCGTCGCCCTCGGCGAACGAGAGGGCGACGGTTCGCCCGTCTGTGGTGCCGATGAGCAGATCCCGGGTCGCCTTGCCTACCTCGCGGTCCAGATGGCGCAGTTTGACGGCGACCGCCTCGGCCATCGAAAGGTCGACGTGCTGTTCGTCATTCGCACCCCCGAGGTACCAGGCTGCGGCCAGAGTGGCCACCCAGATCGCTGCGGCGTAATCGGCTAGTGCACCGATCAAGTAGACCCTGGAGCCAACTGCCTCGTGGATCGCCTCGGTAAGACCCGCGTAGGTGTGCACGTTGGGTGCGTAGCCGCGAAAGTCCGCGTGCGGTCCGCTGCGGCCGTAGCCGGAGATCGACGCCATCATCCCGCCGGCACCGCTGCCAACGGTTATGGGACCGGTCCCGAGGCGGGCCAGCCGGCTGGAGCCGACGTTCTCGATCAGAACATCCGCCCAGCCAAGGGCGAGTCGGGCGATCTCCGGGTCTTCGCCGACGCCCTCGTTGATGCTCTGCTTGCAATAGTTCGCACACATGAAATACGCCGCGCGTTCAAGGCCGACTTCACCATCGGCGAAGGGGCCATTGCGTCGGTAGACGTCGAGTCGGCCTTGATCCTCCAGCCGAGCCACCTTCGCGCCCATCGCCCCCAAGATCGCGCCGCTCAGCGGACCGGCGAGCACATTGGTGACCTCTACCACCCGCAGGTCATCGAGGCTGCGCTCGGCCGGCGCGTCCGCAGCCTGGGGAGCTACCGGGTGACGGGTGACCAGCGCGGGCAGCGGCGGGAGGGTGGAGTCGAATTCGACGCACCGGGCCTGCCAATCGCGCGCCTGGAACTGATCGGAGGTGTTGACCTCGGCGACGGTGCGCGCGGCGGTCGCCGGAACCCCGTTGCCCTGCATCAGTCGTTCACACTCGACCTTCGGCCGCGTCGCGAGCCACTCCGCCACCACCGCGTTGATGGTTTCCCCGTTGGCGACTCGGTCGGGAAGCGTGGGGTACAGCGATATCCACTCCGGTCGCCCGACCACTTCGGCGACGCGGGCGAACTGGTGGTCGTCGATGACGATGATGTTGATCAACCCGTCCGCGCATTCGAACACGCCCGCGGGCGCCGAGTAGCGGGCCCCACCGCCGGCGCCACCGCACCGGTACAAGAGGTGGGCGAGCTCCTGCTGCACGGAAGAAAACGCGGTGGCCTCCTGGGCAGACAGATCCTGGTGCACGGCGATCCCCCCGCCGCGGCTCAGCGAAATTCCGTGCAGCGCTGAGAGAACCGCCAGCAGCCCCGTGGCCTGCAACGCCTGCTCACCCGGCATCTGATGGAACCGACCGTCGCCGTCGGTCAGTGCGGCCAGCATGCCGCCGGCCGCCGCGCACACCAGGTCGGAGCCCGGTAACCCGCCGGACGGGCCGTCGAGCCCGAAGGCCGAAACGGTGACCCACGTCCCGGGGCGGCCGGCGGGACGATTCTCAACCCAGCGGGCAACCTGCGCCAGGTATGACTCGTCGGTCCCCTCGGCGATGCGGTCGCAGATCACGATGTCCGCGTCGTCGGCAACCGAGATGACGGTGGCGACGTCGGCGCCAAGGCCGGCGAGCGTGTCGTGCGCCGTCAGGGCGACCGCGCCATGGCCGAGCACCAGACACTGGAATCCTGCGAGATAGTCGACCCGGGAAGTCATTTGCGGCCCACCCCGAGGAAGCTCGAAGCGATGATCTCGTGCTGGATCTCGTTGCTGCCGCCCGCGATCGGCATGAGAAACGAGTACAGATAGTCCTCCCAGTGTGTCCAGGCGCCGACGTCGGGCCGGTGTCCGGCCGCATCCAGGCCGAGCAGATCGACGCCTACCTCGCACAGCTCGACACCCAGTGCCGAGCTGAAAAGCTTGAATACCGAGGGCATATGCGGCGACATTTCAGCCTGGGTTCTGGCGTCGGCCATCTCGTAAGCCATCGCCCTTGCACCCTCGACCTTTTCGATGAGGCCGCCCAGCCGCACCACATCCGCGTCGGACGCGTCATCTGGCGCCCCGGCGACTAGGTCGAGTAGATCATCGAGCTTTCGCCGCAGCTTCGCCGCCACACCCGGGCCCCCGCGCTCGTGCTCCAGCAGCGCCCGCGACGCCGCCCAGCCCTCGTTCTCGGTGCCGACGATGTTCTCGACGGGCACCTTCGCGTCGACGAAGAACTCCTGGCAGAACGTCACGGCGCCCGTCATCGCGATCGTCGGCGTCATCTCGACGCCCGGCGTGTTGGCCATGTCGACCAACAGCAGACTCAGGCCGCGGCTGCCCGTCGAGCCCTGGCCGGTGCGACACAACAGGATCATCCACGTCGACCGCATCGCGTGGCCTGTCCAGACCTTGCTGCCGTTGACCACGTAGTGGTCGCCGTTACGGACCGCCGTGGTGCGCAGCGAGGTCAGATCGGATCCGGCCTCGGGCTCCGAAAACCCTTGGCACCACATGGTGTCCACCGCGGCGATGCCGGGAAGGTGTCGCCGCTTCTGCTCCTCGGTACCAAAGCGCAGCAGAATCGGCGCCAACATGTCCAGACCGTTGACGTTGATCAGCGGAATGCGCCGATAGGCCAGCTCCTCGCGGATCAGCATCTGATCGACGTCGGTCAGCCCACGGCCGCCCCACTCGATCGGCCAGTGGGGGATCAGCCAACCATCTTCGGCGAGCCGGCGGTTGAACTGATGCAGCCACTCGTATTCCTCGTCGCTGGCCCATTCCGCTGTCAGGTCGGCGGCGACTGCGCGGTCGTCCGGGAAGTTCTTGTCCAGGTAGGCCTTGAGCTCGTCCAGCATCGCGCGCTGGGCGTCGTTTAGCGGAAATCCGCTGCTCAGACCTCGCACGTGTCCAGTCCCTTCGCTCGGCGCATCCCTGAGCCGTCAATGGAGAACATCGAGTATCACGCTCAAATGGTCGCTCCGGCCGGCGTCAGCGTGAATCCCTCGTAGCCGTTCTCGGCCACCCTGTCGCAGGTCTTTCGGTAGTTCCCGACCCCGGCGAGGTAGGCCAGGAACACTCGCGGTTTGCCGGGGACGTTGGCACCCATGTACCACGAGTCCGCCTCGGTCATGAGCGTCTTGTCCGCGAGCTTGCTGACGAGCTTGACCCAGCCGTCCTCGGCATCGGGCCTGGCCTCGATCGTGGAGATCGAGCGCTCACGCAGATGATCGATGCAGGCGCTGATCCAATCGACGTGCTGTTCGATCGAGACGATCGTGTTGCTGAGCACCGAAGGGCTGCCTGGGCCGGTGATCGTGAACATGTTCGGGAAGCCGGCGACCGCGAGCCCGAGGTAGGAACGCGCCCCGTCGGCCCAGTGATCACTCAGGGACAGGCCGTCCTTGCCGCGTATGTCCATCCGCAGGAGCGAGCCCGTGAAGGTGTCGAACCCGATCGCCAGCACGAGGGTGTCGACGTGATACTCGGCCTTCGCCGTGCGGATGCCGCCGGGCAGGATGCGCTCCATCGGTTCCTTGCGCAAGTCGACGAGCGAAACGTTGGGCCGGTTGAAGGTCTCGTAATAGTTCGTGTCCATGCACGGCCGTTTGGCGCCGAACGGAAAATTCGTCGGCGTAAGCGATGCGGCGACGTCCGGGTCCTTGACGATCGTGCGGATCTTCTCGCGCACGAACTCAGCGGCAGTCTCGTTGGCCGCCTTGTCGACCATGAGATCGGTGAAGGCGCCCAGTAATTCGTTGACCCGGCCCACCTGCCACGCCATCTCGTAGGTCTTACGGCGTGTCTCCTCATCCACCGCGAGAGCCGCTTGGGTTGCCGCGTGACCGGCAGTCCCGAACGTCGTCCAGCGCGACTCTTCCCGGTACTCCTGGTAGCGCGCCTTCATCTCTGCGCGCTCACTCTCGGTGTATGGGCGGTTGCGCGCCGGGATCGAAAAGACCGGCGTGCGTTGAAACACCGTGAGCTGCTCAGCCTGCTCCGCAATGATCGGAATCACCTGCACACCTGACGACCCCGTCCCGATCACAGCGACCCGCTTGCCGGTGAAATCCACTCCCTCGTGCGGCCATTCGGCCGTATGGTAGCGGTCGCCCGCGAAGCTCTCGAGGCCATCGATGTCTGGCAGCTTCGGTGCCGAGATGCAGCCGACGGCGGTGATCAAAAAGGGCGCCGTCCAGCGGTTGCCCTGCTCGGTGGTGAGGCGCCAACGCTCGGCGTCCTGATCCCATGTCGCCGAGCGCACTCGGGTGTTCAGTCGTATGTCGCGACGAAGGTCGAACCGGTCGGCGACATAGTTGATGTAGCTCAATATCTCGGGCTGGGTGGCGTAGCGCTCCGTCCAGTCCCATTCCTGTTCGAGTTCCGGTGAGAACGAGTACGAGTACGCGAGGCTCTCCACGTCGCATCGGCAGCCCGGATAGCGGTTCAGGTACCACGTGCCGCCGATGTCGTCGGCAGCGTCGAGCACGACCACGGACAGGCCCATTCCGCGCAACCGATACAACGCATAGAGGCCGGCGAAGCCCGCCCCGATGACGATGACGTCGGCTTGGCGGTCGGCGCTGGGCTGTTCGCCGTTCCGAGCCGCGCTGTTGTTGCTTGACGCCATGATTTCTGTCTCCTCGAGCGCGCCGCCGGTGCCGCGAGGCTGCCCCCGTGCGCCACCAAGCGCCCTACTTGTTTCCACGTATTCGACCGTCTGGTCGGTCTAACATAACATGGAGGCGGCCGCCACCGGTCGCCGTCACGCGGGCCACGACCGGCGCCGCAGCTGACGACGAGGGAGTCCGAGATGCAAGGGCAGCAAGCCGCCGACCAGCACAGCGCCGCGACGACGGGGGTGACGTCACGCGCCGCCGTGGCGTTCGAGCCCGGCGCCGAGCTGGCGATCGTGACGGTCGACGTCGACGCCCCCGGCGAGCACGAGGTGATGGTCAGGTTCGAGGCCGCCGGCATCTGCCACACCGACCTCAACTTCGCGTCCGGCGCGTTCCCGCACGCCTTTCCCGTCGTGCTCGGGCACGAGGGGATCGCTCGCGTCGTGTCGTGCGGAAGCGCGGTCACCAGGTTCGCGCCCGGCGATCGCGTGGTGCCGTTCGTGATTCCGCATTGCGGCAACTGCGCCTACTGCCGTTCCGGGCGGACGAACTTCTGCGCCGAATTCCAGCGCACGTTTCGCGACCCGCAAATGACGCGATTCTCGTGCGGCGGGCAGTCGGTCGCCGACTTCTTCGGCGTCGGCGCATTCTCGGAGTACAGCGTCATGCGCGACGACCAGATCGCGAGGGTCAGCGACGTGCCACCCGCCATTCCGACCTGCTGCATCGGGTGCGGGGTCACCACCGGCCTGGGCTCCGCGCTGCTCACCGCCAACGTCGGCGAGGGTGATTCGGTCGCGATCTTCGGCGCCGGGGGCGTCGGGGCGGCCGCGATCCAGGGCGCGGCGCTGGCCGGGGCGAGCCGCATCATCGCCGTCGACGTCAACCCGGCCAAGGAGGAGATCGCGCGGCGGTTCGGCGCCACCGACTTCGTCAATGCCAAAGAGGTCGACGCCGTGGCGCGCATCATCGAGCTGACCGGGGTCGGGGCCGACCATGCCTTCGAGTGCGTCGGAAGCGTCGAACTGACCAGGCAGGCCTTCGCCTGCGTCAGTGTCGGCTGGGGACAGGTCGTGTCGGTCGGCATGATTCCCGAGAGCACACCGCTGGGCATTTCCCTCAACACGCTTCGCAACCGCACCTGGCGGCGGACGCAGATGGGAAGCGCGACGGTCGAGGACGCTGCGCGCTACGTCGACTGGTATGTCGAAGGCAAGATCAGTCTCGATGACGTCGTGTCGCACACGATCGCGCTGGAAGAGATCAATGAAGGCATCGAACTGATCCACCGCGGCGAGGCCGCTCGCGTCGCGATCGATTTTTCGCGCGAGAGCTGACAGCCCTTATCCGGACTCCAGCGGAAGCCGCTCGATGCGCAGGAGCACATAGGTCCAGGCGGCAAGCCACGGGAAAAACGCGACCGACGGTAGTCCGAACGCCACGATGCCGTTCCACGTCAGCACCCCCGTGGTAGCGGTGCCGGTGAACAAGCCGGGCAAGCTCAGCAGAGCGACGACGACGTTCAACCACCCGAGCCAGCGGGGCAACATCTCCGAAGCGGGACACTCACGCAGGATGTACAGGCCGGTCAGCACGACGGCCGAGACGTGGACGTAGACGAAGCCCAGCACCATGATCCACGCCGCATCGACGAAAGCCTGAACCACGTCGGGCGAGGCGCCGGGCCGAAACACGGCGACCTGCAGCAGGTAAAACGGCACCAACGTCGCGATCATCAAGAAAACGCCGAACACGATCTGGAAGTTGGCGAACCCCGACCTCCCCCGGTCGGCCAGCCTGACGGCACGCGCCAACATCGCCAACCACGGCCCATACAGCGCGCCGCCGAACATGGCGACGACCATGCCCACCTGGATCGCATGCCGGTTGTCGGTATAAAACTCCACCGGAGCGTCGGGTGACGGCGCGACGGCCAGGCCGGCAATCACCAGTCCGACGTAAATGATCGCCGTGCCGATCGGGCCGGACCAGATGCACATGCGATTCATAAAGCTTCCCCGATCATCGGCTTGTCTAAATCGCGCCAATAAGGCAGTCATGCACCCGCGGCCACCGGGCTAGGTCCCACGCTTGCCGACTCTCGACGCTCCAGGCGAAGCAGCACGTATGTCCACGCGAAGTACCAGGGAAAGAAGAACACTGAAGGAAAGCCGAACGCCACGAAGCCATTCCAGGCCATCACCCCCGACCTGACGGCTCCCGCGAAGAAGGAGGGCATCGACATGAGTGCACAGACGATGTTCAACCATCCGAGCCAGCCCGGGAACACCGCCAGCGCACGGCGCTCCCAAACCATGTAGACGCCGGTCAACAACACCGCAATGACGTGGGTGTAACCGAATCCGGCCGCCATCACCCACGCGGTGTCGACGAAGCCCTGGACGACGGCCGCCGGGGTGCCCGGCCGGTAGATCGCGACTTGCAACAGCAGGTACGGAAACTCCACGAGAACCGTGAAGATGACTCCGAACGCCAACTGGAGGTACGCGAAACCCGAGCGGTCACCCTCGGCCAGCCGGAACGACCGCGCCAGCATCGCCATCCACGGCAGGTACAGCGCGCCCCCGAACATGGCGATCATCAGCCCCGCCTGCATCGCCCCCCGGTTGCCGGTGTAGAGGGTCACCGGCGCGTCGGGCGACGGCGCCACCTGGAGGCCTGCTATCAGCAAGCCTCCGAACATGACTGCCGTACCGATCGGCCCCAGCCAGATACACACGCGGTTCATCGGCGTACTCATCCTTGAGCCTCCCTGCACCAGGCCGTGCGCTCGACTGCGTCACACGCCAACGAGGTGATTTTTCTAAATCATTTCAACAATCAGACTACGATCTTGGCCATGCTCAGTACTGGCCAATACACGTTTTCTTTGCTCTTCGACATGCGAGCCCCGGATTTCGGCGCGCCGGCGCCCGAGCTGTACCGGGCAGCCATCGAGATGAGCGCGTGGGCCGACAGACGGGGCTTCCGGGACGTGAACCTGCTGGAGCACCACGCCTCCAACGACGGTTACCTGCCCTCGCCGCTCGTCCTCGGGGCCGGGATCGCCGCTGCCACCGACAATCTCAGGATCCGCACCAACGTCGCCCTGCTCCCGCTGTACCATCCGCTGCGCTTCGCAGAGGACGCGGCGGTGCTCGACTTGATTTCCAACGGCCGAACGCTGTTCACCGTCGGCGCCGGTTACCGGGTCGAGGAATACGAGCAGTTCGGCCTGGACATCAAGAAACGCCCGTCGCTGATGGAGGAGGCGCTCCAAGCGGTGAAGCAGGCCTGGACCGGCGAGCCCTTCGAATTTCGCGGCAAGTCTGTGCGTGTCTTGCCGCGGCCCGCCCAACCCTCTCCGCCGATCCACCTCGGCGGCTCGGCGCCCGCCACTGCGATACGGGCCGCGCGCTTCGCCGATGGGTACGAGCCGCTCGGCCCCCCCGAGTTGTACGACATCTACGCAGCCGAGTGCGAAAGACTCGGTAAGACCGCGGCGCCGCGACCGGACTACAGCGCGTGGATGGTGTTGTTCTTTCACATCGCCGAGGATCCGGAAAAGGCCTGGGCCACCATCGCGCGGCACGCGATGCACGAGATGAACGAGTATGGCCGATGGGCCGCCACCAACAGCGAATCGCCCTACTCCGCGATTTCCGACCCGGACCAACTGCGCGCGCCGGGCATGTACGAGGTGCTCACGCCCGACGACGCAGTGCGCGCCATCACCGAACGACGCGGGGCGCTGTTCAAACCGCTGATGGGCGGCATGCCGCCGGCTCTGGGGTGGGAGTCGCTGGAGCTCTTCGAGTCCAAGGTGCTGCCCAGGCTCGCTGTCTGATGCCAGCGGAGGAAATAGCCGACCAACTCGCCATCCACGACGTGCTGTTCCGTTATGCGCACGCACTCGACGATCGCGACTCGCGGCTCTTGCGAACGTGTTTCACCGAAGACGCGGTGTGCGAGGTCGGCGCCACGCTCAGCGGGATCGACGCGATCATCGGGTTCGCAGAGGGCGTGCTGTCGGGATTTGACGTCACGCAACACCTGATCGCCAACCCGCGGTGCGCGGTCGACGGTGACCACGCCGAGTCGGTGTGCGACCTGCAGGCCCAGCACGTTACCCGGGGCGCCCCCGGCGGCGAGCACTACGTCATCGGTGGCCGCTACGTCGACTCGCTCGTGCGAACGCCCGACGGCTGGCGTATCGCCCGTCGACGTCTGCGGGTCACTTGGTCGCAGGGCAATCCCGTGCCCCTGACCAGCCGGATGCGGGAACTGCGTGCCCGGCCCCAGAACACCGACTAGGGCTTGGCACCGGCCACACGGAGCGCGGGCGCTATGTGCCGGGCCAGACGCTCGAGCTGCTCAGCCGCATCCCCCACCGGATGGAGGATGAAATGGCCGACCCCGATCGCTAAGTCGGACCGTAGCCGCTCGATGATCTCCGCGATGGTTCCGGCCGGATAGATGTCGGCGAAGTCCTCCGCGGCGCCTTCCCAGCCGAGTGCCCGCATCGCGCGGACCTGTTCGGCGAGCGCGTCCTCGCGTCGGGCGGCAAGCGAGACATGCAGAAAAATCGCCCGCACGAGGGTGAAATCCGGTTCCAGCCCGAGTTCGAGCCGCCGCGCGGCGATCGCCCGGCGGTCATCGTCGACCACACTGGTCGGAGAACTCGAGCGCGCCAGCCAGCCATCGGCTCGCGCGATGCGGGTCAGGACGCGGTCGGACATGCTGACCGGTTCGTCACCGTCCTCCACGGTCAGGCTGCTACCACCGCCGGCCAGGACCGCGCCCCACGAGGACGGCGGCGGTGATACGGGATAGCCGTCGTAGCGGAGGAATCCGTCGCGCCGCGCCGCGGTCAGCGCCCCCAGCACATCGTCGAGTGCGCGCCCACGCGTGCGCCGGTCTGCGCCCGCAGCGGCGAACTCACGTTCGTCGTAGCCCACCCCGACACCGAGGAGCACGCGCTCACCGGCCAGTGCGGAAAGGGTGCCCAATTGCTTGAGCAGCCAGAGGCGGTGGCGCAGCGGAACGACCAGGACCGAGGTGCCGAGTTGGATGCGCTCCGTGCAGCCCGCCAGGAACGGGATCGTGGTCAGCGGATCCCAAGTGGCCGAGTCGAAGACATATCGCGATGGCAGCAGGTGGTCGAGGCACCACAGCGAATCGAAGCCGAGTTCCTCGGCGCGCTGGGCAAGCGACCGCAGCCCGCGGCTGGTCGGGCGCTCGGCGTCGAGGGTCGGCAGGCGCACCCCGATCGAAGGCCCGCCGACCAGATGCGAATCCCCGGCGAGCCGGCTCACGCGTCCGGGCGAGCGGCGAGCTCGAACGGCTGCCAGTAGCCGCCGTCGACGGGGATCGTCACTCCCGTGGTGTAGCTGGAGGCGTCGCTGACCAAATACAGGACCGCGCCGACGATCTCGTCGGGCTCGCCGCCACGTCGCTGGGCGATTCCCTTGCTGTGCCTGGCGAACGCGTCCATGTCCCAATGTTTGGCCACGTCCGTGAAGAACGCGCCCGGCTGTACGGCGTTCACCCGCACATCGGGGCCGTAGGCGTGGGCGAACGCCGTCGTCAGATTGTTCAGCCCCGCCTTCGCCGCGCCATAGGGCATCGCGTCGCCTCGCGGCCATTGCGCGGCGACACTGCTGACGTTCACGATCGCCCCGCCCCCGCCGCGGATCATTCGATCGGCGACGAGTGCCATCAACCGAAACGGCCCCTTGAGGTTGACCGCAATCACCTTGTCGAACAGCTCTTCTGACACCGAGGCAGCGGACCGGTAGGTCGGCGACAGGCCTGCGTTGTTCACCAGGATGTCGATCCGACCGAACGCGTTGTCGGTCTCGGTGAGCAGATCGTCGATCTGGCCCCAGTCCCCGACGTGGCACGCCACCGGTAGCGCCTTGCGCCCGGTCTCCGCGGTGATCGCCTCGGCGGTCTCGCGGCAGCTGTCGATGCGACGGCTGGTGACCACGACGTCGGCACCCGCCCGCGCCAGCCCGAACGCGATCGCTCGCCCGAGTCCGCGGCTGCCGCCGGTCACGATCGCCAGCCGCCCTGCTAGGTCGAAGTTCGGCGAAGCCGCGCGCTTTGAGTCAGCGCCGGTCACTAACGCACCGGCAGCCCGGGCCGTGCCGAAAGCTCTGCGGCCCAACGTGCGAAGCGGCCCCCGTAGAAATCCGCGGCGCCGCTCAGCAAGTTCTCGGCGGCGTCGGCGTCCAGGCCCGCACTCGCCTCTTCCGGGGTGATTGCATCCCAGTGCGGAAAACGGCTGCCGTACACCGTCAGCTCGGTCGCCAGCGACGTGAGGCTGGCCGCCGGAAGCGCGGCCCCCTCGGCGCGCTGGACACAGAACCGGACATGGTCGACGAGGTACTCCGTCGGGTGCTTTTCGATCCACGGCACCTGATAGCGGACGCCGCGCCAAGGCTTGTCCATCCGCCACATGAACGGGAACACGACATCGGCGCCGCCGTCGAGGAACACGACCCGCAGTCCGGGGATGCTTTCGAACACACCGCCGCCGACGAAGCTCGCCAGGTGGACCATCGCCGCGGTCCACGGCAACAGGGAGTTGTACTCCACATAGTGGTCGCAGTACCCGGCCATGGTCGGGAATTGGTTGATCCCGCAGCCGCCGTCGGCCACGATCGTCACGGTGAACCCGAGCTCCGCGGCCTTCTGCCAGACCGGCAGGTAGCGCCGGCTACCGTATGGTTCGCGGCCCTGTAGTGGCACCGCCACTGTCACGAAGCGGGGATCGCCGGCGACCCGATCCAGCTCTGCGACGGCGGCGGCGGCGTCCTCCGGGTCGATCCGCACCGCACCGGCCACGCGGTCGCGCAACGCCGGGTGGTCGAGCCACTTGGCGCGCAGCCACTCGTTGGTGGCCCTGCACACCGCGGGCCCGAGGTCTGGCTCCGGGATCAGTCCGCGCGTCAGCGGGACCAGGATGGCACCGTCCGTCCCGATCGACGCGTCCCACGACTCGGCGAGAAGCTCGGGGCTCGACGTCGCCGGGCGTGTGTCGTCATCGCCGATCGGCGTCCACTCCGGGATGGACGGCGGGTAGAAGTAGCGTCCGATCCTCGGGATCGGCTGCCCGTCCCAGCGTGCGGGCAAGAACTCGCGGATGTCCTCGGAGGCGCCCGGCCATGGGTGGACGACGCAATCAATCGTGGGTCGTATCGACATTTTTCCGCTTCCTGAGGCGTCTGATGACCAGGTAGACCCGGTCGTTCTCGATGACGACCCGGTAAGAGTGCACCTTCCTGACGGGCTGGGTGATCGACATTCCCGTCGCGAGCTCGAACTCCCATTTGTGCCACGGGCACCTGAGGATCTCGCCGTCGCGGACATGCTCGACCTCGTGGCCGCCCTTGGTCACGTTGGTGCCCGTCACCGGGCCCAAGCACACGGGTGCGCCGTTGTGTGGGCACCAGTTGCGCAGGGCGTACACCGTATCTCCCCGCCGGAAAAGCCCAACGCTCCCGTCCGGGCCGTCGACGAGTGTCATTCCCCCGTCTTCGAGATCGGCGAGCGGACCGCAGTCGAAGTGCTCAACCCGGGGCCCGGCTGGCGCGCTCACAGCTTGTAGAGTGCGCGCGCGTTGCCGCCGCGGATCGCGCCGTGGTATTCGGAGGGGAATTGGCGTAGCACCCATCGGGGCTCGTCGGCGTCCCAGTGGGGATAGTCGGTGGAGAAGAGAATGTTGCGTGATAGCAGATGTTCTGCCCCGGCGAACGCCTCCATCAGCGCAGCGGGTCCCTCGAGAGGCTCCTCGATCGGCTGGGTGGTGAAGAAAGCCTGCTCGGCGACGTACTCCGACGGCGGTTTCTTTACCCACGGCACCTCGGAACGCAGGCCCTCCCAGTTGCGATCCATCCGGCGCATGAGGGCAGGCACCCAGGCGATACCACCCTCGACATAGACGACCCGCAGCTCCGGGAAGCGCTCGAAGACTCCGTTGAAGACCATGCTCACCAGGTGGGTGGCGTACAGCAGCGCGTACATCGGCTGCACTTCCACGAAGTGCTGCGGGAACCCCACGGGGGTGCCGAGCGCCATTCCGGCGGGCCGTGTCAGGTGCATGACGACCGGCAGGCCCCGCTCGGCGGCCGCCTCGTAAATGGGCATGTATGGCTCGTGGCCGAGCGGCCGCAGCACGTTGGGTATCACGAGCACTGAGTTGAAGCGGTCGGAGGCGTCGTGGGCGCGCGCGATCTCGGCTACGGCACGATCCGGAGCATCGGCGCAGACGCGGATCGCGCCGCGATAGCGGTCGCCGAACTCGCCGTGCAGCCAGCGCTCCTGGAGCCACCTGTTGGAACCCTCGGACAATGCCGACTCGTGCACCGGGTTCGCCACCGGTCGAGCGACGAGCGACAACAGGATCGCGATGTCCACGCCGATCCCCTCGAGCAGCTGCTCGGCAGTCAGATACGGGTCCGACGCCGCGGGACCGCCGGTGTTCGGGATCGCTTCCTTGCGGGTCGAACCGCCGGGGACGTAGTAGCTGTAGGAGGTGCCTTCGCCGCGCGTGCTGTAGGCCATCGCCTCGCGACTGCGCCACGGCTCCGGCACGTAACTGAGAAACTCGTCGAAGTCGTGCGGCGTCGGATGGACATCGCAGTCGATGGTCAACGGTCGACTGGGCACACTGTCGTTCGAATCGGTGCTGTCATGCGGGCGGACTTCGGTGGGGCCCTGCGTGATTGTCGACGTCATCGGGGCATCACCGGCTCAGAGCAGAAGCGGTTAGGGCGGCTCACGTTCTCTCCTGGAAAAACTTTCGGCCGACCGTTCGGTCGGATTAATAGCTCCTCTATGTTATCGCGGCGTGGTGGAAAGTCAACAGGGCCCGGTGCGCGACGAACACAACCGGCTCAGGTCGAGAGCAGCCCGATCCCGTGTCCGATCATCCGCGGAACCGACGGGGCGAGCTCTTCCCAGAACGGATCGTGGCGCTTGCCACGCAGGTGCAGCCCGAGGTTGAGCGCCGCGATAATCCCGAACTTGTATGCCGCATGCGCGCGGTACCAGTCGATCTCGTCGACGTCGTCGCCGGACTGGCGCGCGTACTCGGAAACGAGTTCCCGCGGCCTGGGCAACGAGGGCAGCACGATCGGGGGGGTCCAACATTGCGGATCGCTGAACAGGCACAACCAGCCGAGATCGGTCAACACCGGTCCGACGGCCGCCAGTTCCCAATCGAGCATCGCCGCAATCCGCTCGTCGCGCACCAGCACGTTGGACCACTGATAGTCGCCATGCAGGATGCCGACGCGCGGCGCCCGCGGGATGCGCGCGCACAACTTCGAGCGCAGATCGGGGACATCGACGACGAGCTGTGGGTCACCCGCGCGCTCGATGAACCGGTCCCAGCGAGCGATATCCGCCTGCAGGTCCAGTGGTTCGCCCAACACGGACGCGACGCGCGACGGGTCCAGCCGGTGCAGTTCCGCCAGGCGGCGGATCGCGTCGCGGCCAACCTTGTGGACGTCGCCCATTGCACGTGTCCCGTCGGGCTCGTCGAGCCCGAATGTCCGCCCCGTGACACGCTCCACGACATGAAACGGTGTACCGAAATAGCGTGTGTCCGAACCGGACCATCGCACCCGGGGAACGGGCACACCGAGCGAGCCCAGGCGGCGCAGCAGGCGGGCCTGGCGTACGACGTCGGCCGGGCCTGCGGCGCGGACCCCGGGGGGCGCGAGCCGCACGATCAGTGCCTCATCGCGCGGCGGTCGCCCCTTTGGCGTCCAGTGCAGGTCGAATCCGAGAGTCAGGCCGGCATGCCCGCCCACCGGTCGCAGATCGGTCACCCGCGCCGCCCGATCTCCCGTGCGCGCGCCGCACAGCCGTTGCAGCCCGACCCTCAGCTCCTCCCGGGACAACGAGGGCTTCGAAGGCGCCACGGCGGGTCACGCTACCACACAGTCGACCGTCCAGACGGTCGGCATCGGGGGCGCGAACGAAATGGTCACGGCGAGGAAGACGCGCCACGGCCGACGTCTTGGGCACCGAATCCGGAGCCTTTACCGGGCCGGCCTCAGGGCGCGGAGCGGCCGATCCCTTCGAAGAAGATGGTCGCGAACATCTCGGCGATCTCGCGGGTCGTCATCGCTCCGCCGGGGTGATACCACTGGTACGCCCAGTTGCATGCCCCGAACATGGCCAGTGCGATCATCCGGGGGGGCAGGTCGCGTAGCTCGCCGTTGGCGATCCCGCGCTCGATCTTGTCCTCGATGGCCGCGTAGTAGTCGCGGTTTTTGGCCAGGATGGTGTTGCGCTGGTTGCGCGGCAGCTCGTCGAAATTCTCGTAGAAGACGCGATGGTGGCCATGGTGGGAATCGAGCAGGCTGAGCGCGTCCGCCATATCCTGTGTCAGCGACTCGCGAACAGTGCGCGCAGCGTCGTGCCGGGCCTGCTGCTTCTCCAGCAGGACGTCGATGAATTCCTCATGGATCGCGAACAAGATGTCGCTCTTGCTGTTGAAGTAGTGGTAGAGCGACGGTTTCCGCAGACCGGCTGCAGCCGCGATCTGGTCGACGTTGGTCGACAGGTAGCCCTTCTTGTAGAACACCTTGGCGGCCGCTTTGGCGATGTCGCGGCGCTTGCGGTCATAGCCTGACCTGTCTGCCTCACCGGACGCGACGGCCGCGGTGTTCTTCCGGGGAGCCATCGGCGGAGGTTAACAGGCGCGATCGGTACGGTCAAGCCGACCGAATAGACGGTCGAGAAACGCTATCTAGCCCCGTATCGCTCAGGCCGCCCGTCGAGGATGACGGTCTTGGTCTCGAGGTACGGGTACAGCCCCTCACGACCGCCCTCACGACCGATGCCCGACTGTTTGAACCCGCCGAACGCGATTCCGACGTCGGTGCGGAACGCATTGTGCCCTACAGTACCCGACCGCAGCTCCGTGGCCACGGACCGCGCTCTCTCGACGTCATCGGTGAATACCGACGCGTTGAGTCCG
>Ga0307441_1000342_pt1 | contig 17485 bp, 20 predicted proteins | sample SalMarWE160420MG_FD_202149 | JGI IMG/M metagenome (GOLD analysis project Ga0307441, IMG submission 202149) | Salt marsh sediment microbial communities from the Plum Island Ecosystem LTER, Massachusetts, United States - WE1604-20 | ecosystem: Environmental > Aquatic > Marine > Intertidal zone >... | reverse complement strand
CAACACATCCCGGACGGGATAGCTGCCGCCGACGTCGCCGGCGGGCGCACCGACGCCGGGGTCCAGGCGGATGATCGCGTCGTCGTTCTTGTCGCCTTCGTTCTCGCTGGCAGTAATCCTGCCGAGCGGGACGTTCTCGCCGTACGTCCACTCCGAGCCGTCGCGCGCGTCGCAGTGCCCGCTGGTCAGCAGGTAGTAGTTGCCGTCGGCGTCCTGCGCCGCGAAACCGGCTGTGCACTTGCCGCCTTCGTCGTTGACCGTGACGCCGGGCGCCGGGGGCGACGCGGCCCGCGCCGGGCCGGCGAACACCGGCGCGACCAGCACCGCCGCCGCGACTGACACGAGTCCCCGCAATCCGGGTATGGCCACGCCGCTCTCCTTAAGCGCAGGGCGCCGACAACACCGACCCGCAAAAGACTAGTCCACCAGGGCGGACACTCAACGCCGGCGGGCGGCCGGTTCACCCGGGCCTGAGCGCGCATGGCGCCGAAAGCCGTTGCCGCGCTGACACGGCCTGCCCGCCATGGGATATGCCTTCCCGCCTACTCGAAGCTCACGCCGACGGCGCCGAGGCCGGTGATCGTGGCCGTCGCGCGGTCGCCGGCTGCGACGAACACGGCGCTGGTGTAGGAACCCGACAGCACCAACTGCCCGGCCTCGATCGCGGTGCCGTAGCGGGCCAGGGTGTTGGCCAGCCAGGCGACCGCGGCCGCGGGATCGCCCACCACCGCGGTGCCCTGGCCCGTCTCGACCAGCGTGTCGTTCACGACGAGCGAGGCGATGGTGCCGGGCAGCGGCGGCGCCTTTTCGATCGGAACCCAGCGTCCCAGCACGGCCGCGCCGGAGCTGGCGTTGTCGGCGATGGTGTCCGCCAACGTGATACGCCAGTCGGCGATCCGGCTGTCGACGATCTCCAGCGCGGGGGCCACCGCCTCGGTGGCCGCCAGCACCTCGGCGACGCCGATCCCCGGCCCCCGCAGCGCGGCGCGCAGCACAAACGCCACCTCGGGTTCGACCCGCGGCGCGCAGAATCCGTCTCTGGGCACCGCCGCCCCGTCGGGCAGCACCATGCTGTCGAGCAGGTAGCCGAAGTCGGGCTCGTGCACGCCCAGCAGCGTTTGCATCGGCGCGGAGGTCAGCCCGATCTTGTGGCCACGCAGCAGCGCGCCGCCGGCCAGGTGGCGCGCGAGGTTGCGCCGCTGCACCGAATAGGCCTGGGCGACATCGAGTCCCGGGTAGGCATCGGTCAGCGGCGGGATCGGGCTGCGGTCGGCTTGGGCCGCGTACAGCCGCTCGGCGGCCTCATCGAGCCGCGAATCGCGGGCGCGCACGTCGATCATGCCGGCCCGTCAGATCCCAACAGTCGGGCCGCCGACTCGAAGACCAGCCGGGCGTGCAGCTCGAAGAGCTTCATCAGATCCACCGAGTCCCCGCCGACCTCCTTGGCGATGAACAGCCCGTCGGCGCCGGCGATCGCGTAGGTGGTCAGCAGGCGCACGCTCGCCTCGTCGAGACGGGGGGCGACGTCGCGGACCATGGCCTCGAATCGGTGGAAGGCCGTCTCGCGGACCTGCAGGAACATCTGCCTGGCCCGCGGCTCGACCGGGCGGTGCTCCAGGGCCAGCATCAGGCCCAGGCGAATGAAGTCGGGAGCATCCAGCAGCGCCTTGGCCACCTGCGCCCCCAGCTCGGTCACCCGCTCCCGGGTCATGGCGCCGCCGGGCAGGTCGAGGGCCGCCAGCCACCGGGCGAAACTGCGCTCGATCACCGCGGCGATCAGGTCGTCCTTGTCGGCGAAGTGCCAGTAGATCGATGTCGGCGGCAGACCGCTCTTCTTGCTGACCAACGAGATGGTGGTGCCGTCGTAGCCGCGCTCGGTGGCGACCTCGGTCGCCGCGTCGAGGATCCGCTCCCGAGATTGCTCGCCGTTGGCGCGGGTGCGCCGGGTCGCGCGGGATGTGGCGTCGCCCGGGGAGCCGGTATTCGCCGACACAGTGCCTCCTGTGGGGTGTTGACGGTCACACACCTGTCAGCTTACTGTATGGAGCACTACATTAAGAAGTCCCGCCGAAAGGGGCTCCCGTGACCGAACAGAAGACATACGACGTGGCGATTGTCGGCTACGGGCCGGTCGGCGCCACCGCGGCCAACCTGCTGGGCCAGCTGGGGCTCAACGTAGTTGTGGTGGAACGTGATCCGGACATCTATGCGCGGGCGCGCGCCATCTCCACCGACGAAGAGGTGGTCCGCATCTGGCAGCAGGTCGGGCTGGCCGACCGGCTCAACGCCGACATGCAGCCGGGCTGCGGGGCGGCGTTCGTCGACGCCCACGGCAAGCCGTTCGTCCGGCTGATGCCCGCGTCGCGGGGCAACGGTCACCCGCCGCAGCAGTTCATCTACCAGCCCGCCCTGGAGACGGTGCTGCGCGAGGGGGTCGACCGGTTCCCCAACGTCTGCGTGCTGCTCGAGCACGAGTGCCTGCGGATGGTGCCGCACGGCGACGCGGTCGAGTTGATGCTCGCCGACCTGACCACCCACGGGTTCCGACAAGTGCGGGCCTCCTATGTGATCGCCGCCGACGGCGGGTCGAGCCCGACGCGCACCCAGCTGGGGGTCGGGTTCGGCGGTCGCACCTACGCCGAGCGCTGGATCGTCATCGACACCAAGGTGCTCAAGGAGTGGCCGGGGCACGACCGGCTGCGGTTCCACTGCAACCCCGAGCGGCCCACCGTCGACTGTCCCACCCCGCTGGGACACCACCGCTGGGAGTTCCCGGTGCAAGACGACGAGTCCGAACAGGACCTGCTCTGCGAGGAGGCGATCTGGAAGGTGCTGGGCGGTCAGGGGATCACGCCGGACAACGTGCGCATTCTCGGCTTCGCCTGCTACAGCCACCACGTCCGGTTCGCGGACCGCTGGCGGGTGGGCCGGGTGTTTCTGGCCGGCGATGCCGCGCACGCCATGCCGCCGTGGATCGGCCAGGGCATGTGCGCCGGGGTGCGCGACGTGGCCAACCTGTGCTGGAAGCTGGGCGCGGTGCTGCACGGTTCGCTGCCCGAGTCCGTGCTCGACACCTATCAGGCCGAACGGCTGCCGCACGTCAAGGACGTGACCAGCCGCGCGGTCAAGACGGGCAAGATCATCGTGCAGCGCAACCGGTTTCGCGCGGCCGCGCGCAACCACCTCTTCCGCACCGCCAGCAGGATGCCCTACTTCCTGACCTGGCTGCGCAACCACCGGTGGCTGCCAGACGCCCGCTACCGCGACGGCCTGCTGGCGCGCAACGGCAACGGCGCCGTCGGCTGGCTGATCCCCCAACCGTCGGTGCTCGACGAGAAGGGCGACACCGTCCGACTCGACGACGTGATCGGGGGCCGGTGGTCGCTGCTGCACAAGGGATCCGCGTCCGAATGGCCGGACTGGCGGGCGGCCGGCGCGCCGGTGCGGCAGCTCACGCCGCCGGGCAGCGTCCCGCGCGCCGACTGCCTCGTCGATGCCGACGGGTCGCTGACCCGCTGGCTGGATAGGAAGGGGGCCACGGTGGTGGCGGTGCGCCCGGACGGGTTCGTCTACGCCGGCGCCGCCGAGGGGCAGCCGCTGCCGCCACCGCCGGCCGGCTTCACGGCATAGGGAGCACCCGATGACGATCGACACCCTGCGCGAACGAACCGTGCGGGTCTACGGCAAGGACATCTTCGTCGCCGAGGCCGGCGCCGGCCCGGCGGTGGTGCTGCTGCACGGCGGCGGGCCGGGGGCCTCGGGCGTGTCGAACTACGCCCGCAACATCGAACCGCTGGCGCGAAGCTTCCGGGTCGTCGTCCCGGACCTGCCGGGCTACGGCCGCTCCACCAAGGGGGTGGACCGGCGGGATCCGTTCGGATACCTCGCCGATCACATCCGGGGCATGCTCGACGCGCTGGGCATCGACCGGGCGCACCTGGTCGGCAACTCCTACGGCGGATCGTGCGCGCTGCGGCTCGCCCTGGACACCCCGCAGCGGGTGGACAGGCTGGTGCTGATGGGCCCCGGCGGGGTCGGGACGAGCCGCGGCCTGCCCAGCGCCGGGCTGCGCAGCCTGCTGGCCTACTACGGCGGCGACGGCCCGAGCCCAGAAAAGCTGCGCGCGTTCATCCGCACCTATCTGGTGCACGACGGTGACGCCGTGCCCGACGCGCTGATCGAGTCGCGCTACCGGGCCTCCATCGACCCCGAGGTGGTCGCCGATCCGCCCCTGCGACGCCCGGCGGGCCTGCGCGCGCTGTGGCGGATGGACGTCACCCGCGACCGGCGGCTGCGCGCCCTGGCGACGCCCACGCTGGTCGTCTGGGGCCGCGACGACAAGGTGAACAGGCCGAGCGGTGCGGCGATGCTGGCCGCCCGGATGCCCAACGCCGATGTCCTGGTCACCGCCAGCACCGGGCACTGGGTCCAGTGGGAACGCGCCGAATTCTTCAACGCGGTCGTCACCGCGTTCCTCAACGACTGACCACGACAAACGATGACGAGGGCCATGATGTCTACTTCCCCGGCGAACTCGGTGTTCGGCAAGGTGCACCTGGGCTATGTCGTCATCGAGACGCAGAAGTTCGGCGACTGGAAGCGGTTCGGCCGCGACGCGATCGGCATGCACCTGGACGAGCTGTCGCCCGACACCGCCCGATTCCGCCTCGACGACAACGCATGTCGCGTGCTGCTGCGTCGGGGACCTGCCGAGGACGTCGTCGCGCTGGGGTGGCACCTCGACGGTGCCGCCACGTTCGACGAGATCAGTCGCCGCGTCGCAGACGGTGGGGTGCCCGCTGCCGAGGGCGGCGAGGAGGAGGCGAAGCTGCGCGGCGTGGAGCGTTTCCTGCGGTTCCCCGGCCCCAACGGGCTCGCCCAGGAGATCTACACCAGCGCCCGCACCGCGCCGCTGGCCCTGGACATCCCGGGTAGCGGATTCGTCACCGGCGCAGGCGGAATGGGCCACGTCGCCATGACGACGACCAAGCCGCACCTGGTCCGTGGCTACTACGACCACGTCTTCGACGCGCGCCTGTCGGACTACATCGACGAGACGATCAGCGGCATGAAGTTCAAGATCCGGTTCCTGCGGGTCAACGAACGCCACCATTCCGTGGCGATCGCGTCGGTGAATGCCCTGCCGATCAACCCGATCCGCACGCGCGTCCAGCACGTCAACGTCCAGGCCGCCACGCTCGACGACATGGTCTCCTCCTACCGGCGGGTCAAGGACCTCGGCTTCACCATGGCCCTGTCGATCGGCCAGCACACCAACGACAAGGAACTCTCCTACTACGCGCAGACCCCGTCGGGGTTCGAGTGGGAGGTCGGGTGGAACCCGATCGTCGTCGACGAGAACACCTGGAAACCCAGCACCCACCGGGGAATCAGCAGCTGGGGCCACACCCCGGAGGGGCAGACCGTCGTCGACAAGCTCAATCAGTTTGCGGCGGCGGCGCGTTCGCTGCTGCGCCGGGAGGACACCGTCGTCGCGCTGGCAGCGCCCGGGATAGCCGACGACTAGCCGGGCGGGGTGCCGCGCTTGAGCTGGAGGTAATGCTTGATCTTGAACCGGCCGAATTCCCGCCGCCGGCGCGGTGACAGCTGCATCGACGCGGTCGCCGCGTCGACGACCTCGGGCTCGACGGCCTGGCACACTTCCCCGCGGACGCGGACGGTGGCCCGCCCGGCGGCCAGCACGTTGCGCAGCCAGTCCACCTTGGTGCCGTAGGCCAGCGGGATGAGGAAGCCGTCGCCGGCCCGCTCGATCACCACCGGCGTGGCGTACGCCTTTCCCGAGCACCGCCCGGTGTGTTCGATTACGCCCGCGTACCAATACTTTTGGCCGGCGACCAGCTTCATCACCGGGTTCAGCACGTGCTTGTTGAACGTCCGCACCGCGTCGAGGGCCATGCGGCCACCGTAGGACCGCCCCCGAGCAGGCCCTAGGGTCTTTCGGCCCCACCGCCGACGTGGCGGGCAATGAAATCCAGTACGGCGTCGGCGAAGACGTCGTTGCGGTCGCCGGCGACCATGTGCCCCGCCCCGCGGACGTCGGTGAACGCGACCTGCGGGAAACGCGCGAGGAATTCGTCGGCGCGCTCCTGGCTGACCAAATCGCTCATCCGGCCCCGCACCAACAGCATCGGCACGCCACCGGCCAGGATCGCCTCGACGGCCGCGTGCATGCGGTCGACGTCGGTGACCTCCATCGAGGGCAGCGCCGCGGTGCCGCTGATGAACTTCGGATCCCAGTGCCAATACCAGCGGTCCCCGCGGCGGCGCAGGTTGGTGGTCAGGCCGTCCAGGTCGGCCGGCCTGGGCCGGTGCGGGTTGTACTCGGCAATCGCGTCGGCGACCTCTTCCAGCGACTCGAACCCCGATTCCATCCGCTCGGACATGAAGGCGTGGATGCGATCGGCCCCGGATTGCTCCATGTTCGGCACGATGTCGACGAGCACGACCGCGCTGGCAACGCCCGGCGACAGCTCCCCCGCCAGCAGCATCGAGGTGAACCCGCCCAGCGATGCCCCCACCAGCACCGGCTGGGCAGGCAGTCCGCGCAGCACCTCGTGCACGTCGCCGGCGAAGCTGACGACGCGGTAGTCGCCGTCGTCGGACCAGTCGGATTCGCCGTGGCCGCGCAGGTCGACGGTGACGGCCTGCCAGCCGCGTTCGGCGACGGCGGCGGCCGCCTTGGCCCACGAGCGGCGGGTCTGGCCACCGCCGTGCAGGAACACCACGGCGCGCGCCTCGGGATCGCCCTGCCGGTCCGAGACAATGCGGACACCGCCCGGGCACTGCGTCGAGAACGGCTCGGGCTCCCGGGACATGGCCCTAGGCATACCGGCACCCGTCAGCGGTCATCAAGCGATAGTAAAACGCGGCCCCGGCGTCGCAGCCACCGCTATGCAGCGGGCGACGTCAGTCCGGCTGGTCGTCCTTCGCGTGTCGGCCTCGCCACAAGGCGGCGAACCGCCGGGCAACCGAACCGAGCCGGCTTTGCGACGACTTGATCCTGCCCAGCGCCTGCCGTCCCTCGTCGGCGTAGTCCTGAACGGATTCGTCGCCTTCCTCAGCGCGCATTCTGGCCTCCATCCCCCGGGCGCTCCGGTGGTTCGGGCGGAGTCAGCCGCTGCGGCGGTTCCGCCGGAGTCAGGCGCTGGGCGTCTCCGTAGGTGTCAACGGACTCGCATCCACCGTGGTCACTCCTTCGCGATCGGATCAGGCTGGCCTACCCGCCCGACCCCGCGGTCCAAACCGCGTAGCGGAAAAACCCCGAGGCGCCGCGATCCACCGTGCCGGTGCGCGGCCGTTGCGCCGGCCAGGACACCGCCGCCCCGCCGACCGCCCGCCGGGTGGCGTAGCGGACTCAGTGCTCGTCGTAGTGCCCGGCGTGCGCCGCATGCCGGCACCCGTCGTGCACGTAGTCGACGTGATCGCCGTGCGGCACTGCGACGTGGCCACACCCGTCGCCGTGGACGTGGCCGTGGTGCTCGTGCACGGCGTGGCCGGACGGCTCGCATTCGTCGTAGTGGCCGTCGTGCTGTCGGTGCAGGTGCCCGTCGTGCACGAAGTCCACGTGATCCCCGTGCGGTATCGCGACGTGGCCGCAGCCGTCGCCGTGGACATGCTGGTGTCCGGCGTGGGTGCTGTGGGTTGCGCTGGTCATTGCCTCACCACCGTGGCTTAAGAGTTGTTGGTGCGCACCGAGCTTAGTCAGGCCGCGGGGCGGCGGAAACGGACTTAAGTCACCGGTTGCTTGCTGGCCTTGACCGCAGCGGTGCTCGGCGGCGCCTTCCAGAGGTTGCCGCCGCGGCTGCCGCCCGCGGTACGCACGGCGACCAGGATCCAGGTGAACAGCAGCCCGGCGTAGGCGACGACCGCGGCCACCCGGAAGGCGGGCAGGTGGGTGTGCGCGGCCAGCTGTGACGTGCCGGTGACGAAGGTGCCCACCGGGAACGTCAGGCTCCACCACGTCAGCGCGAACGGCATCCCGCGGCGCAGGGTGCGCACGGTGAGCGCGGTGGCCAGCGCGATCCACAACACCGCGAAGCCCCACACCGGAACACCGTAGAGGATCGCGAATGCGTCCATCTGCGCGGCGATTTCGTGGTCGACGACCAGCGCCGCGGTGCCGCCCAGCAGCCCGGCCGCGGTGATGGACTGGCCGAGCGGGCCCAGCACGATCCACAGCGTCGGGACCCGCGCGGTGCCCGAGGTGCCGTGCAGGGTCAGCCGCGCCCAGATCATCGCGATGATGTTCAGCGAGGCCACCAGCGACAGGCCGAACATCGCATAACAGGCGTAGAGCAGTATTTGCCGGCCGCCGCCCGCCGCGACGTGCGGCAGCAGCAGCGCGCCCGTGGCGGCCGAGACCATGGGCGGAACCACCGGCATCAACCAGCCGCCGAACGCCGCGTCGGGCTCGACGTCGTGCTGGGTGAACATCAAAAACGGGATGCTGACCGCGGTGAACAACCCGCCGAGCGTGCCGCCGGTCCACAGCACCCAATCCAGGTCGACGGCGACGCGCCGGCCGAGCAGGTCCGCGCCGACCAGCACCGCTCCCCCGCCGACCGTCATCAGCGCCATCGGCGCGGCACCGTAGAAGTGGGCCATCTGCGGGTTGCGCGCGTGACTGCGCGCCACCGTGGGATGCCGCAGCCAGTGCCCGCCCACCACGACGATCAGCACCACGAGCAAGACGGCGGCGAGCACCCAGACCGCCACGGCGAACGCGCGCAGTCCCGGCACGTGGACCGGCAGGGTGGCGCCGGCGATGGCGACGATCCCGGTGCCCATCACCGAGGCGAACCAGTTGGGCCCGATGTTGCCCAGCGCCTCGATCCTGGTCTGCGGCGCCGGTGCGCCGTCCTGTTCAGTGGCCATCGCTGAGACACCCTAGCGCCGTGGGGCGGCGTCGCTTGCCTTTTCGCCCCCGGCGCTCACCCGCCGAGCAGGGCATCGAAGATCTCCCCGTAATACAGGTGCGCCAGGAAATGCCCGCCGGGACGCAAATGCAGTGCGGCGGAGGGGATTCGGCGCGCGAGCTGCGAGGCCCACTTCGGGGGCACGAGCCGATCCTGGCTGCCCTGCCACACGTCGACCGGCACCCGCAGCTCCTCGGGCGCGAAGCCCCACGGCCGGTTCATGGCGCGGTATTCCTCGACCATGCCCTGGGGCTGCCGCAGTGCCTCCCGGGACGCCCGCGCGAAGTTGCGGTAACCGGCCGCCCGCAACACCGCGTCGTCGGCGGGGCCCAGACCGCGGGCGACGAGGCGCCCGTAGAACGCCGGCGCGCCGGCCGCCGCGCCCCGCATGGCGCGGAAACACTGCCGGGCGAGTCGCGGCGCGCGCGCGGACAACCGGCTGAACAGTCGGTCGACGGCCGGCAGGTCGTCGAACACCCCCGGCTCGGTCAGCGGCGGCACGCCCGCGATGATCGCCAGCCGGGCCGCCCGCGACGGGAAGGCGTGGCCCAGCGCCGCGGCGTACTGCCCGCCCAGCGACCAGCCCATGGCCGCGAACTTCTCGACGCCGAGCGCCCCGAGCAACTCCCCCACGTCGCGGGCCCAGTCCAGCATGGTGCGCCCCGGCTGGGGGTCCGACCCGGCGATGCCCGGCCGGTCCGGGGCGATCAGCCGCACCCGTGACCGGCCGGCCGCCGCGGCGGCGGCCTCGACGTCCAGCCGGCAGGACAGGCCGCCGTGCGCGCTGACGATCGGGAACCCCGCCGCGTCGCCGTATTGGGCATAACTCAGCGATCGCCCGTCGCGCAGGCCGATGACATGATCCGCGGTCATGTGCCCAGCAACCCCGGCGGCCGGGGCCGGCCCCCTTGACGTCGTAACCCGATGCGGCGCCAACCATCCGAGCTCGTCTCGATCCATCGGTGCATACACTTCAGTGTCGCATCCCGTCGAAGCGAGGTGAGCGGTGAGCAGAGCGATGCTACTGGTGGGTGTTGCCGCCCTGCTCGTGGTGGCCGTGCTCGCGATTCCGGTCAAGCAAAGGTGCGGCGCGCCCGGGCTTTCGTGCGCCACGACGCTGGATCCGCAGGGCAACGTCCACTATTACTACGAGGTCGAGCCGCTCGGCGTGTACCTCGGCGAAATCATGACCGGTACCAACATCGCCGTGTTCTACACATCCGGAGAGGACCTGGTCAGGAGGCGATGACGCCGCCGATTCGACCAAAAGCGCTGGGCTGCACCGCGGCCGCGGACGCGGTGGCGGCACTGGCCCTGTTGGGCTACGCGGCGGCCGCGCGCGTCGCACTGGCCGCGCCACCCTAAACCGGTTGCGGCGCAACAGCTCTGTGCCCAACCGATCCGGCCCCCGAGGGCGCGGGGACCAAGCCGCCGCCGAGCGGTGGATCATCGACGGCTACATCGCCGAGCAGCAGGGCTGTGCGCCGGATCTGCCCCCCCGGTCCGTCAACTGGGATCCCCCGGGCTTGGCGCCGAACATCGGAGGCACGGGCAACATCACCGACGCCTATCCACGATTGGGCGGGCAGTTTCGCGCCGACCGGGTCAACGGCCACTGGCACATCGCGTACCCGTCCTGCTGAGCGCGGCCGCACCGGCGCGGCAGGCCCGAATGCGCCCGATCTCGATGTCCCGGCCCGGTCACGACGCGGCGTCGATTCCCCCGGCCCGCTGCCCGTGCTGTGATCTTCGCGAAACCCCGGCGGGGAGGCGGCGTCGCACCGGAACCCGAACCTGCTGGTAGCGTGGATTTCGCGACCGTGAAAGCTGCCGGTCCGCCGGGGGGTCCGTCTCTCGGCGTCGCCTTTCGACTTTGGGGCTTCGCAGCAAGCTCCCGCATACTTGAGGCCATGCTAGAAGCGACATCACCGCAAACCGCTGACGCGGTGCACGGTGGTGCGCTGGTGGGGGGTCTGGGCCTGTGATGGCACGCTCGCGCGGCGCCCATCACCGCCATCGAGCCGTGCGGCGGCCCTCCCCGGTCCGCAAGGCGTTGACGCGTGGCGTCATGACGCTGGTGTCGGCGGCGGCGGTGATGCTGACCGGGGCGGGGTACTACGTGGCCCACGGCGCGCTGGGCGGCATCACCGTCTCCGACGCGCTGAGCCCCGAGGACCCGCGCTCGGCCGGCGACTCGATGAACATCCTGCTCATCGGGCTGGACTCGCGGAAGGACCAGGACGGCAACGACCTGCCCTGGTCGATCCTGAAGCATCTGCACGCGGGCGATTCCGAAGACGGCGGCTACAACACCAACACCCTGATACTGGTGCACGTCGGCGCCGACGACAAAGTGGTCGCCTTCTCGATCCCCCGCGACGACTGGGTGCGGTTCAACGGCGTCCCCGGCTACAACCACATCAAGATCAAAGAGGCGTACGGGCTCACCAAACAATACGTCGCGAACAAGCTCGCCAACCAGGGCGAGAGCAGCCAAAAAGAGCTGGAGACCAAGGGCCGCGAAGCCGGCCGGGCGGCAACCCTGCGGGCCGTGCGCAACCTGACCGGGGTCCCCATCGACTACTTCGCCGAGGTCAACCTCGCGGGGTTCTACGACCTGGCGCAGGCCCTGGGCGGGGTGCAGGTGTGCCTGAACCACGCCGTCTATGACTCGTATTCCGGCGCCAACTTCCCCGCCGGGCGCCAGACGCTGGACGCCGCCCAGGCGTTGGCGTTCGTCCGGCAGCGGCACGGCCTGGACAACGGCGACCTGGACCGCACCCACCGGCAGCAGGCCTTCCTGTCGTCGGTCATGCACGAACTGCAGGAGTCGGGCACCTTCACCAACCTGGACAAGCTCAAGGCCCTGATGACGGTCGCGCGCAAGGACGTCGTGCTGTCGGCCGGGTGGAACGAGGACCTGATCCAGCGGCTCGGCGAGCTGGCCGGGGGCAACATCGAGTTCCGGACGCTGCCCGTGGTGCGCTACGACAACATCGACGGCCAGGACGTCAACATCGTCGACCCGGCGGCGATCAAGGCCGAGGTGGCCGCGGCGATCGGCGCCGCCCCGCAGACGACCCCGACCACCAGGACGGCCGCCAAGCCCAGCCCCGACACCGTCGTCGACGTGATCAATTCCGGGAGCATCGCCGGGATGGCCTCCGAGGTGTCCCACGCGCTGAAGAAGCGAGGCTACACCGCCGGTCAGGTCCGCGACCGCGAGACCGGCGAGCCGACCAAGACCACCATCGACTACGGCGCCGGCGCGGAAAAGGACGCCCGCAGCGTGGCCGGGCTGCTGGGCCTGGACGCACCGAGCCGCCCCGATCCCACGCTGAAGCCCGGACACATCCGGGTGACCGTCGACACCAACTTCTCGCTGCCGGCCCAAGACGAAACCACGGACGAGACGACCACCACCTCCACGACGACGTCGAGCAAGACCAGCACCTACCGGTACGGCACCACCAGCGCCTACCCCACCCCCGATCCCGGCAAGCCGATCGACGGCGGCGGGGTGCCCTGCGTCAACTAGCGCGCGTCAGGCGTGCGTCCCGCCGTCGATGCGGATTTCGGTGCCGGTGATGAACGCGCCGTCCTCGGAGACCAGCATGGCGATCACGCCGGCCACCACCGCGGGATCGGCCATGCCCGCGCCGCTGGATTGCTCAGTGGTGGGCAGGATCGGCATCAGCCGGGAAAACAGTGACCAGTCGGCGTCCTGCGGGATGTATCCGCCGGTGGCGTCGGTGATCCCGGACTTGATGCTGCCCGGGGCCACGCACACCGCCCGCAGGCCCTCGCGCGCGTATTCCAGCGCCAGGGAGTGGGTGAACGCCTGGATCCCGCCCTTGCTGGCGGCGTAGGCCGCCATGTAGGGGTGGGCGAACGACGCCGAGGTGGAGCTGAAGTTCACGATCGCGCTGCGGGGGTTGGCCAGCAGCGCCGGAAGGGCCTCGCGGACCGCCAGGAACGTGCCGGTCAGGTTGACCCCGACGATCCGGTTCCACAGCTCGAGGCTGGTCTCGTGGGTGTGCGCGGCGCGCAGGATGCCGGCGGCATTGACCAGCGAATCCAGGCCCCGAAGCGTCTCGACCGCCCGGCGCACGCCGGCGACGACCGAATCCTCGCTGCCGACGTCCATCGGCATCGTCGAGAGGCGCTCGGCGGTGACGGCCTCCTCGGCCCGGGCCCGCGTCACATCCAGCCCGTCGGTGGCGACGTCGGCGGCCACCACGGCCGCACCCTCGTCCAGCAGCCGCAACGCGGCGGCCTGGCCGATCCCCGACGCGGCGCCCGTCACCAGGATCCGTTTGCCCTCGAGTCGCCTCATCGCTTCTCCCGTCGCCAGTGCTGCCCAGAAACCCCGATCACACCACGCCGCGCAGCCCGTCGGCGCCGAAGGCGGGTTCCAGCATCGCCGAGAAGTCCGGGCCGCGCCGGAGCATGTGGCCGCCATCGACGTTGATGCACTGCCCGGTGATCCAGCTCGCCGCGTCGCTCAGGAGGAACATCGCCAGGTTGGCGACGTCCTCGGTCTCCCCCACCCGGGGCAGCGGCGTGCAGATCCGGTAGTCCTCGCTGAGCTCCGGCGACTCGGTGACCGCCGCGACCAGGTCGGTGCGGATCAGCCCCGGCCGGATGCTGTTGACCCGCACCCACGACGGGCCGAGCTCGTCGGCGGCCAGCTGCATCAGGTGGTCGACCGCCGACTTGGTGACGCCGTAGGCGCCGAACCAGCGGTGGGTGTTGCTGGCCGCGATCGAGGAGATCCCGACGAACGAACCGCCGCCGCCGCGCACCAGCTCGCGGGCTACGTGCTTGAGCACGTACATGGTGCCGTTGACGTTGAGGTCGACCGTGCGCCGCCACGCCTCCGAGTCGACCTGCGTGATCGGGCCGATGGTCTCCGACCCGCCCGCGCAATGCACCGCGCCGTGCAGCCGACCGTGCCAGGCCGTCGCGGCCTCGACCGCGCCGGCGGCCTCCTCCTCGTCGGTGATGTCGGCGGGCTCGTAGCGGATCGCGCCCGCGGCGCCGAGCGCCTCGATCTCCTCGACGGCGGACGACAGCCGGTCGGCGTTGCGTCCGACGATCATCACGGAGGCCCCGAAGGCGACCAGCCCGGCGGCCACCCCCTTGCCGATTCCGCTGCCGCCGCCGGTGACGAGATAGGTCCGGTCCTCGAAAGAAAGCTGCACGCAAGCCCCTCACGCCGAAACTGAAACAGGTTCTAGCTATCGAACCACGGGCGCGCCGGTGCGGCTATCACGACCCCAGTGCGTGCGAGTGCGGCCCGCTAGGGTGTGTCGCGGCGCGCCAGCTTCGTCGGCTTGGCGTTGCGCCAGTCCTCGACGTCGGGCGGCAGGCCGACCGGGTAGCGGTTCTCGTTGTGCGCGGCCCAATGGGCGTGCCCGAGCTCGTGAATGTGGAAGGCGTGGCGCAGCGCCTCGGTGAATCCCATTGCGTCCGAGGCGGCATTGACCGAATCCTTGACCAGCATCGCCGCCATCGTCGGGCGCTCGGCGATGCGCCGCGCGAATTCCACTGTCTTGTCGGCCAGCTCATCGACCGGGAAGACCTTGGACACCATGCCGAGCCGGTAGGCCTCGTCGGCGTCCAGCGCGTCCCCGGTCAACAGCAGCTCCTTGGCCTTGCGCGCGCCGAATTCCCAAGGGTGGGCGTAATATTCGACGCCCGGCATGCCCATGCGCACCGCCACCACGTCGCTGAACTTCGCGTTGTCGGCGGCCACGATCAGGTCGCATGCCCACACCAGCATCAGACCCGCGGAGATCGCGTTGCCCTGCACCTGGGCGATGGTGATCTTGCGCAGATCGCGCCAGCGGCAGGTGTTCTGAAAGAAGTAGTGCCACTCCTGCAGGTACGTCTTCTCCGCGACCGCGTCGCGGGTGGCGCCGTTGATCCGGAACGTCGGGTGCTGACCCGGTCCGGGCGCACGTTCCGCCAATGCCGCCTCCGACCCCAGGTCGTGACCGGCGGAGAAGTTCTTGCCGCGCGCCGCCAGGATCACCACCCGCACGTCGTCGTCGGCCTCGGCGCGGCCGAACGCCTCGTCGAGCTGAACCAGCAGCGTGCGGTTCTGCGCGTTGTGGGCGTCGGGCCGGTTGAGCCAGATGCGCGCGATGCGGCCCTCGTCGAGGGTTTCGTAGGCCACCAGCTCTTCGGCGTCGGCGTTGACCGCCTTCGAGCCGCCTTCCGCACCGGTTTGCGTGCCGGTTTGCGTGCCGGTTTGCTCAGAGAGTGTCATTTCGCCCACCTTGCTCTTGGTCGAGTTCCGAGTCCGTTTCGACTCGTTTACACATTACGGCCAGAGTGTAAGTGAGTCCCGGCCGGGCTGAGCGGCCGGCGGCGATCGGTGCCGCCAGTGTGGGCGGACGCCTGCACGCCGATAACCGCGTCGCCTACAGTTGTAGTCATGCCTCCGAAATCTGATCCTGGCGACATCGGCGACGTGGAACCGCTGGCCGACAGCACCGCCAGCCAGGCCCGGCGCGTCGTCGCCGCGTATGCGAACGACGCCGACGAGTGCCGCGTCTTCCTCTCCATGCTCGGCATTGGACCCGCGAAACTCGACGCCTAGATGACTCCCAGCGGGGTCGAGCACGCGGATACGTCACCCGTCGGGGATTCCGACTTCGTCGTGGTGGCCAATCGGTTGCCGGTCGACCTCGAGCGCCTTCCCGACGGCACCACCGCCTGGAAACGCAGCCCCGGCGGGTTGGTCACGGCGCTGGAACCGTTGCTGCGCCGCCGGCGCGGCTCCTGGGTCGGCTGGCCCGGTGTCGCCGCCGAAGAGATCGGCGACACCGACGACGGCCCGATCGTTCAGGACGAGCTCACCCTGCACCAGGTGCGCCTCACCGCCGACGACGTCGCCGAGTACTACGAGGGCTTCTCCAACGCCACGCTGTGGCCGCTCTACCACGACGTGATCGTCAAGCCGATCTACCACCGCGAGTGGTGGGAACGCTACGTCGACGTCAACCGCCGCTTCGCCGAGGCCACGTCACAGGCCGCCGCGCACGGCGCGACCGTGTGGGTCCAGGACTACCAGCTGCAGCTCGTCCCGCAGATGCTGCGCACGCTGCGCCCCGACCTGACCATCGGATTCTTCCTGCACATCCCGTTTCCGCCGGTGGAGCTGTTCATGCAGCTGCCCTGGCGCGCCGAGATCATCAAGGGCCTGCTCGGCGCCGACCTGGTGGGATTCCACCTGGTCGGCGGCGCCCAGAACTTCCTGTTCTTGTCCCGGCGGCTGGTCGGCGCGGACACCTCTCGCGCGTCGGTCGGGGTGCGGTCGCGGTTCGGGGAGGTGCAGATGGGGTCGCACACCACCCGGGTGGGTGCGTTTCCCATCTCCATCGACTCCGCCGACCTCGACCGCAAGGCCCGCGACCGCAGCATCCGGCGCCGGGCCCGCGAGATCCGGGCGGAGATGGGCAACCCGCGCAAGATGCTGCTCGGTGTCGACCGGCTGGACTACACCAAGGGCATCGACGTGCGGCTCAAGGCGTTCTCGGAGCTGCTCGCCGAGGGGCGCGCCAAGCGCGACGACACCGTGCTCGTTCAGTTGGCCACCCCCAGCCGCGAGCGGGTGGAGAGTTACCGCAACCTGCGCAACGACATCGAACGCCAGGTCGGCCACATCAACGGCGAATACGCCGAGGTCGGTCACCCGGTGGTGCACTACCTACATCGGCCGGTGCCGCGCGACGAACTGATCGCGTTCTTCGTGGCCGCCGACGTCATGCTGGTCACCCCGCTGCGCGACGGGATGAACCTGGTGGCCAAGGAGTACGTCGCGTGCCGCAGCGATCTGGGCGGCGCGCTCGTTTTGAGCGAATTCACCGGAGCCGCCGCCGAGCTGCGGACGGCCTACCTGGTCAACCCGCACGATCTCGAAGGGGTCAAGGACGCCATCGAGGCGGCACTCAACCAGCCCGAAGAGGAGGGCAGGCGCCGGATGCGGTCGCTGCGACGCCAGGTGCTAGCCCACGACGTCGACCGCTGGGCGCGGTCGTTCCTCGATGCGCTCGCCGAGGCGCACCCGCCCGGGGACGCGTAGCCCGGATTCGCCAAACGCTATGGTGTCGCCACCCCAACGCTGTGATACTCGATGCAGCCGAAAGGGATGAAAACCATGAACATCCGTCGCGGGCTGGCCGCTGGCGCGGGCGTCTTTTCTGCCGTGGCACTGGCCATCGCGCTGGAATCCGGCGACCCGGCGAGTGCGGTCGCACCGCCGGCCGACGGCCTGTACAACTTCAACCAGGCGGGCGTGTCGGGGGTGACCTGGCAGGTCACCGCGCTGTGCGATCAGGTCAACGGAAGCCGTTACTACAAGGACTATTCCAACCCCGACATCATGGCCGACTTCTGCGCCTTGAACGTGGTCAGCTACACGAACGAACGGATCAGCCGCAAGGACAAGCTGCAGAACTACAGCGGCAGGGCCCGGTTGACGAACGGGCTGTGGACCTTCCAGGTGGACAAGGACGACGGGGTGTCCTGCCCGGGCGGCG
>Ga0307441_1000341_pt1 | contig 17491 bp, 17 predicted proteins | sample SalMarWE160420MG_FD_202149 | JGI IMG/M metagenome (GOLD analysis project Ga0307441, IMG submission 202149) | Salt marsh sediment microbial communities from the Plum Island Ecosystem LTER, Massachusetts, United States - WE1604-20 | ecosystem: Environmental > Aquatic > Marine > Intertidal zone >... | reverse complement strand
TGGGCGCCCGAGCGGGCCGGTAGCGCCACGCGAATCGCTCCAGGAGGGCCGTCGCCGCCGCGAGCTGCTGCCGCTCCGTGAGGGCGAGCAGCTGCCGTTCGACCAGCTCCGTGGCCACGCCCTTGTGCCCGAGCTCGGCCCGCAGCGCAAGCCGGCCCCGGGTGTCACGCCGTCCCTCCACCCAGCGTTCGGCGAAGCGTGCGTCGTCGACCAGGTCGAGCCGTCCGAGTCTTGTGAGGAGCGCGTCGGCTTCGGTTTCGTCGATGCCGCGCCGTCGCAGCCGGTCTCGCAGCTCGGCCGCGGTGTAGTCGCGCCGGGCGAGCAGGTCGAGGAGGTAGCTCCAGGCGCGCTCGGGATCGAGGGGGGTGCGCCGGGCCATCAGCGCAGGATCTCGACGGGGTCGAGGTCGGCCGCGCGTCGGGCGGGGAACAGGCCGGCCAGGACGCTCGTGGCGAGCGACAGCCCGCACACCCAGGCGAAGTCGGTCCACTGGAGGCGCACCGGCAGCTCGGTGATGAAGTAGAGGTTGCCGGGGAGCGGGTACGGCTGCACTCGGAAGTAGGTGCTCACGCCGAGGCCGAGCAGCGCCCCCAGGACCGTTCCGGCGCCGCCGAGAAGCAACCCCTCCAGGGTGAACACGGCCAGCACCTGGCGCGCGCTGGCCCCCAGCGCCCGCAGGATGGCGATCTCTTCGGTCTTCTCGGCGACCGTGAGCACCAGGATGTTGGCGATCCCCAGTGCGGCCACCAGCACGATCAGGAACACCACCACGGCGATGACCGCCTTCTGCAGGCGCAGCTGACTGATGAGGCTCGAGAACAGCGTGTCCCAGGAGACGGGGCGCAGACCGAAGGTGTCGCCGAGGCGCACGCCGGTGGCGGCCGCCTGCTGCGGATCGGTGAGCCGCAGGTGGTAGCCGCTGATGCGGCCGGGCACGCCCATGTAGCTCTGCAGGTTGGCGAGCGACATGTACGACGCCACGCCGTCGATCAGCTCGTTGCCGACTCGGAAGGTGCCGGCGACGGTGAGCTCGGCGGTGTGGCCGGTGATGTCGCGAAGCATCACCTTGTCGCCGGGGAGGACGCCGAGCTGCTGCGCCAGCGACGCCCCCAGCACGATGCCGTCCTTCGTCTTCAGGGCGCTGGCCTCGCGCGACAGCACCGGCAGGTTGAGCACCTTCGTCTCGAGCCCCGGCTCGATGCCCACGATCTGCGTGTAGCCTTGCCGGGCGGTCAGGCCGAGCGCCGTGCTGGCGCGCCGGGCGATGAGCGCCTGGGTGCTGAGGAAGGGGGCCACCGCCGTCACGTCGGGACGGGCGCGCAGGTTCGCTGCCACGCCCGGGTTGTCGGCGAGGGTTTCCCCCGACACGTAGGTCTCGAGCGTCAGCATGGGCGTGGCCTTGAGCGTGCTCTGGATGAGCTCGTCGACGAAGCCGTTGGTGAGCGACAGCGCGGTGATCAGCACCATCACGCCCACGGCCACGCCGACCACGGTGAGGGAGGATTGCAGCGCACGGCGCCGGACATGGCGCCACGCCAGGTAGGGCACGAGCCTGCGCACGCGCCAGTCTAACGTGGGCGCTGCGCCGGGCCGGGCGGGGCTAAGCTGTGACCGAGAAGCGGATCAGCACGAGCGCCGCCGGCCTAGGGGAGCGGACTCAGCGCGCGGCGAGCAAGCGGGGTGTGCCGTCGAAGTTGCTGGCCCGTGTGGGCTCGAGCTTGGGGCCGTTGTAGCCGTAGCGGATCACCTCGACCTGCACCTTGCGCATCCCCCAGTTCACGGCACTGGCGTAGTCGGCGAACCAGATGTCGATCTGCTGCCGCTTGCGGTAGTGCATGGTGTCTTCGACGATGAACACGCCCTGAGCGTCGAGCAGGCTCTGGTAGCGGCCGTAGCCGGCGCCCGTGTAGTAGTCCCCGAGGTCACGGATGCGCACCAGGCTGCCGTATGGCAACGCGTGGCCGAGCAGGTCCTGGCTGACCGCGATGATGCCGAAGCGGGTGTGCTGACCGGTCGACGTGATGTATGGCGTGGTGTCGGTCTGGTCGACCAGCGAGTTGTACCCGCTTGCCCGCACGATGTACTCGGGGTTCGCGATGGGACCCATGCTCTGAGCGCTCACGCCGCGCGTGTCCACCGGCTTGAGGCGCATGCTCGCGCTCGGAGCGATGGCGAGGGCCACCTCATGCGGTTTCGTCGCGCTGCGGGGGGCACTGAAGGCTGTGATCAGGGCGACAATGACGAGCCCGAGGGCCACAAGCTTGCCGCTGATGTGGAATGCCATCCACACCTCCCAAACCAAACGATCCTATACCCTCGGGGCACCCTGAGCGTGACGCATGGAGAACACGGCCCGCAGGGCACCGGACGCGCCGCCACCCGCGGCTCGTCCCGGACCGGCGATCGCGGCCGGGATGCCGAGGACAGCGCCCGGGGGCCGGCAGCGATCGGAACCGGATCATACGCCTCGGTCCGGCACCGCTCCTCCTTCGAGCTTGCCAGTCGTGGCGGCGAAGCGGGTGAGCAAATGCAGACCGTTCCTTCATGAGCGCGCGCCCCGCGAAGCGTCCGGGGCTGGCGACGTTTCCGGCGCCTGGAGCACGTCGAGCGACCGGAGCGCCGCCGGACCGCGCCGGCCTGCACGCCCAGCGGGTACAATCGTCGCGCTCGGGACTATGGATCACGGTGCGCTGACCTTCACACGCGACGTCGAGCGCGGGCCCGCCCGCCTCGGCACCCTGCGCACGGCACACGGCAGCGTGCGCACGCCAGCGTTCGTGGTGGTGGCCACGCAGGCGAGCGTGAAGGGCGTGTCCGCCGAGGCCGCGGCCCGCGCGGGCACGCAGCTGCTGTTCGCCAACACCTACCACCTGTACCTGCGGCCCGGCGCCGAGGTGGTGGCCCGCCACGGCGGTCTGCATCGCTTCATGAACTGGCGTGGGCCCATCCTCACGGACTCCGGCGGCTTCCAGGTGTTCTCGCTGGGCGCCTCGATCGAGCATGGCGTGGGCAAGGTGGCCTCCATCTTCCCGGGCGAGCGGTCCGCGCCTCGGCTGGCAGGAGGCGGGTCGAGGGTACGCATCAGCGACCAGGGCGTGCGCTTCAAGAGCCATATCGACGGCAGCCTGCACGACTTCTCCCCGGAGATCTCGGTCGCGGTGCAGCGCGCGTTGGGCGCGGACATGGTGCTCGCCTTCGACGAGTGCACCAGCCCCCTCCACGACGAGGCGTACACGCGCGCGTCGATGGAACGCACGCACCGCTGGGCGGAGCGCAGCCTGGCCGCCTTCGAGGGGTCGTCACCGCGGCACGGTTACCCGCAGGCGCTCTTCGGGGTGGTACAGGGCGGCGCGTTCCGGGAGCTGAGGGAAGCGAGTGCAGCGGCCATCGGCGCCATGCCCTTCGACGGTATCGCCATCGGCGGCAACCTCGGCGCCACGTTGAGCGACATGTACGCCGTGCTCGATTGGACCATCCCGCGTCTGCCGGCCGGCCGGCCGCGGCACCTGCTGGGCATCGGCGACGTGCCGAGCATCCTGGAGGCGGTCGAGCGCGGGATCGACACCTTCGACTGCGTCGCGCCGACGCGCAATGCCCGCAACGGAGCGGCGTTCGTCCGCCGCGGCGACGAGGGCGAGCGCGTGCCGGGGTTCCGCATCAATCTGCGCAACGCCCGCTTCGTCGACGACGTCAGGCCGCTGGAGGCGGGCTGCGATTGCGACACCTGCCGCAGCTACAGCCGCGCGTACCTGCGGCACCTGTTCAAGGCCAACGAGCAGCTCGGTCAGCAGCTCACGACGGTCCACAACCTGCGCTTCATGGCGAGGCTCATGAGCGACGTCCGCGACAGTCTGGAGCGGGACGAGTTCGCGGCGTTCAAGGCGGAGCTCCTCGCCGGCGGCTGAGCTGCGCTCGCAACGCGCGCGGAGCCGGCCCGCCTCGCGGCCCGCTGGCTCAGAAGTTCTTCTCGATCAGGTCGATCTCGGTGCCGTCCTGGGTCACGAAGCGCACGACGCCGACGCCGGGGACGAAGAAGAGGTCCATGACGGTGTGCGCGCCGTTGCTCGTCACGGTCTGCTGACGGATCTGCAGGGCGTTGAAGCGCCCCGCCTCGGTCTTCACGCCGCGGATGCCCAGCACCTGAGCCGACAGCGTGATGTCGAAGCCGGGCAGCTTGGTGGTGCTCTGCCACTGCATGCCGGGTCGCAGCGGGCCGGCCGGATAGATGCTGAGCGGCGGATCGTAGCTCGTGATCTTGCCCCCGGCGGCCGTGCCAAGCGACCTCACCCCCTGGTCGGTGAACTGCAGGTAGTCCTCCGAGACCGGCACGCCGTTGAAGAAGTGGGTCAGCACCATCACCTGATGGCCGTCGACGGTGCGCGGCCCGCTGAGCTGCTGGGTCTCTCCGCTGGAATACGTCCAGCTCAGCCCCGCCTTGGAGGGGTAGTAGCCGTTCGGGGCGGCCGCCAGGGACCAGGCCGTGAGCGCGGTCACGAGCAGCACCGCGAGCGGCGCGCCGCAGCGAGCGAGACGCGGCGGGCGGCCTGTCGTGACTCGGCGAAGCCGCCCGGTTCCGCTCGCCATCAAACGTCCTCGCGGCTGAGCTCGGCGGCGCGCTGGCTGGCCTGCTCGACGGCGTCGATGAGCGCGAAGCGGAGCCGGTGTCGTTCGAGCGTGCGCACGCCGGCGATGGCGGTGCCGCCCGCGCTGGCGACCTCGTCCTTGAGCTCGCTGGGACTCTTCGTCTCCAGGAGCTGCGAGGTGGCAAGGAGCACCTGACGTGCCAGGTCCTGGGCGGTGTCGCGGTCGAGGCCGGTGCGCACGCCGCCGTCGGCGAGGGCCTCGGCAACGACCGCGACGAAGGCGGGCCCCGAGCCGGCGAGGCCGGTGAAGGCGTCGAAGGACGCCTCCGGAAGGTCGTAGACCCGCCCCACCGATCCGAACAGGGTGCGTGCCATGGCCATGTCGTCTGCCGTCGCCTCGGGGAGCGCCGACAGCGCCGTGGCGCTGATCCCGATGCTGGCGCCAAGGTTGGGCATGGCCCGGATAACACGTTGAGAGCCGACCCGGCGGGCGATCGTGCGCGCCGTGACGCCGGCCATGATGGAGATGAACGAGGCGTTGCGTTGCGCCACCAGCGGCGCCACGGTGTCGAACGACTGCGGCTTCACAGACAGCAGCACGCGCTCGGCGTGGTGAAGCGCGTCATCGTCGAGGCCGGTGACGCCGTAACGCTGCGACAGCTCGGCCAGTCGGCCCGCGTCGGGATGGTAGATGCCGATCTCGTCGGGTGCCAGCACGGTGGCGCGCAGCGCCCCCTGCAGCACCGCGCCGCCCATCTTGCCGGCGCCGACGATGGCGAGCCGCACACTGCTCATCGCCACCCCTCCTGGCGCCGCTGTATGGCCGTCCATCGCGTCACGGCGCCATCCTATCCCGCCGGCACGGCGCGGGCCGCGTAGATAGGCCACAGGCGGCGGACCGCCGTGCGGCGCGCCCGTTCACGGCGCAGGCTCGACCAGCTCGACGAGCACGCCCCCGGTGAAGCGGGGGTGGACGAAGGCGATGCGGGTGCCGGCCCGGCCGCGTCGGGGCACGCTGTCCAGCAGCGGCGCGCCGGCCTCGGCGAGGCGTCCGAGCAGCGCCTCCAGATCGGTGACGCGCAGCGCGACGTGATGCAGGCCGGGGCCGCGCCGTGCCAGGAAGCGCGCAACCGGCCCGTCTTCCGTGAGCGGCGCCATGAGCTCCACGAGCGCCGTGCCCGCCCGGAGCGGGCGAACGCGCACGCCCTGGTCGGCGACGGTCTCGTCGGGACCCGCGACCTCCAGGCCCAGGGCCCGATACGCGGCCGTGGCCGCGTCCAGGTCGCTCACTGCGATGGCGACGTGATCCATGGCGAGGTCGCCGAGCGCCGCCGGCAGTGGCGGCGCAGCGCTCATCGTGGTCGCGGTGCCATGGCCACGAGCAGCACCACGTTGCTGGTGGACTCGTTGCGTACGCCGTGCGACTCGCCTGCGCGAGCGATGACGGCCGTCCCCTCGGGCAGGAGCTCCTGCTCGCCACCCACCTCGAACAACGCCTCGCCCTCCGCCACGACGTAGACCTTGTCGGCGTCGTCGTGCCGGTGCACGCGCTGAGCCTGTCCGGGGCGCAGGCAGTACAGGTCGAACAACAGCCGCTCGCTCTCGAATAGCGGGACCTTGTTCAGCGTGCTGGCGAAGGCGCGCTTCTTGGCCAGGGTGACCGTGTCCATGCGGTCAGCATACCCGTCGCGGCTCAGCGGATGCCGGGCGGAACCTGTGCGGGTGGGGGCTCCGGCAGGTTGGGTGGCATGGGCACGCCCTCGAGCCGTTTGACCACGCCGTTCTCGTTGCAGCCGACATAGAAGGGACAGCGCAGGCACTCGGACCACACCCGCGGGTGCAGATCCTTGGACTTGTCGATGAGCGAGAAGCCGCAGCGTTCGAAGAACGCCACCTCGTAGGTCCAGGCGAACAGCACCGGGATGCCCACGCGACGGGCTTCCGTCTCGCATGCCGCCACCAGCCGGCGGCCCACGCCCCGCGCCTGCACGCCGGGCGCGACGGCCAGGCCGCGAACCTCCGCGATGTCGCCCCAGAGGACGTGCATGGCGCCGTTGCCGGCGAAGGTCGGGCCCGAGGGGCCGTCGATCTCGGCCACGAAGAAGTCGCGCAGGTTCTCGAAGATGTTGTGCATGGGGCGCACCAGCATGCGTCCCGCGGCGGCCCAATAGCCGATGTTGTCGAAGATCAGCGGCACGTCCTCGGCGCGTGCGTGACGCACCGTCACGGTGTCCCTGCGGGCCTCGCTGCGCACGGAGATCACGTGTCCTCCTCGTGTGAGAGCGCCTCTCTGGCGCGCGCGATCTGGCGTTCGACCTGGCTCCGGGCGGTGCCGCCGTAGCTGTCGCGCGCGTCCACCACGGCGTCGAGGGTGAGCACGTCGTAGACGTCGGCGTCGATCGCGGCGCTCTCGGCGCGCAGGGTGTCGAGGTCGAGCGCCTCCAGGCCCGTGCCGGCGTCCAGGGCGCGCCTGACGAGTGCGCCCACGACATGGTGTGCCTCCCGGAAGGGGAGACCCTTGCGCACCAGGTAGTCTGCCAGGTCCGTGGCGTTGCCGAACGCGCGCGCCGCCGCCTCTCGCATGCGCTCGGCGTGGAACGTCACCCGCGGCAGCATGTCCGCGTACAGGCGCAGGGCGTCGTCCGCGGTGTCCAAGGCGTCGATCACGCCCTGCTTGTCCTCCTGCATGTCCTTGTCGTAGGCGAGCGGCAGACCCTTCATCACCGTGAGCAGTGCCATCAGGGAGCCGTATACGCGTCCCGTCTTGCCCCGGACCAGCTCGCACACGTCGGGGTTCTTCTTCTGCGGCATGATCGAGCTGCCGGTGGTGTGGCTGTCGGGCAGCGTTGCGAAGCCGAACTCGGCGCTCGACCACAGGATGAGCTCCTCGCTGAGGCGCGACAGATGCATCATCAGCAGCGCCAGGGCGGCAAGCGTTTCGAGCGCAAAGTCCCTGTCCGAAACGGCATCGAGCGAGTTTGCGGCGGGCTCGCGGAAGCCCAGCGCACGGGCGGTGGCCTCGCGGTCGATGTCGAAGCCGGTGCCGGCCAGCGCGCCGGCGCCGAGCGGGCTGACGTCCGTTCGCCGTTGGGCGTCCGTGAGGCGGCCTTCGTCGCGTGCCAGCATCTCGACGTAGGCGAGCAGGTGGTGCGCCAGACGCACCGGCTGGGCGACCTGCAGATGGGTGTAGCCCGGCATGACGATCTCGAGGTGGCGCTCCGCGAGGTCCACCAGCACGATCCTGAGTGCGCGGAGCAGGGTGCGCGTGCGGCGCTGCCGGCGCTTGAGGTAGAGACGGAAATCGGTGGCGACCTGGTCGTTACGGCTTCGTGCCGTGTGGAGTCGCCCGCCGGCCGGCCCGATGCGCTCGGTGAGGGCGTGCTCGATGTTCATGTGCACGTCCTCGAGGTCCTCGCGCCAGGTGAAGCGGCCCGCGCGGATGTCCTGGCGGATGTCCTCAAGGCCCTGGCGGATCGCCGTTTCGTCGGCTTCGGCAAGGATGCCGCGTTGCCTGAGCATGGCGGCGTGGGCGAGCGAGCCCTCGATGTCCTCCTCGGCCAGCTCCCGGTCGACGTCGACCGAGGCGTTGACGCGCTGCACCAGCGCATCGGTGGGCTCGCGGAAGCGGCCGCCCCACATGCGTCCTGGCGCCTGGGCGTCGTCCTGAGCGCTGTCGTCGCCGTTCAACGCTTCGACTCCTGGACCTGCCAGGTGCCCCCCACACGCTTGACCAACGGACTGTCGGCGTCGAGCGGGTCACGCCGCCGGTAGCCGAGCCGGCGGTAGTAGGGCAGCGACTCGGCTGACGGCGCGTCGAGCGTCAGCGTGGGGATGTTCGAGCGGATCGCCAGCGCTTCGACCTTCGTCATCAGCCAGCGACCGTAGGCGCCGGCGCGCTCCTCGGGAAGGCTGGCCGCCGGGTCGACCCGCCAACCGCCCGACTCCTCACGCCAGCGCAGCGCGGCGATCGCACGACCTTCGCTCTCGAGCAGGATGGCGCCGCCATGCTCGAGCCAAGCGGCCATCGTTTCGGGGTCGTCGGCCTGATCCGGCCGCGCAGCCTGGTACACGGCACACAGGGCATCGAGGTCGGCCAGCCCGGCCCAGCGCAGGTGCGCCTTCGGGCCCGCCGCGCCGGAAAGCGTCGACGAGCTCGTTCCCACGGCGCTCACGAGGCGCGTCCCGCGGCGATGTCGCCGGACATCGGCCTCACCGCCCGGCGATCGGCGCGGGGGCCGGGGCGGGGACGTCACCGGCAGACGCGCTGTCGCCGGCGTGGTCCTCGAGCTGGCGCCGGATGCGAAGCCGGAGGGCATTGAGCTTGATGAAGCCGTCGGCGTCGCTCTGCTGATAGACGTCGTCCTCCTCGAAGGTGACCACGTCGCGGCGGTAGAGGCTGTTGGGCGAGCGGCGCCCGAGCACGCCGACGGAGCCCTTGAAGAGCTTGAGGCGCGCCTCGCCCGTTACCGGCCGCTGGATGTCGTCCATCAACGTCTGCAGCGCCTCGCGCTCGGGCGCGAACCAGAAGCCGTTGTAGACGGTCGCCGCATAGCGCGGCACCAGCTCGTCGCGGAGCTGCAGCACCTGGCGATCGAGCGTGATCGACTCCACGGCGCGATGTGCCGCGTGGAGCAGCGTACCGCCGGGCGTCTCGTAGCAGCCGCGCGACTTCATGCCCACGAAGCGGTTCTCCACCAGGTCGACGCGGCCGACGCCGTGACGGCCGGCGAGCTCGTTGGCGCGCTCGAGAAGCGCCGCGGCCGCGAGGCGTTCACCATCGATGGCGACCGGCGTGCCGCTCTCGAAGGCGACCGTGACGGTCTGGGACGTGTCGGGGGCATCCTCGGGGTCGGCGGTGCGGCGCCACATGCCGGCCGGCGGCTCGGTCCAGGGGTCCTCCAGCACGCCGCCCTCGTAGCTGATGTGGTAGGCGTTGGCGTCCATGGAGTACGGCTTCTCCTTGGTCACGGGCACATCGATGCCGTGCCGGCGGGCGTAGGCGATGCAGTCCTCGCGCCCCTTGAGGTCCCACACCCGCCACGGGGCGATCACCTTGATGTCGGGCTTGAGCGCGTAGGCTGACAGCTCGAAGCGCACCTGGTCGTTGCCCTTGCCGGTGGCGCCGTGCGCGATGGCGTCCGCCCCCTCGGCTTCGGCGATCTCGACCATCTTGCGGGCGATGAGCGGGCGCGCGAAGGACGTGCCGAGCAGATAGCTGCCCTCGTAGACGCCGGCGGCTCTCAGCACCGGGAACACGAAATCACGCACGAACTCCTCGCGCAGGTCGACCGCGTAGGCCGCGGAGGCGCCCGTCTTGAGCGCCTTGACGCGCGCCTGCTCGACCTCTTCGCCCTGCCCCACGTCGGCCGTGAAGGCGACGACCTCGGCCCCGTAGGTCTGGCGGATCCAGTGCAGGATCACCGAGGTGTCGAGCCCGCCGGAGTAGGCGAGGACCACCTTGCTTATGGCGCCGTTGCTCGTTTGCATGCCTGCCTCCTACAGAGCACGACCCGAACGCGGCCCCCTGGCCGCCACAGACATCCGACCGCTCCGTGGAGCGGTTCAGCGTCGGGCGCGGGGGTTGGTTCGGGTCGTCCGCATCGGTATCAATCGCGACGGCGCAGCATTATGCAACGCCGCCGATAACGATGCAACTCTATCATCGCGAGAGACGCCGGTCAAGGCGACTCGCCGCCCTCCGAACGACCGCCCTCGGAGGCGGTCCGTTGGCTCCGGACAGCCGTGGTCCCGGGCGCGGTCGGGTCAACGGAGGGGCTCACGGGCCGCGAGCTCGGCTGCCGCCTCAGCCCCGGCACCGCCGACAGGAGGGCCGACACGAGCACGAGCGCCGCGCCGGCCAGGCCGCGGGCCCCGAAGCGTTCGCCGAACAGGGCGGCGGCCAGCACCGTCGCCACCACCGGCTCCACGGTGGCGACGAGCACCGCGCGCGACGCCTCGACCCGGCGCAGGCCGGTGTAGTAGGCGAGGTAGGCAAGGTAGGTGCTCACCAGCGCCAGCGCCATCAGCAGCAGCCAGGCGTGCGCCGACTTGGCGTGGAAGTGCACCGCCGGCAGCAACCCCAGCGCGCCGATCGGCAGCACGATGGCGTAGACGGTGACCGGCGCGTAGCGCCTGAGCACCCACTTGCCGAAGATGTAGTAGCTGGCGTACGAGATGCCCGCCGCCAGCCCCCAGCCCACCGAGCGCGCGTTGGCGTGGATGCCCTGCCCCCCGCCGCCCGCCACCAGGATCACGCCCAGCGTCGCCAGGGCCACCAGCGCGATCTTGGTCGGGGTGAGGCGCTCCTTGAGCAGCAGCGCCGCCAACACCGCCACGAACGCCGGCGCGCTGTACATCAGGATCCAGGCCAGGCTCACCCCGCCGGCCGCGATGGAGAGGTTGAGCGACGCGTAGAACAGCGTCACGCCGACCAGCGCGAACAGCACGAAGGCTGCCAGGTCCGAGGCGCGCTGAAGGCGCAGCCGGCCGCGCACTGCGGCGTGCGCGACGAACAGGCTGCCGGCCAGCGTCGCCCGCCAGAACGAGATCTCGAGGGGTCCGACGCCCGTCCCAAGGACGCCTTCGGCGAACACGCCGAGCACACCCCACAGCACCGCAGCGACGAAGACCAGCAGGTACCCGGCCGCCGCGCCGCCGCCCTCCGTTGCGCCCACGGCCGGCGGCTCGGCGCTCAGGCCCTCACTCCGGCCAGTCCTCCGGTTGCATGCCAACGTCCAAGCCGTAGGCGCGCGCGGTTTCCGGGTGCGAGCGCTTCAGGGCGGTCATGCGCCGGCGGTAGGAGGCGAGCTCAACGAAGAACGACACGAAGTTCAGCACGTAGATGAGACTCAGCACCACGTAGTCGGCCGTCAGCGAGATGCCGGCCGGCTCGCCCAGCGCCAGGAAGTGGAGCACCAGGTCGAGGCCGAAGATCGCCCACGGCACCAGCAGCAACACGCCCCAGAGCTCGTCGCTGAGACCGCTGCCGGGGATGAGCAGCGCCAGCAGGTGGTACACCCCCGTGCGCGGCGCGTTGCGCGCCAGGCCGGGCCGGGGCACCACCAGAGCGATGACGGTGACCGCCGCCCACGCCAGGAACAGCACCACCAGCACATCCCACAGCCAGTTGGGGATGGCCAGCGGGTTGAAGGCGGTGAGCCCCGCCCAGGGGTTGGTGTAGGCCTCGGCCAGGGACTGCTGGAAGGCGCCCGCCACCGCCGAGCGCAACAGCGTGTCGTTGGGGACGGCGAGCAGCGGCGTGTCCGCGGCATAGGCGGCGTGGAGTCGCGACGGGTCGGTGGTGCGGCCCAGGTTGTACAGAGCGGCGGGAAGCTTCGGGCCGACCTCGTTCGCCTTCTGATACAGAGCGTCGTCCTTGCGGAGCGCCCCCAGGTTGTTCAGCGCCGGGCCGAAGTCGCCGGCCGCGGTGTAGGCCTGGTCGGCGGCCTGCTCGTCGCCGGCCACCTGATCGGCGTAGCCGCGCACGTAGTCGGCGACCGCGCTGCTTGCCAGCGTGCCCGACATGGCGTCGCGCGCCGGCACGCTCGCGAGCGTGCCCGAGTGCCAGGCGGCCGGTAGCTGGTCGCCGCGCCTGGCCCAGGCCGACAGGCTGGCGAGCGCCAGCACGGCCGCGAACATCACGACCAGCACGAACTTCTCAGTGATGCTGTAGTAGCGCATGGCGAACAGCCGGGGCACGCGGCCGGTGGTGCGACCCGACTCGCGGCGCTGCTTGAGCGCCAGTGACTGCGGGCGCCAGTACTTGGCGATCAGCGTCAGGTGGAGGAAGAGCATGGCCACCAGCAGCGCCACCACGCTGTACCAGCCGGCCCGGCCCAGCGCCAGCGCGGCGCGCCTGAGCGCCCGGTCGAGGTGGAAGCCGCCGCCCTCGTGGGCGCGGGAGCGCCACAAATCGGCCTCGTTCTTCTGACCCGCCTGCCGCAGGGCACGGCTGTAGGCCAGCAGCGCGGCCTGCGTCGACGGCACCGCAGGCGTGCTCATGCGATAGGCCCACGGCGCCCAGAACGCCGCCGCCTGCAAGTTCCCGTTGGACACGGCCTGCTCGAGCGCGCCCTGCGGGAAGCCGTACGCCTCGCGCAGCGTCGGGTCGGTGAGCAGCTCGGCGGCATAGCCCCGCTGCACGTAGTCCTTGAGCGCGCCGTCGATGGCCTGCTTCGCGAGGTCCGGCTCGTCGGCGGTGTAGAGCACGCGCGCCAGCTGGGCGCGATCGTAGAAGGTGGTGGCATGCGCGAGCGCCTGAGCGTAGTCGGCGCTCGCCGTTTGCGCATCGGCCGCCTGCCGAGCGGCCGCCACGTAGAGCCAGGGGTTGGTGGGATCCTGGGCCAGGCGGGCCGCGGGATCGCTCACCTTTGCCTCGTTGCGCAACCAGGCGAACATGGCGGGGTTGGCGTCGAAGCGCACCGCGCCGGTCACGCCCGCGTCGGTGACGTCGAGACTCTGCTGGGCGCCCTCCTGGTACTGCACGGTGACGCGCACGCCGGCCCCTTGCGCGGCGACGTTCACGACCTGGGCGGGGAGGGCGTAGCGTGCCGTGACGTGGCCGTTCCCGGGGTCGAGCACCAGCAGACTGTTGCCGTGGCCGACGTAGGCGTGGCCGCCCTGCAACAGGGCGCCGGCGGTCTGGCCGCTGTCGGCCGGGAAGTCGAGCCGCCACTGCACCTGAGCGTCGCGCGTGGCCACCAGATCGCCTTGCTCGATGGCGAGCTGCAGGGGCGCAGCGGACTGCGACGGGGCGGTCGACTGGCCGTTGCCGCCCGGCGGTTGAGCCGGCGTGCCGCCGCCCGGAGCGCCCGCGCCGGGCGCGGCGCCGGCGCCTCCGCCCGGCGTGCTCTGCGGACTGCCCTGGGCCGGCGTCACTTGAACCATGAGCGGGGCGTCGATGCCCGGTCCGCTCAGGCGCACCGTCCAGCTGCCGACCTGGTCGAGCGGGTGGGTGAAGTGCAGCTTTCCGGAGGCGTCGGTGTGCACGGTCGAATGCTGGTTCGTGCCGTCAGGGGCAGTCAGCGTCACGGTGTAGGCGGTCGACGCCTTCAGGTTGCTGGCGTCGAGCCCGACGCTGTCGCCTGCGCGCATCAGGTTGGTGTTGAGTGCGACGCTGGGGCTGGTCTGGGCGAGCGCGAGCTGAGGCAGCGCCGCCAGGCCGCTCCACAGGAGCGTGGAGAGGAGCAAGCCCGCGACGGCGGCGGCCGGCCTGCGCCCGGGCCGCCGGCGCGGGGCGTCGGCGGGCGGAGTGGGGCCCGGGGCGCGGACGGCGCGGGCGAGCCAGGTGCCGCAGCGTCGCGCTGGCGCGGCGGCCGCTGCCCCCCAGGTCCGCGTCCGCGCGGCGGATGCCCGTCGAGCAAGGCACGTAAGCATGGCTCCAGCTTACAGCACCGGGCCCGGCACGAGCGCGCCGGGCCGGGACACCACGATGCGCGGCGGGGCCCTTCCGCACGAGGAAAACCTCATGCGGGCCGTGCCGCGACCCCTGGTATAGTGGGCCGATGCGGCGCGACGAATGGGCTCGACTTTCTGCACCGTTTCCAGCCCCGGCCCTTGCCTGGTGCGTCGCCCAGCTCGATCGAGAGGATGGAACCGCCCGGCTCGAGCCGGTGGTGGCCGAGCGAGCGCTGGTGGATCGTCTCGACGAGGCGGTGGGCGTCGGAGGATGGTCACGGCGTCTTCTTCCGCTGGGAGCGGATGCCGTGGTGTGCGAGCTCGAGCTGCTGGGTGTGCGCAAGAGCGCGGCGGCGACGTCCTTCGGGGGGGTTATCGACATGCCGCGCGTGTGCGGCTGGGCCTTCGCGCGGGCCGCTGCGCTGCTGGGGATGACGGCCCCCGCCGTGGAGGCTGTCTGCGTCGAGTTCGATGTCGATAGCGGCCTTCCCCTGGAGCTGCCCGAGGTGGGTCGCGCGCCCGGCGGCGGCGCTGCTTCGCAGAGCGGGAACACGGCCCAGCCGGTCGCGCCGGTCGGGGCGCCCGCCGTCGGCGCCGCTGCGAGCGACGAACGAAGCGAGGGCCGCCAGGCCATCGACCGCCTGGTGGAGCGGTTGCGCGGCGAGGGGCTCGGACAGCGGGCCGCGGCCCTGGTGGTGGAACACGGTGGCTACGGTTACACCGCGGAGGAAGCGCGTGAGCTCTACCGCAAGCTGCGTGCGCTCTTGCTCGAGAAGGGCGCACTCTCGTGACCGGTTGCCCGCGGCGGCGGGCCGGCTCGCCGGCTGAGCCGTGGCCGCGCCGTCTCGGAGAGGCGTCATGATCAAGGTCATCGCCGTCGGCGACGTCCATGGCCAGTGGCCCGAGCTGTGGCGCGTGCTGAAGGCGTCGGCGGCGTGCACCCCCGCCTACGAGCCCACCCCCGCCGTCATCGAAGGTCGCTACCAGGTCGTGTGCGTGGGCGACCTGGTCCACTACAAGGACGAGCGCGCGTATGCCAATGCCGTCGGCGTCGAGCCTTACGATCCGGCGGATCCCGATCACCTGAGGCGGGCGGCCAAGGCGCAGATCCGCGAGCTCTACCGTTTCAAACGCTTCGTGGACCAGGCCGAGGGGAACGTCACCGTCATCCTCGGCAACCACGACGAGGTGGCGCTGGACCACAACTACGAGCTCACCACCCGTGGCGGCCTCCGCCACGACGAGTTCAACCCCGAGCGCGGCGGCGTCGCGCTGCCGGACGACGTGGCGGAGTGGTTTCGCGGCTTCGCGCGCGAGCGCGTCTTCTACGGCGTGCACTTCGCGCATGCCGGCCCGCTGCCCGGCATGCAGTACTTCGATGATTTCTTCTATCACGACGGCGACACCAAGACGTGGTGGTTCAACAAGCCGGAGCTGGTGCAGCAGGCCGGGCACCGCTTCGGCGTCTACGGCCACACCGTCATGAAGGACGGCATCTACATCGACAAGGATCACGGCTTCGCCATGATCGACGCCCTCGGACAGCTCCAGTTCCTGGAGATGATCCTGTCCGACGAGCGTCTGGACTACTCGGTCACCACGCTCTGAGGGCCGTATTCGCCGTTGGGTTTCCCGGCCCGCGGGAGCGCCAGCGCCATGTGGGCCTCGTCGAGGTAACGCCCGTCCACGCGGATGGCGCTCGGCTGGACCCCCCAGGTCCGGAAGCCCGCCTCGTCGTAGAGGCGTCGTGCGCCGTCGTTGTCGGCGGTGACGGTGAGCTCGAAGCGTTCGGCGCCGAGCTCGCTCGCCGCCCGAACGGCGGCCGCCACCAGGGCCCGCCCGACACCGACGCGCCTGGCCTCGGGCGCCACGTACAGCCCGTACAGGTCCGCACGGTGGCGGCTCTTCAGGCGCGACGCGCGCACCACGGTCACCACGCCGACCAGCGCCTCACCCGTCGCGTCGGGCATGAAGGCGCCCACCACGCGCTGCGCCTGGGTCCTGCGCCGCTCCTCGAGCAGCGCCCGGTACGCGGGCAGCGACGGCAGCTCGTCGAGATGCGAGCCGAAGGCGGTCGGGCTCTCGCCCAGGGCGCGCCGGCGCAGCGCCCACGCCGCGTCGTCGTCTGCGGCCCCGAGCTCCCGCAGGCGCCAGCCGGCTGCGTTCGCCTCAGAGTGAGTAGCCGCCACGATCGTCGTCGCGCACGAGCTCGCCGTTTCGCAGCACCAGCGTGCGCCGCTTGAAGCGGTCGACCAGGTCGCGGGAGTGGGTGGCGACGACGACCGTGGTTCCCTTGATGTTGACGTCGTTGAGCAGCTCGAGGATCTCCATGGCCGTGTCCGGGTCGAGGTTGCCGGTGGGCTCGTCGGCCAGCAGCAGGGCCGGGCTCGTGACCATGGCGCGGGCGATGGCCACGCGTTGCTGCTCGCCGAGGCTGAGCTCGATCGGGTAGGCCTTGCGCTTGTGCGCCAGGCCCACCTGCCTGAGCGCGAGCAGGGAGCGCTGCTCCATGTTGCCGCGCTGGCCGGTGGCGCGCAGCGCGAACTGGAGGTTCTCGAGCGCGGACAGGTGCGTCAGCAGCCGGTGATCCTGGAAGACCATGCCGATGTGGCGGCGGAGCGACGGCAGCCGGCTCTCGCGCAAGCGCGTCACGTCCTGGCCGTTCACGTACACCTGTCCCTCTGTCGGCGCGATGCGCCGCAGCAGCAGCGCCAGCAGCGTGGACTTGCCCGCACCCGAGTGGCCCGTGATGTACGCGAACTCCCCCTTGCGAATCTGGAAGTCCACGTCCCTGAGGGCGTGCGTGTGCGTCCGAGGATACGTCTTGGTGACGTGGTGGAACTGGATCATGGTGCGCTCCGCGCTCCGCTCATTGCCGCCACTCTACCCAAGCGGCGCCGCGGGCGCGCCGGCGCCGGCGCGGTCGCGGTCGGACGCGCGCGCGGCACGCCCGGGCCACAGCCAGGCAGGCCGGCGGCCCGCCGGCCTCACGCGTACGCGCCAAGCGCGCCCAGAAGCTCGGCAAACGCCTGCTCGTGATCGATGTGCGTGAGCAGCGTGACGTTGGCTGGCGCGGCGGGCGCGCCGGCGCGACGATCGACGACCGTCATGCCGCGCGTATGGCTGCCGCACAGCTCGACGGCGACGTGGCGCGGCTCGCTGGCGAAGAGCTCCGGCCGCGTCACGGCCAGCACGGCGCACGGATCGTGTAGCGGGGCGCCGGCGTCGAGGCCGAGCAGGCGCGCATAGGCCTCTGTGTAGGCGAGCATGAGCTCGGCTGCGAAGCGCGCCGGCGCCGTGCCGAGCGCCGCCATGGCGGCGCGCCGCGAGGCGTCGACGGTGAACTGGTGCGTCAGGTCGAGTCCCGCCATGACGATGTGCGCGCCCGAGTCGAACACCATCGCCGCGGCCTCGGGGTCGGCCCGGATGTTGAACTCGGCCGCGGCCGTCACGTTGCCCGGCCCCCAGCTCCCGCCCATGAGGCTGATGCCGCGGAGCCGGGTGGCGAGGGC
>Ga0307441_1000340_pt1 | contig 17601 bp, 18 predicted proteins | sample SalMarWE160420MG_FD_202149 | JGI IMG/M metagenome (GOLD analysis project Ga0307441, IMG submission 202149) | Salt marsh sediment microbial communities from the Plum Island Ecosystem LTER, Massachusetts, United States - WE1604-20 | ecosystem: Environmental > Aquatic > Marine > Intertidal zone >... | reverse complement strand
GTCCCACGGGATGCACGATCTCCTGGATGGCCGCGTCGGGAATGTCGGAAGCGTGTTCGCGCAGATAAGCCATCTGCTCGGGGTTGCGCATCAGCTCATGCATCCCGTGGGACAGCGCGGTGCGGGTGCTTTCGGCGGCTCCGCTGGCCAGCAGCGCGACATTGCCCATCAGCTCGTCCTCGGACACCACCTCCACGCCGGCCTTGACCAGCTCGGTGATGACGTCTTCGCCGGGCTCCTTGCGCTTGAGCTCGGCGAGTTCGAGCGAGTAGTTCAGGATGCCCATGATCGCGTTGAGGACGTATTCGAAAGAGGGGGTGATGCGTGTGTCGAACGGTGCGGCGAAGGTGTCGACCCACTCGAAGAACTTCGCGCGGTCGCCCCGGGGGACACCGAGCACGTCGCCGAGTGCCTCCATCGGCATGGTGTGGCCGATATCGGTGACGAAGTTGAAGGTGCCCTTTTCCAGTGCGGCGTCGACGATGTTCGCCGCATAGCCGCGGAACTTCGTCTCGAGGCTCTTGGCGAACTTCGGGGTAAACGCCCGGGCCATGACGTTACGCTGGCTGCGGTGCTTGGCGCCATCCATGGTCAGCATCGCGGGCTTGCCGCCAACCCGTGGGTCAAGCGGGGTGACCTTCCACATGTTCACGCCGCCGCGGTCGGCCGCGTACAACCCCGGGTCTCGGTCAACCGCCCAGATGTCGGCGTTGCGGCTGACGACCCACGCACGCTCGATGAGCATGGGGTCGTCGAATTCCTGGAGGTAGCAAGGTTCGTTATCGCGAAGATACTTGTATTGCTCGAGCGGTAGGCCGAACGTTGTGGGGTCGCCGTTGGCGTAGGTGTCGGCGTCGAGTACCCGCAAGCTCGGCGTAGCTGTCGTCATCTATTGACTCCTAACCAAAAATCGAGGCTCGAGCCCCACGGACCCATCCTCCCCCAACGGATTATGAGCTGATCAGTCTCAATTATTGTTCTTCGGTGCAGGAAGTGTCAAGCATCACGCGACGCCACTGTCAGCGGGCCGGACGCAGACCGAATGTGGACGAGATGATGTCACGCTGAATCTCGTTGGTTCCCGCGTAAATCGTGGGCGCGATGCTGAGCCGCAGGTGCCTCTCCATGTCGAATTCGGTGCTGTAACCGTAGCCGCCCATCATTTGGACGCCTTCCAGCGCAACTTTTTTCGCTGTCTCGGTGACCTTGACCTTTGACATCGATGTCGCGCGGACCCACTCCTCGGGCGTCCCAATCTGATTCTCGATGTGATGCACGGTCGCGTAGGTGAGCGCCCGCGCGGACTCGATCTCGATGGCCAGGTCGGCAATGCGGTGCCGGAGCGCCTGGAAGGAGCCGATCCGGGCGCCGAATTGCTCGCGCTCGGCGACGTAGGACAGCAGGTCTTCGAAGGTTCGCTGCGCCATGCCCAGGCCTTGGGCCGCGCAGACCAGTCGTTCGCCGTTGAGTCCTGCCATGATCTGTTTCCACGCGTTGCCCTCGGTTCCGACCACCGCCGACTCGGGGACGAAGACATCGGTGAAGAACAGGTCATTGACCTCGCTGCCGCCCATGGTGGAGATGGGCCGGATTTGTAGGCCTTCCGCGTCGGCGGGCACCTCCAGCAGCGTCATGCCGTCGTGTGGCTTTGTGCCGCGCGAGGTGCGCACCACCACCAGGATCGTGGTCGCGAATTGGGCATCGGAGCACCACGTTTTCTGCCCGCGTATGCGCCAGCCGCCCTCGGTCTTTTCGGCTTTGCAACTGACGGCCGCGGCATCCGAGCCGGCGCCGGGTTCGGAGATGCTGATCGACATCACGTTGCCCGCGCAGATCGCGCCCAGAGCGGCCTTCTTCTGCTCTTCGGTGGCAAACCTCTTGTAGATGCCGGCCACGGTATGCGAGCTGCCGGCGCCGTGGACCGGCGCGAGACCCCGCCACAGCTGCTCGAACAGGATGACCTGCTCGGTCAGGCCACCGCCGCTGCCGCCGTACTCCTCGGGAATCGACACCCCGAGATAGCCGACCTCTGCTAGCTTCTGGTACAGGCCCGCATGATGTTGTTCGGCACCGTTGTCGGTCAATGCATCGCGCTGTTCACGGGTCCCGCATTCCTTGCGGCAGAACTCGTGGACAGCAAGGGCGAAGTCCCGTTGCTCCTCGGTGAGTCCCACCGCGTCCATCCCAGCTCCTCTGTGGAACGCCCGCTCGCGTTGGCGAGGCCAGGCGTCCAGCAATACTCGTAGCGATTGTGAGTCGGTTCAACTCGAATACTAGGTGGGGGCTTCTGGCCGGTCAACATCGCTATGAACAGGCATTGCTGCGGGCCGGATGGCCCAGTGGCCGCAATACGCAGCGACTTTGCCGCCCGCGGGGCGACAGCCTCCCCGAAGTCATGGAGATAACGAGCGTTTACGATATTTGAGCCTCGCTGATAGGGTTGGTTCAGAGTGATAGAGGAGCGTCATGGGATATCCGCTGCCGCAAGAGACAGCGCTGAGTGGTCCGTTCTCGCCGATGCGATTCGAGGCGACCGTCGAAGAATGCATCGTCAGTCAGGGGGAGATCCCCGAAGATCTCGCCGGCGGCTACTACCGCGTGGGACCGACCTGGAAGCGTCCGACCAGGCAGGGCACCAACCCCCTGCTGAGCATGGACGGAATGGTGCAGGCGATCACCTTCGAGAACGGACGCGCGGACTTCCGCAACCGTTGGGTCAGGACACCGAAGTACCTGCTCGAGGAGAAACACCAGCGGGGGATGTTCGCCTGGACCGACGGCGCCTTCCATGACTGGCGTGACTTCGCGTACGGCGACGTGGAACGCGACGCTGCCAATCAGTACACGCCCCAAGGGGTCAACAACATCAACGTGTTCCCCTTCGCGGGCCACATGGTGGTTTCCGGCGAGCAGGGCGGCGCGCCCATCGCCGTCGACCCGATCACGCTGGAGACCAAGGGCATCGTGGAGTGGTCCCCGGCGTTATCGCCCGGTCTGCACCAGCCCGTGGCTTTCGGCGACTGCTCTTTTGCCGCCCACCCGAAATGGGATCACGACACCGGGGTGCTCTACGGCTGGACCTATCGCGACGTCGCCCCGTTCGTCACGCTGCACACCGTCCATCCCGATGGTCGGGTCGACTCCCGGGAACTGTGGGATGCGCCGTATAACACGGTCGCGCACGATATTTGGCTCACCCCGGAATGGATGGTGATGCCGTTCCAGCCCTTCACGGTGAGCAAGGAGCGCATCGCGAAAGGGCTCGGCATCTGGGGCTGGGAAACCGATCTGCCGATCGTGCTGGCGCTCATTCCACGCGACGACATGGATGCCGACATTCGCTGGATCACCACCGGATTGCCAGCGCAGTACGTGATGCACACGATGCAGGCCAACGTGCGCGACGGCAAGCTGCTCTTGGACGCGCCGATCTTCAACCGGCCGCCGTTCCCGTTCGAGCATGACTTCGCCGAGGGGGATGACATTGCGTTGTTCTTCTCGATCGCGTCAAGCACGCTGGGCCGCTGGACGATCGACCTGGCGACCGGCGACACCACCAGCGAGCAACTGTCGGACCGGCCCAGCGAGTTGCCGAAGGTCGACGAGCGGTTTTTCGGCAAGGGCTACCGATGGGGCTACCAGGTGGGCGGCGTGGTCAAGCGCAACGGCATGTCGATGAACAGCCTGGTGGCGACCGACATGCAGAGTTTGTCGGAGCAGGTGTACCAGATCCGAGCCGGCGAGCCGGCCGCGGTGCTCGAGGCCAGCTTCGCGCCGCGGCACAAAGACTCGCCCGAGGGCGACGGTTACGTGATCGTCCCGGTCTCCTGGTGGGCCGAAAAGTGCGGCGAATACCTGATATTCGACACCGACGACATCACCACGGGGCCGATCTGCACCATCGAGTTGCCGTTCGCATTCGGCTGGACGCCCCATGGGCACTGGATGGACTTCCGGTAAGTGAGCACCTCGCCGACCCGGTCGGTCTTCACCCGGGAACAAGAGCAGTTCCGTGGCGCGGTGCGCGGCTTCCTCAAAGACCAAGTGGTGCCGGAGTACTCGGCTTGGCTGGCCGACGGCAAACCGTCACGCCGGTTTTGGCGGGCCGCGGCCGATGTCGGCATCCTCGGGATCGGGGTGCCCGAGCAGTTCGGTGGGCTGCCCGGTTCGGACTACCGGCACAGCGTCGTCGTCACCGAGGAGATCCAGGCCCTGGGCCTGGCGATCGGGGGTTTGCGCGTACAGACCGATATCTGTCTGCCTTATCTGCTGCACCACGGTTCCCCGGAGCAGCGGGCCACTTGGTTGCCCCGGATGGTCTCCGGCGATGTCGTTGTCGCACTCGGATTGTCCGAGCCGGGGGCCGGGTCCGACCTCAAGGCGATGTCGACGCGGGCTCGCCGATCCGGGGACCACTATGTGGTCAACGGCGCCAAGACGTTCATCTCCAACGGTGCCGCCGCCGATTTGGTGATCCTGGCGGTCAAGACCGACCCGGATGCCGGCCGGCGTGGGATCAGCCTGTTGCTGGTGGACACCGGGACACCCGGCTTTTCGCGCGGCCGCAAGCTGGACAAGCTGGGCCTTCGCGCGCAGGACCTGGCCGAGATCTCGTTCACCGACATGGAGGTCTCGGTCGACAACCTCCTTGGCGGGGAGAACGAAGGCTTCACCTACCTGACGTCGAATCTTGCGCAGGAACGCCTGTCCATCGCGGTGAATTCGCAGGCCGCGGCCACCGCGGCGCTGTCCTGGGCGGTCGAGGATCACCAACGCGGCAACGCGGGCCAGGAAGTCAAGTTCACCCTGGCACAGTGCGCGGCCGAGGTGGCCGCCGGTCAGTCGCTCATCGATCAGGCGTTGGCCCGTCACGTCGAGGGCCGACTCAGCGGCGGCGACGCGGCGATCGCCAAGCTGTACTGCACCGAGTTGCAGGGCAGGGTGGTGGACAGATGCCTGGCGCTCGCGCCCCCGTCGACGGTGTTGCGAGGAAATTCCCGGTTTGGCAATGCCTATCTCGATGGCCGGGTGAGCCGAATATATGGCGGGTCCAGCGAAATCATGAAGGTGATCATCGGACAAAGCCTCGGCTTGTGAGAGGCTGCTACGGTGACGCGCGACGAAAAGATCCTGGCTGCTGCCGAGAAGCTGTTCTTCGAGCGCAGTTTCGACGGTGTGGGCGTGGACGAGATCGGCAAAGTCGCCGGCACCACGGGGTCGGCCATCTATCGCCACTTTCCCAGCAAAGACGCGATCTTGGCCGCCTTGTTCGACAAGACCCTCGATACCATTTTGGTGCGCCTCGGGGAGCCCGACGAAGATGCCAATGCCGAGCTGAACAAGCTGGTACGCGCGTTCGTCGGGCTGGCGAAGACCCATGAGAGATTGGTGTCGATCTGGCTGCGCGAGCAGCGCTCACTCGCCGAGCGCTATCGCCGCGAACACGATCGTCGGCACCGCCGCATCAATGAGCGCTGGATCGACTGCCTGAAGCGGTGCTACCCCGACCGGTCGACCGACGAGATCATCACCGCCACCCGGGGCGTCCAACTGTTATTGCTGTCCGAAGCGCTGCGCCCGCCGGGCGGCCGACGCGCCAAGCAAGCCGAGGAACTATTGGCCCACATGGCGCTGAATTCGGTTGGTGCCCTGGAGCCGGAGCCGGCCGCTAAGCGGTGAGGAATTTCAGCAGCGGGGTCTCGAATGCATCCGGAGCCTCAAGCATCGGGTAATGCCCGCAATCGGGTATCTCAACCAGAGTGGCGCCGGGTAGTTGTTGCTGTAACCAGCGGGCGCCCTTGGCGGAGTGCACGGGGTCGAGAACTCCGATGATCTGCAGCACCGGCTGCACGACGCGCGGGATGTCGGCGAGCAGATCGGTCGTCAGCAGCGACCGGTAGCAGGCGACCGCGGCCCAGGACGGCATCCGAAGCGAGCAACGGACCAGCCAATCGACGGTTCTCGGGTTGGGCTCGTGCGCGAACGATGTCGCGAGCGTGCGGTACCGGGATCCCACCCGGTCGGCGTGTTCGGCGGCCACCATCCCCTCCAGCAGGGGCCCCGGCGGGCCACCGAAGGGAAAGTCTTCGCTGCGGCTCGCGCGAACACCGTTCGACCCGACCAGCACCAGCCCGGTGATCAAATCCGGCGCCGCCGCGGCGGCGCGGAAGGCCACCTGTCCGCCGAACGAGTGGCCGACCACCTTTGCGCTGCCGATCTCAAGCCGGTGGAGCGCGGTGACGAGATCGGTCGCGAGGCGGTCAACGTCATAGCCATGCAGTGGGTTATCGGAGAACCCGTGTCCGCGTTGGTCCACGCACACGACGCGCAGTCCGCGCTCGGTGAACAGGCGCACCTGGCGATCCCACAGTTCGTGGTCCAGACCGAACCCGGAGATCAGGACCACGGCGGGTCCATCGCCGAGGTCCTGTATGTGAATCCGCACCCCGCCGTCGACGTCGACAAATGCCACTTTAGGTATCACCTTCGATCGTGTAAATTTACGCGTGGATTTATGAGCTTGTAAATCTTAATAATACGGGGGAAGGCCTCATGACCGCCAGTCTCGAAACGCTAGCCTTGAGCACTTCCGGCATGGGCGTCTGCGAGATCTCACTGGTTCGTCCAAAGCTGTTGAATCGGTTCGACAATCAAGCACAGGTCGAACTGGCCGGGACCCTCGAAGAGCTCGCCAAGGACGATGACGTCCGCGCGATCGTGTTGGGCTCTACCGGAAAGGCGTTCTCCGCCGGTGGCGACTTTGCCTTGATGCGGGCCGCTCACGATGACGCCGATGCGCGACGCGAAACCGTCGACGCTGGTTTGCGGCTGCTGCGGTCGTTCATCGACCTACCCCAGCCGATCGTTGCGGCCGTGCAGGGCCCGGCAATCGGGCTGGGCGCGACGGTGGCATTGATGTGCGACGTCGTGGTGGCGGCACGGTCCGCGAAACTGGCCGACACCCACGTGAAGGTTGGGCTCGTGGCGGGCGACGGCGGTTGCCTGGTCTGGCCGCAAGCAGTGGGAATGCAGCGGGCCCGGCGCCATCTGCTGACCGGTGACGAACTCGACGCGCCGACCGCTTACCAGCTCGGCATCGTGACCGACCTCGTCGATGAGCCCGAGGATGTGTTGCCGTGCGCTCGCGACATTGCACAGCGCATCGCCGCCCTGGCACCGCTCGCCGTCCAGGGCACCAAACGCGCACTGAATCAGGTGACTTCGTTGCGCGCCGCGGAGGTTGTCCAGTTGGCCTTCGACCTTGAAGAGCACACCTTGACCAGCGACGACTTGCTCGAGGGTATCGCCGCGTTCAAGGAAGGCCGTGCCGCCAACTTCGTCGGCCGGTGAGGTTGCCATGTTGGCCGCGCCTATCGGATGGGGTTGAGAAGCCTTCAGGAGGACGAGCGTTGCGGGGGATTTCGGTTGCTGCGATCGGGTTGGGCGTACCGCGTGCCGCGATGGCGGCCGCCACACCGGCGCACGCCGCGACGATCCTCCGTTTCATCTCTTGAGTTCACAAAGCCTCTGCGACGTGATCTGGCCCGGCTCCCAAGCGATGCCGGATCCGGCCAAACCCGTCGGAACCATCTGTGCGCGGCAAAAAGGCGCGCTGTCTCGTTTGTCCGGGGCGATGCCCACGATATTCGCCGACGCGCGCATCCTCGCACCGGGCAAGCTCCCTCAACTGCCCATAGACTTGCAACGCGTGAATCCGAACGATCCGTTGAGCGACTGGATCATTCCCGACTGCTACGTTCCCGGGCGGGCGGACTGCCAGTAGCGGGGTAAACGCTCGTAAACCAAGCAGCTCTTGACAACGCCTCGGAAGTTTGTTGGTCTCCTTGAATCCAGACCGCTCGAATCGGCGCTGTGCACCACGGAACAAGCAAAGGAATTCAGTCATGAACCGTCGCACATCAGCGGTGGCGTTGCTAGTGGGCGTCATTGCCATGGGCGGAGCGGCCGAGGTGCAGGCACCTCGGGCGCACGCCAAGCCCGCGCCCGAGGTCGAGTATATGTACAACGTAGCCGTCCGCCGGCACTACAACTTTCCCAACAACGACGCCATCGGCTACGGCTACGGGATCTGCGACAAGGTCACCGCGGGTGAGCCTTACGGTCAAGTGATGGGCGACGTGAAGAACGACGTGACGCCCAACGACGATTTCGCGGCCAATTACCTGGTGGGGTATGCGGTTGACCTGCTGTGTCCCGCCCAGATCTACCAGCTGCGGAACTCGGCGCAGGGGTACCGCCCGCCGCCCGGCCAGGAGTACTTCGGTAATCCCGCTCCCGAATGAACCGCCGGTGACTCGGGCAACTTCAAGGCTTAGGGCATCGTGTAGCCGCCGCTGACCGAGATGAGCTGCCCGGTCACTTGCCCGGCCGCCGCCGGTGAACAGAACCATGCGGTGGCCCGGCCAATGTCCTCGGCGGTGGTCAGGCGACGCAGCGGCGTCCCCTTGATCATGTAGTCGATCTGGTCCTGGTTGAACACGTTGTCCTGGCCGACCGACCACAGACTCGCTGCACCTACCGACTCCGGACCCTCGGGGATCACCAGGCCGGGGCAGATGACGTTGGACCTGATCCCGTGCCGGCCGTGCTCGCGTGCCACGGTGCGGGCCAGGGCAACCACGGCGGCTTTCGATGCGCCGTAGACGCCCTGACGGATCTGTCCGAACGCGGCGTCGCTCGCGATGAACGCGATGGCGCCGCCGCCGGCCTCCTTCATCGGGCCGATCGCGGCCTGGGTGGTCCCGACAGCGCTGAAGAGATTGATCTCGATGGTGCGCTGCCACTTCTCGCGATCCTTGTCGGTGGCGATGAATCCGGGCACGCTCCAGCCCGCGTTGTTCACCAGAACGTCGATGCCGCCCCAGCTCGCCAGGGAGGTGCCGATCGCGGCGTCGGCTCCCTCGGCGGTCGTCAGGTCGGCGATAGCGAGCTCCACGCCTGCCGCTCCCTTGGCCTGGGCCTCACCGCGGACCCGTTCCGCTTGCGGCTTGTCGATGTCGGCGATCACGATGCGGGCGCCTTCCGCGGCGAACACGTGGACGATGCCGCGCCCGATGTTGGACGCCCCTCCGGTGATCACCACTCGTGCGCCAGCCAGTCCAAGGTCCATTGCTCTGCTCCCAGTCTTGGGCGGTTGTTGTGACCGCCGCTATGCTAGTTTAACGTGGATTAGAAATAATGCTCGGGGGTCGAACGAGAAGGACTGGTTCATGACGGGGTCGCTGCTTGACCAGCGTGTCGCGGTCGTCACCGGCGCAGGCCAGGGCATCGGCCTCGAGATCGCCCGATCGCTCACCGGACACGGCGCCAGGGTGATGGTCGCCGACATCGACGCGGATCTCGCCGACAAGGCGGCCGCCGAGATCGGCGGTCTCGGCGTGACGTGTGATGTGACGTCCGAGGACCAGGTGGGCAATCTCGTCGCCCAAGCCGTGGGCAATTTCGGCCGTCTCGACGTGTTCGTCAACAATGCCGGCATCACGCGCGATGGGTCGTTGAAGAAGATGTCGGTTGCCGACTTCGACGCGGTCATCTCGGTGCACCTGCGGGGCACCTGGCTGGGTGTGCGGGAGGCGTCAGCGGTCATGCGGGAACAGAAGTCGGGCAGCATCATCAACATCTCCTCACTGTCTGGCAAGTCGGGCAATCCGGGGCAGACCAACTACAGCGCGGCAAAGGCGGGCATCGTCGGGCTGACCAAGGCCGCCGCAAAGGAAATCGCGCACCACAACGTGCGAGTCAACGCGATCCAGCCGGGTTTGATCCGCACCGCAATGACCGCCGCGATGCCACCGGAGATTTTTGCAGAGCGTGAGGCCGCCATCCCGATGAGGCGGGCCGGAGAACCCGCGGAGGTTGCGGGCGCGGTCATCTTCCTGGCATCGGACCTGTCCAGCTACGTGACCGGCGCGGTCATCGAGGTCGGCGGGGGCCGAAACATATGATGCGCGCCGGCGACGATTTAGTGGGGGCACCTCCCGCTTGCGGGGGACGCAGCGATGAGGTGGGGGCACCTCCCGCTTGCGGGGGAGAGTGGCGCAGATGAACCTCGTGCTGCGCGATGTCGCCGACGGCGTGGGGGCGATCACGCTCAATCGACCCGAGCAGATGAACGCCCTTACCGTGCAACTGGGCGTTGAACTGGAACGGGCCATCCTCGAGGTGGGCGGCGCCCCCGGGGTCAACGTCGTTCTCGTTCGGGGTGCAGGTGGAAACTTCTGCGCCGGGGGCGATTTCAACGAAGTCGAGAGCCTGCGGGCGGGCGGTCCGGACGCGTTACGGCCACTGTTCGTGGCGTTTCGCCGCGCCTGCGACGCCGTCGCCCGCATCCAGGTTCCGGTGGTCGCCGCGGTCGAGGGTGTTGCCATGGCCGGCGGCTTTGAGCTGATGCAGGCCAGCGACATCGTGTTGGTCAGCGATGACGCCAAGATCGCCGACAACCACATCAAATTCGGAATGATCCCGGGCGGCGGCAGCACCCAGCGGCTGAGCCGGTTGGTCGGCCGACAGGAGGCCATGGGTCTGCTGCTATCCGGCGACCGCCTGTCCGGCCTGGACGCCGTGCGTCGCGGCCTGGCGTATCGCAGTTTCTCGCCGGCCGAGTTCTCTGGCGGCGTACGCCAATTCGTCACGAATCTGGCGGGGCGCCGGCGTGAAGCCCTGATTTCTATCAAGCGACTGGTGTATACCGGCCTCGCGGCTCCGTTGGACACCGGACTGGAGCGCGAAATCGACTGCGTAGTCGACCACATCTGCGGCGGCGCCGGACAGAATGGCGCTACGGCTTTTCGGCAACGAGGAGAGAGCTGATGAGTATTGCGGAAACCAGCGCGCCCGTAGCGCTCGACGTCGCCGACGGCGTCGCCCGGCTTCGCTTGAACCGGCCCGAAGCATCCAACGGCATGAACGTCGAGTTTCTCAAAGCGCTGCACGAAGCGGCGCTGACATGTCACGCGGACCCCGCCGTGCGGGTCGTGCTACTGACCGGCGAAGGCCGAAACTTCTGCGCGGGCGGCGATGTCCACACCTTCGAGTCGAAGGGGGCGGACCTCCCGGACTACTTGCGGGAGGCCACGGCGTGGCTCCAGTTGGCCACCGCGGCGTTAATCCAACTCCGCGCGCCGGTGGTGGCCGCGGTGCAGGGCTTCGCCGCCGGTGGCGGCGGGCTGGGCCTGGTGTGTGCGTCCGACATTGTCATCGCGGCGCGATCGGCCAAGTTCTTTTCGGGCGCGGTTCGCGTGGGCATGGCACCCGACGGCGGATCCTCGGTCACACTGACCCAATTGGTCGGCCTGCGTCAGGCATTGCGGATCTTGCTGACCAACCCGACGCTCAGCGCGACGGAAGCGCTGCAGATCGGATTGGTGACCGAGGTCGTCGACGACGCCGAACTGTTTGGTCGTGCGGAGCAAGTCGCCTCGGAATTGGCTGCGATGCCGGCCCGGGCATTATCCGCGACCAAGCGTCTGGTCTGGAGCGGGCTGGGGGCATCGGTCGAACAACGTTTGGCCGAAGAGGCGCGAACCGTTTCCGAGTTGTCGGGAACCGCCGATGCACTCGAGGGACTGCGGGCTGTCATCGAACGCCGCCCACCGAAGTTCACCGGACAATGAGCATCCCATCCGTCCTGGTCGAGGATCGCGGCGCGGTACGGCTCGTCACGCTGAACCGTCCGGACAAGCGCAACGCGATCGATATTCCAGTCCGGCTCGAGCTTGCCGCCGCGATCGAAGGTGCCGGTGAAGACGACTCCGTACGGGCGATAGTGCTAACCGGCGCAGGCCCTGCGTTCTGCTCGGGCGGGGACATCACCTCGATGAAGCGGATGTCGCCCGAGCGCGCGATGGAACGGACCCAATTGGCGCAACGGGTGATTCGTGCCATCTGGAACGCGGGCAAGCCCGTTCTCGCCGCGGTCGAAGGCAGTGCGTACGGTGCGGGTGTCGCTCTTGCCGCCGCGTGCGATCGGGTCGTCGCGGCCGACGATGCGCGCTTTGCGACCACGTTTACCAACGTCGGGCTGGCCGGTGACATGGGCACATTCGCTTCATTGCCGGCGAGGGTTGGCATCGCCCGCGCGCGCCAGATGCTGATGATGGCGACTCCCATCGATGCGGCCACGGCCCTGACGATCGGGCTCGTCGATGCGCTCACCGAGCCCGGTACCGCGCTGACGTCCGCGTTGGCCGACGCGGAGCGGCTCGCCGCGGGGCCGACCCGGGCTTACGGGGTCATCAAGTCGATGTTGGCCGCCGGGGCCGCCCTCGGTCCGTTCGAAGTCCTCGAGCTCGAGGCCAAACATCAGTCCGAGCTCTTCGACAGCGACGACTTCGCCGAGGGCATCGCGGCCTTCCGTGAGAAACGAAAACCGCAATTCGGAGTCGCACCGACGTGACCGCCAAACTGCGTTCGCGCCTCGAACTGTCGTACCTCGGTGCCGATACGAGCACGAAACTGGAGGACTACACCGTCGGCGCCTTGCTGGCCGAGCGGGCGCGCACTCACGGTGATGTCACGGCCCTGGTGGGCACCGCCCACGACGACGGGGCGGAAGTGCGATTGACTTACCGCGAGCTTTTCGACGAGGCCCGCCGCATCGCGACCGCACTGGCGCATTGCACCACGCCCGGCGACTACGTAGCGCTATGGGCGCCGAACGTGCTGGAGTGGCCGATGATTCAGTACGGCGCGGCCCTTGCCGGTGTCGTCCTCGTCGCCCTGAATCCTGCGCTGCGCCCCGCCGAAGTGGCGTACGCGCTGCGGCATTCGCGGGCCAATGTGCTGATCCACGCGGACCGCAGCCGCAACTACGACACAGCCGCCGCGGTCGGCGAGATCGACACGCATTCGCTCGGCGTGCGCACGATCAGCCTGTCATCGCGCGCCGAGTGGCGAAGCGAGAGTATCGATGCCGACGTGATCGCCCGCGCGACCGTTGACCCCGAGCAGCCGGTGATGCTGCAGTACACGTCGGGCACCACCGGCACCCCGAAAGGGGTGCTGCTGCGCCACCGTTCCCTGGTCAACGTCGCCAAACTCACCCTGGAGACGGCCGGCATCCCCGCGGGCGCGGTGACAGTGAACCCGCTGCCGATGTTCCACACGGCCGCCTGCGTGGTCGGCACCCTGGGCCCGCTCTGGATCGGTGGCACCGAGGTGTTGCTGACCCGGTTCGAGCCGACGGCCGTGTTTGACGCAATTCGCCGCGAGCACGCGTCGGTTCTGTTCTTCGTGCCCACCATGCTGACGGCTCTCGTCGCGGCGCAACGTGACTGCGCCGAGCATGCGCCGCGGTTAGCAACCTGTCTCGGTGGTGCATCCACGGTCTCCGCTGGGCTCATCGAGGCCACCGAGCGCACGTTCGGGGCGACGGTGGTCAACGTGTCCGGCCAGACCGAGCTTTCACCGGTGCTCACCGCGACCCGACCCGACGACGACCGGGACGATCAACTCGGCACGGTGGGCCGGCCGCTTCCCCAGGTTGATTGCAAAATCGTCGACCCAGAGACCGGCGCCGTGGTGCCGGTCGGTCATCCGGGGGAGATCTGCGCGCGTGGCTGTCAGCAGATGATCGGCTACCTGCACGACCCCGCTGCCACCGCGGCCGCGGTGGATGCCGACGGGTTCGTGCACACTGGAGATCTCGGTGTGATGGACGAACGTGGCTACCTGACCCACACGGGTCGACTGAAAGAATTGATCATCCGCGGAGGCGAGAACATCGCCCCTGCCGAAGTAGAGGCGTGCCTGGCCGAGCACGAACTCGTTGCGGAAGCCTGCGTGATCGGCCTCCCCGACGAGAGGCTGGGCGAGATCGTGGCCGCCGTCGTCGCCACGCGGGGTGACCTGCCGGCCGATGCGGCCGACCAATTGCACGTCCACGCGCGCAAGCACTTGACGCCGCACAAGGTCCCGCAGCGCTGGTTTGTCGCCGGCGATCTGCCGAAGACACCGACCGGGAAAGTGCGCAAGTTCGCTCTACCCGACCTGATCGTGCAGGGCAGCGTGCGCGAATTGAAGAAAGAGGAGCCCGACCTATGACCTCACTCATCGAGCCGGCCGCCGCCACCGGCGGCCCCTATGATCGGTTGATCAGACAAGACAAGGTGCACGGGTCGATGTATACCGACCCGGCCATCTTCGCCGAGGAACTGCGCAAAATCTGGTACCGCACATGGGTTTTCGTCGGCCATGAAAGCGAGGTGCCGCAGCCCAACGACTATGTGCGGAAGCGGCTCGGGCTGCAGGACGTGATCATGACCCGAGACCGCGACGGTGAGGTGCATCTGCTGCTCAACCGCTGTGCGCATCGTGGTAACCAGGTCTGCGACGACGCCGGGGGCAATTCGTCGACTTTTCGCTGTCCGTACCACGGCTGGACGTTTCGCAACAACGGCGATTTGGTGGGTTTCCCGTTCTTCAAAGGCTACGGTCAGCGCAAGTTGGACCTGAATCTGGGACGGGTTCCCCGAATGGAGACTTACCACGGGTTCGTGTTCGGTAGCTTCGCCGCGGACGGGCCCGGGCTGGTGGAACACCTCGGCGCCGCAGCCGGCGAGATCGACCGGCTGGCCCGACTGTCACCGGAAGGGCAGGTCGAACTCACCGCGGGCTGGCTGCAGCATCAGACACGCGCGAACTGGAAATTGCTGGCGGAGAACGAGACTGATGGGTACCACCCGCAGTTTGTGCACGGTTCGATCTTTGGTGTGACCGGCAGCCCCATCGGAGCCCTCTACAGCGACTCCTCGACCGCGGTAACGCGAGACTTGGGCCATGGGCACAGCGAAAACGATCTGCGCCCGGAATTCCGGAAGTTCGCCGAGCCGATGCGGTGGTTCGGCACCAGCGAGGATCGGGTGCCGAATTATGTTGCGGCGATGCGCGACCGCTACGGCGAGGAAGCCGACAAGATCATGATCGAGGGCGGCCCACATGTGATGATATTTCCGAACTTGTTCATCGCCGAGATTCAGGTCTTCAACATCCAGCCGGTCTCCGTCGGCGAGTGCATACAGAACTCCACGGCGGTTCAGATGGTGGGTGCTCCAGAGCTGAATCAGCGCATGGTGTCGCAATGCATGGGCTCGGTGGGGCCCGCCGGGATGCTGCTGGCCGACGACACCGAAATGTATGAGCGCAACCAGGCCGGCCTCGAGTGCCTGACACCGGAGTGGCTGGATATCCGCCGCGGGCTGAAGAGGGAACAGGTCGACGAAAACGGCTTCACCATCGGCGGAGCCACCGACGAGACGGGCATGCGTGGATTTTGGTCGCAGTACAAGACGCTGATGGAGGCGCAATCGTGACGACCGCTCTGGACGATCAGGCCACTCTCGGGCCCGTCCCTGATGGATTCGAGAGTTGGGAGGTCGAGCAGTTCTTGTACCGCGAGGCGCGGTATGCCGACGAGTCCGACTACGACGCATGGGAGGCGCTGTGGACCGACGACGCGCTGTATTGGGTTCCGGTGGCCTCGACCGACGACCCGTTGCGCACGATGTCGGTGATCTATGACAACCGCAGCCGCATCGCAACTCGGCTGAAGCAGGTTCGCACCGGGAAGCGCTATGCCCAGGCGCCGCCGTCGAACCTCAGGAGACTGGTGTCGAACATCGAATTCCTCGGTGGCCGCGCAAATTCCAGCGGTGGGGTTGACCTGGAAGTAGCAGCGAACTTCCTGGTGTTGGAGTCTCGCGCGCGCGGCACTCAGCTGTGGGGCGGCCGGACCACCTATCGGCTGCGCCGCCAGGACGGCGATTTGCGGCTGGCGTACAAGAAGGTCGTGCTGGTGAACAACGACCAGCCGATCCCCACGTTGGGCTTCCTGATCTGAGGCGCCATGACGATCGAATTCGGTGACAGCGATTCCGTGAACATACCGGGGGTGGGTCCGGTGATCAGCAATGAATTTGCGCAGGTTTCAGTGACATTCGATACGGCCGGCAATTCTCCGCGCCTTCGCTTGGAGGATCTTCGCTCCGGACGGGTCCGCTTTCTGGACGCGCTGGAATTGGAGACGATTGTGTGGCTGTCAGACGAGCGGCTGACCGAGTTGATCGACCCTTCCGACGGACGCTGGCGGGGCGATACATGAGGCGCGCCGCCATAGTCTCGCCGGTTCGCACCGCCGTAGGGACTTTCGGTGGGAGTTTGCGTCCGCTACGGGCCGAGGACCTCGCCGCCAAGGTGATCGCGGCAGTCGTCGAACGCAGCGCCGTGGACCCGACGGCGATCGAAGACGTCGTATTCGCCCAGTCCTACGCGAATTCCGAGGCGCCCTGCATCGGCCGTTGGGCCGCCCTGCACGCCGACCTTCCGATCAGTGTGCCCGGGCTGCAGATCGACCGGCGCTGCGGGGGTGGGCTGCAGGCCGTCGTCACCGCGGCGATGACGGTGCAAACGGGCGCCGCTGACGTCGTGCTGGCCGGTGGTGTCGAATCGATGAGCAATATCGAGCACTACAGCACCACCGCACGGTGGGGTTCGCGCTCCGGTAATCAAATGCTGTATGACCGGCTCGACCGTGGCCGTGAACTGTCCCAGCCGATCTGGCGCTTCGGCCCTATCAGCGGCATGATCGAAACTGCCGAAAACCTCGCCGCAGACTATGGGATCGACCGCGAGGCCGCGGACAGCTTCGCGGCGCGCAGCCATGAGCGCGCCGCCGAGGCTCAGCGGGCGGGCCGCTTCGATGACGAGATCATCAGCGTGCAGGTGCCGCAGCGCAAGGGCGAACCGATCGAATTCGCCGACGACGAGGGCATCCGTTCTGACACCACTCCCGACACGCTGAGCCGCCTGCACCCACTGATGAAGGGCGGCACCGTCACGGCCGGCAACTCCAGCCAGCAGAACGACGCCGCCGCGGCGTGCCTGGTGGTTGCCGAAGACCGGCTCGACGACCTCGGTCTGGACCCGCTCGGGTTTTTGGAAGGTTGGGCGGTGGTCGGTTGTGAGCCGTCGCGGATGGGCATCGGGCCCGTGGGCGCGGTGGAAAAGCTTTTCCGCCGCACAGGTTTCGGGTTCGACGACATGGATCTGATCGAGATCAACGAGGCGTTCGCCGTGCAGGTGCTCGCGGTGCTGGCCGGCTGGGGCGTCAAGCTCGACGACGTCGAGGACCGGCTCAATGTCAACGGTTCCGGCATCTCACTGGGGCATCCCATCGGAGCGACCGGCGTGCGGATCCTGGTGACGATGCTGCACGAGCTGCGCCGGCGGGGCGGCGGCTTGGCGCTGGAGACCATGTGCATCGGGGGTGGGCAGGGCCTGGCCGCGGTCTTCCGTGGGGTCTCTCGATGAAGGGCCTAACCGGTTACGCCGCATACGTGCCCCGCTACCGGCTGGCCGGCGCCGACATCGGCATGCGCCGAGGTGATCGGGTGGTTGCGGGGTTCGACGAGGACAGCACCACCATGGCGGTTGCGGCCATCGCGGACATACCCCAATCGTGCTCCGCCAATGCGCTGTATTTCGCCAGCAGCACACCGGCTTACGCGGACAAGACCAACGCCACCGCGATCCATGCCGCGGTCGGCCTGCCATTCGACGCCCTTGCCGTCGACATGTGCGGATCGG
>Ga0307441_1000339_pt1 | contig 17645 bp, 29 predicted proteins | sample SalMarWE160420MG_FD_202149 | JGI IMG/M metagenome (GOLD analysis project Ga0307441, IMG submission 202149) | Salt marsh sediment microbial communities from the Plum Island Ecosystem LTER, Massachusetts, United States - WE1604-20 | ecosystem: Environmental > Aquatic > Marine > Intertidal zone >... | reverse complement strand
TGGTAGAGGCAGACAGGGCAAACGCGGAGCTCGTTACAGCCATCAACACAACGACAGTAGAGCAGACCAAGGCATTCTTGGCATTGCTCACAGCAGACGCGCAGTCGACATCCTGGCTACCACGCAACGGGCGCTGGATCATCCTTATGGTTTTCACAGGCCTGATCGTCGCAGCCTGGTTTGGCTTTACACCAGAGAACATGCCTACAAGCATGATAGACCACCTCTTCTCGATCCTCGCCCAGTCCCTCGGGATCATGGGAGGCGCCGCATTCGCTGGCCGCTCAGTCGAGAAGATCGCCGACTCGATCAGTAGCCGCGTCCTCGAATACAAGCTCAGGCGCTGACATGGCACGGGTCAAAGGCCCGCTCTTTTCGACAGAGGCCGCTGGGCAGATCGGGCGCTCCTTCCTCTTCCGCAGCGACAAGCGCGGCACGCATGTCTACCAGTTCCCGGAAATAGACCGTTCAGGAGAGACTCCAACGCAGGGCCAGGAGGACGCTCGCGCAAGATACGGCCAGGCCGTAGAAGCCTACCGAGCCCTCACGGACGAGGAGCGGGCCACATGGGCATCGCTCGCGGAAACCGACCCTAGACCAGTTACAGGCTGGAGCCTTTTTGTGGAGCGCTTCTCACAAGAAGGGCCAGGGCAAGGAGGGAACTGTGCCTATGGTGAATACCAGCCGCCAGACGGCACAGCCGTGGGCTTCCCGGGCCAATGTGCGCCAGCCGATTTCCCATACTCACCACCGGAGGGGACGGCCGTAGGCTTCCAGTGAGCACATGTACCAGCTGAAGTTCAACTACATAGAAGGGTGGGACGAGAGCAAGCGCACGGTTAAAGCGCTGGTGATCACAACAAGCGCCACACAGGGCGTTTGGCTGCGCCCAGCAGACGCCCAGTACTCGAACGACACAGGCACAACAGACCCGGCGTTTCCATTTAGCGGTGCCTACACAGGCTCAAACTGGTGGCTATCGGTATCTAACCCCAGTGGCGAGATGTACGGCATTGCCAAGTTCCCGACAACCGATCCTCCAGAGACAATGCGGCTGTACGCGTACGTCTACAACGACCCAGCGCACGGCCCGAAGCATCTCTCGGTAGAACACCGCATCCAGGATTCAGACCCTTGGGTGCTGCTCAAAGATATTCCAGACATCGCAGCATGGTCCTCGTACCAGTCACGATGGTTTGATGTTCTTGTCCCAATCTTCCGGATAGGCGCAAACGGCATCACGGCCAAGGCCGCATTCAGCGATGGAACCATCGCATCGAAGGTCTCACTTCTCGACACGACAACGCTAGCCGTGCTCGATACAGCAACACCAGACCAGGCGAACGGCGCGTTCACCTTCGACTCATACACAGCACGGGACGCCTACGTCCTAATCGAGCACGAGGGCTACCGTCCATTGATCCACGGCCCGGTTTCTGCAGTGAAAGTCGCTTGACACACCTTCGATACCATGTCCTAAGCTCCACCTGCACTTTCACAACAGCTACTTAGGAGCCAGAACAATGGCAAAGGTCAAAGGTCCCTTGATGTCGATGGAAGCCAGCGGCGCGTACGGCTCCACTCTTGTCTTCGGCAGACGCAAGGGCGCGAATGTTGTCCGCCAGTTGGTTATCCCCGCCAACCCGCAGGCGCAGGGCCAGGAGGACGCTCGCAACATCGTTCGCGTGGGCGGTGTGCTCCAGCGCTGGGTCAGCAATACTGCCTTGGTTGCCGATGGCGAGACCTTGACCGACAAGGCCCGCATCACCGCCATTACCCCCGCCGAGCAGACCTGGAACTCGTACCTGGTCCAGATGATCACCGGCAAGGGTGCGCTTGTATATGCCGCGGCCCGCGCCGCTTTCGCCGCGCTGCAGAGTGCCGAGCAAGACGCTTGGGACGCCGCAGCCGCCGCGCTCAGCCCAGTCATCGGCAGCGTCAACCAGACGACCGAGGGCGGCGCTTCGACTACCGCGATCACCGGCGGCGAGGCCTGGTTCATCTACCAGTACGGCCTCAGCGGTGCCGGCCTGGCCTCTGTACCCGGCGCGACCCCGCCGACCTACGCGTAATTCATCGCAAGTCGATCTCCTCCAGTGGGTGACCTCAGCCCCCGTTCTCCCCGGGGGCTTTTTTTTGGCCCGGAAACCAACCAAGCAACAGCAGCGTCGACCTCGGGGCCTTCAGCGCGCCCATAGCAGCGAGAGGAAGCGAAGGCGGCTCTACGCCAGAAGCACACCACCAAGCAGGCCAGCAGGAGGGTCAGCACGACACCGAGGGGGGCAGCAGCGAGGCCCAGAACACGCCACAGCCACCACCAAGGGGGGCCGCAGACAGGGCAAGCGAAGGCGGCTCTATTAAGTTGGGGGGTTTCGCAGAGAGGTGGAAAAACACACCGAAAAGACCCCAACCTCAATCCGAAAACACCCAGAAAAGATCCCGCAGACTGGACTGGACAACCGACCGAGAGTCGACAGCACACCGACAGCCAACCACGAGACCAGCGCCACCACGAACCGGCAATGGCGCGCGGGCGAAGGACAGACGGGACAGCTAGAGCTCAGGTATATGAAACGAACTCGGCTAGAACATTCTCGCGATGACCTGATGTGAGCTAATAGAACGATCTCAAAACGATCTGAAAACATTCAGCTCAGCTCATATCACCAGCTGCAACATCGACAGCACCAGATCACCAGTGCGCCTGACATGAGACATGGTGACCCAGGGGCGCAGTCACACACCCGAGAAGCAGGACACACGCACCAGCAAGCCAGTGCTCGAACCACCACGAGCGACACGCCAACGCAACGCTACAACCAGGTCACAGGACACCATCGGAAGCGCACAGGTGGATCAGCACACCAGCCACCACAACAACGCCAGACATCAGCTCTGCGCACACGCCGGAAACTGACCGCTCGGACGACCAGCCAGATCGCCTCGCACACACCACAAGACAGATAGCGCCAGGCTTCCGACCGGACATAGGACAGGACAGCAAGCGCCAGAAGGACAGGACAGAGACTCCAGACCGCTCACGTCACGTCGCGTACAACGGGCGATCCCTGCCCGTGAACACGCGGATCCGCTCGCTCCCCGATCTCAGCTTGCACAGAATCGCCTCCGGTGAGCACCAGCCGCCTCCCGGACCGCTCGCGTCACGCCAGCTGCATGCGGCCTCCATGCCGCCAGCAGCCAGCGCGCCGTTCGCTACCCCCGGCGATAACAGCGAGCGTCACAGGCTCACGGCTGCCACCAACAACCACCTGCCGAGCACGACAGCCGGCAGCCGAGCGCCAGGCCCGCCCAGCGCACGTCACCGACACACCAAGGGCCACCACGACAAAGCGGGCACTGCCCCATGCTGCTCGCCTTCAGCATCCTGCAGCTGCCATCGCCACAACCACACCGCAGCATCCCGACGGCCCGGGAACCAACCATCCGATCAGGCAAACACAAGCCGCTGAGACCCAGACCAACACGGACCAGAGGCAAGACAGGCCCGCACGCACCGCAGCACTGGCTTCAACCGGACCGACCGGAACGCCCATAGCCTCGCAGAGCTCGAGCCAAAGACGAGCGCAATGACCAAGACCTCAAGCCCTGACGATCCCAAGCACCAGCCGGACCCGAGGCGAGACCGAGGCCTCCATCAGTACAACCACGGATTCGTAGGAGACTGACGCAAGGCCAAGCGCAGCCCAAGCACAAGCCGACAGATCCCGGACTCGACACGCCAGCCAAACGATGGCTCGAGGCAACCGGACGCAGCCATCACGTGGACAGCTACGCCAGACAGCGATCACAAGGCGAACACCAACACGACAACCGACCGAGCACCAGGCGCACACGACGCCAAGCGCGCCAACAGCAGAGCGCCAGGGCGCGACCAGCAAAGCCCAAAAAGACATGACAAGAACGAGACCCCGCCGGCGGAGACGCGCCAAGACAGCGCAAATCGAGCCCCAAAAAGACATCCGAACCGACCAGAAATCCCGGACAGATCGACATCAGGGACATATCATCGCCAGCCGATACCACAAACGGATCAGGAGACATGCGCGATGACCAGACCCACAGCTATCGCCCTGGCAACACCAATTGCCCTCATATGCTTGACCCTCCTGCTCTACGCATCGGCCCATGCAGAGACGACTCGTACGTGTCATGTGACATGGGTCCACGATGGAGACACCGTTCACCTCTCCTGCAATGGCGTGGACTACAAGACACGCCTCTACTGCATAGACGCACCAGAGCTGGCACAGCGGCCCTGGGGATTGAAAGCGCGGAGAAATCTGCGAAGGATCGCGAAGGGTGATGTCGAAGAGACGATTACCAGCTCCTACTTCTACGGTGGAGATGTGGCGCGCCTGGTGCGTCCAGACCTCGGGATAGACGTAGGGTTAGAGCAGGTGAAGATGGGCTTTGCGGCCGTCTATCCGGACTACTGCGATGACCAAACGTACATCGACGCAGAAGCACAGGCGAAGGCTGGCCACATCGGGATCTGGAGCGAGCCAGGCCTGCAGCAAGCACCATGGGACTGGAGGCACCGCCCGCGCTGACCGACAGGACACCGACGAATAGGTGTGCACAGCACCATCAAGACTCGATCCCCCCCGGCCCCCCAGGGGGAGGCAAAGGTGCGGCACGCCGCGGGTGATTTGAGTCCGCCATCCTCCCCCGCCCACCATTGGCCCTCCAGTTAACGCTCCAGCCTTCGGCAACACTTCAGGCTTTTTCCCCTCTCTTCGCTTCGGCCGGCTCTGTGTCAGGGGGCCAATGGCAGGCGGTGTCGTATGGCTCCAGAAAAGACTAGGCGAGAGGAAGAGAAGGCAGGCGCGGTGCAGCTGGTGAAGCTCAATGCTGCGATCCGGCAGCAGCAGCAAATGCACTTAGGTAAAAGGGGCCATAGCTAGCGCACGTCTACCACATCAAAGAAGCCCAGAAAGCACTTCACAATGCTGCCGCGCGCCAATTGCACGGCCAGAAGCTAAAGGCAGGTGCAGGCCATCCATGAGCGGGGCCGCGCTCCCGGCGCGCACCAGGCCGAGCGCCGCATGTCGAGCACCCCAAGAGCGCAACATCAGCTATCGCTCATGTCGCGCTGCACGCTTATCACGTTCGCCAACGCTAGAAGACCGGCCATGCTCCGCATCGCCGGAGGAGGTCGGCAAGCGCACTCAGCGGCCACCATCAGCTATCGCTCATGGTGGCCGGCACAGCTCAAAGCTTCGCACCACCGCAAGAGCCGGCCATGCTCCGCATCGCCGGGCGGCATCTTCAGGCACTTCCGCGGGTCCATCCGCGGTTACGCGCGCGCTCTCGTAGCCAGCTTCGGCCGGCACATCAGGCGCGCTTCGGCTTACGCCAAAAGGTGCTTCGCGGTTTGATTGATCCCCCCCTAACCCCCCCAAGGGGGCTCGGTCTGCGGGGCAGTGGTGTGGCGGGGCGGGGCTTGGCGGGCCGCCGCTCCAAGCGGCGCGTCAGGTTCCACATGGAACATTTCGCCTTTTAAATCAGGCTCTTGCCCTTGCAATGGGTATCGCCATGTGCTATATTATAGGTGAGGGTTAGCGGGGGCTAGCCCTCCCCGCCCGGGGGCACCGGGGGCCAGGTCTTCGGGGGCACACCATGGGCCATCGCACAACCTTCGCGTCCACGGCAGCGCGCTTCAACGGGCGCGTCATTTTCCGCACCAACCGCTCAGGGTCCATCTGGGCCAAGCGCATGGCAGCCAAAGGGCAGCGTCCATCGCCCGCAGCGTTGTTCATCCCAGCACAGCACGCCGGCACTGCGCGGGCATTCGCCCTCGCAGCGCAGCACGCCGGGCTGCAAGCAATCGTTCGTCAGGGCCAAGCCTGCGCAATCTGGGCCTCGGGTCCTCTCGCAAGCTCCGCACCGGCCTGGGCAGTCAAGGTCCGCCTGCCGGTCGGCATGTCCGCAGGCCAGGCCCGCGCGGCCATCAGCAAGGCATGGGGCCAGCTCACATGGTAGCGGCGGCTCACATCACAACGGTTCTGCGGGCAATCGGCCCTGGGGTCGTCGCTATGGGCGGGTCACGGCAGGCGGCGGGTGCGCAAGCCAATTGGTTCTCAGCGCTCGCACGGGCGTTCACAGCACGCGGGTCCCAAGTCGTCACGGGTTGTTGCCTTGGGGCCGATGCAGCCGTGGTATCAGGGTTGGCAGGGTCACAGGCGCTGAAGGTCTTCGCAGTGTTCGGGGCCAACGGCAGCGGGTCGTGGCAATGGTCGGCAATAGCGGCAGTCCAGGCGCATGCAAGCGCTGGGGGGCGGGTCAACTGGGCAGTTGGCGCATGGCCAGGCAGGCAGCTTGCCAAACAGCTCTCAGCACGCACAGCCACAGTGGCACGGGCGGCAACCTCGGGCGCAGTGGTGCTGTTCGCAGCGCCAAGGTCACGTGGGTCAACGCTGCTCGCTCGCAGCGTCGCAGCTCGGGGGCTCCCGGTCATCGCGGTAGCCTGGGGCTTCCCGGCTTCGCAGTTGCCATCGCTGGGCGCTGGGTCCTGGGTCGTGCGCGGGTTGCCAAGCCTCACAGTAGCAGTGGCGCAATGGGTCCAGGGCCAGCAAGGCCTCACGCTTTAGGTTATCGCAAACAGCAATCGTTATCACTCAAAGCAGCCTTCGGGCGGCAGGGGAACAGCATCATGAACGTATCACTCAAGCTCGACGGGTTCAGTCTCGAGGAGTCGTTGGCCATCACGGAGCGGGTCCAGAAAGAGGTGGCAATCAACAGGGCCCTAAATGACCTGCAATCGGACAATGCGCGCCGCGCTTACGAGGAGCACGTCATCAAAGACGCCAAGGCCATCGTGGGCGGCAAGCTCAGCTGGAAACCAACCGTAGAGCACCTGCGGGTACTCCTAGACAGGCTCGCAGTCTACGAAGGGCACGACATCAGCGAGCAGCCGTTTTGACATGCCAGGGAATATCGCGGCAAGCTATAGGAGAACGCAATGAGCAATCATCAGACATTCGCAGCCGGTCACGAGATCGGCTACCAAGACAACCCGGCAGGCTATCCGCCGGCAGAGGAACGCGCCGAGGTGCGGGAACTGGCGCTGGAGAACATGCAGCGGGAACACGAGCGCAGGCTGTACGCCATGCCAGCAGATCAGCTCATCTCTGAGCTGATGGAGATCTCCATCTCGGTTCTGGACGAGCCAGACGGGATAGAGCTTGCCTACCAAGTAAACCGCGCCATCCAGCGGCTGGCACGCGCCTGGACGGACATGGAGGCCAAACAATGAGCACAGCCCCCGCCAACAACGCGGGGGCTACGGCCCTCGCCACAACGCCACAAATCAGCGCAACGGCAATCTCGCTCGGGACCTTGCAGGCCACTACACCAGCTGCACTGGTGCAGGGTGCAACCGAGATGGCATCCACCCTCGCCGACGTCATCCGCTCACAGCACCTCGCGAAACACATCCAGGGCCGTGAGTATGTACGGGTCGAAGGCTGGACCACGTTGGCGACAATGCTCGGAGTCACCGCACGGGAGGTTTGCACAACAGAAGAGGAAGGCATTTACACGGCCACAGTGGAGCTTGTACGGATGAACGACGGCGCCGTAATCTCGCGCGCAAGCGCAGAATGCGGAGATGAATCACCATGGAACCGCCGCCCACGCTACGCTCGCCGGTCCATGGCGCAGACCAGGGCCACAGGCAAAGCCTGCCGGTTGACGTTTAGCTGGATCATGAGCCTTGCTGGCTATGAGCCAACACCAGCAGAGGAAATGCAGCACGAGGAGTGGACCGATCCAACCAACGGGGCGCAACGCCCCAACGCCGCGCCGGCGTCCCCCTCGCCGGCCCCCACCAGCTCGCCTCAGACTGGGCGGCACTCTGGGGCACCTTCAGCAGACACGGGCATAAGCGAGGCGCAGCACAGGCGCCTTGAAGCCCGCATAAACGAGCTTGGCCTAGATCGCGAGCGCGTGAAGGCATGGATGCGGCGCGCCTGGGGAATAGAGCACTTTCCGGACCTTCCCCAGCGCCGCTATGACGAGCTGGACAAGCGCATGAACTTCTGGGCAGGTCAGCTCAACGCCCAGGAGGCCGCCGCCGAGCGCGAGGCCATCCAGAAGTACGGCTAGCACACAACAACACCACCGGCCAGGGATGGCCGCTCACCGGAGATCGAAAGAAATGGCCATGGAATACATGAAGTACCGCGGACGCTGCAAAGAACTTGCTGAGAAGGCTTGCCACGAAGACCCAGAGCTAACCCTATACAGGGGATGGTATCACTGTCCATTCTGGGGGAAACAAGCCCATTGGTGGACAGAGCGCTCGGACGGCACAGTATTAGATCCTTCAAAAAATCAATTCCCGTCGAGGGGCGCAGGCTACTACGAGAAGTACACCGATTTCATAGAGTGCGAGCACTGCGGAAAAACAATAACCGAAAACAAGGTATATCCAGTAGACCAACACGTCTACTGCTCATATGAGTGCTATGGAAAGGATGTCATGTGATGACCTACGAACTTTACACCCAGGGCCCTACCGATCTGGCAGCCTGCCTACGCCTGACAGATGACCAGCTATTCACAACAGACGTGCTAGCCCATGCGCTGGAGCTACTGGAGCACGAAGCAGGACACCTGGTCGCAAACGTAGAGACAGTAGATGGGCGCAGGGAGATCAACAAGACCTCGCGCGCAGTGGGAGGCGCAATCAAGCGCCTGGACGAACGCCGCCGCGCCTATGTGGCCGAGCTGAAGGCGAGGCCCAAGCAGATTGACGACATGTTCCGCGAGACATTCAGACGACCGGCAGAGGCCATGCAGGAGCGCATCCGCCGCCCCCTGGACCAGTGGAACGAAGAACAGCGCGCAGCAGAGGAGGAAACAGACCGCCTCATCGGAGAGCTGAGCGCGCCAGTTGAAGCAGGCACGAACACCTCCGAAATCATGCGCCGGCTTGACGCAGCTCAGAGCATGAACCTCCCCGATTGGGTCAGCGAGAACCAGCGCGAGGCCATCGCAGCGGCCATGCAAGCGGCCATACCGCGCCTGCAGGCAGCACACGACGCGGCAGTAAGGGCAGAGGAGCAGGCCGCGGAGCTGGACCGGCTACGGGCCGAGCAGGCCGCGCAGGCCGCAGTGGAGCGCGCACGCCGAGAGGAGCAGGAGCACGCCAAGGCAGCTGTACGCCAGGCCGAGGAAGCCCAGCGCATCGCTGAGCAGCGCCAGCGCGAAGCCGAGGAGCGGACCAGCCAGGCAGAGGCACAAGAGCGCGCCAAGCTGGCAGCAGAGCAACAGGCAAAAGCAGACGAAGAGAAGCGCCGCGCAACGGACAAGGCGCACCTGGAAGCCATCCACGCCGAGATCGTCGCCGATCTGGAAATGATAGGGGTAAATGCGTACCAGGCATTGGACATAACCCTCGCAATCGCACGCGGCCAGATACCGCACCTGCGGATCATCTACTAGGACAGCGGGCCAGGGATGGCCACAACCACCCACTCGGAGCACATGACATGAGCGCAAGACCAACGCATGACCTTTGCATAAAGACAGGCACCTACACAGACCGCAACACGGGCCAGGAAAAGGGCCGATGGCTCACAATCGGGGCCATGTTCGAGCACGACGACGGAGGAACCTCAATCAAGCTGGACTGCGTACCAGTTGGGCTCAAAGACTGGGAAGGCTGGGTATCAGTATTCCAGCGGGAGGAGCGCCCGGCACAGTCGGCACAGGCGCCAGCGCAGCAGCACCAGGCACGGCAGGCACCGCTGCCAGTCGTAGACTACGACGACGACATACCGTTCTAGGGGGAACGCGGTGAACAAATACCTGGAAGACCTCGCGCTCGCAGTAAGAGACGGGTGCCGCACAGAGAAGCTAGACGTGCTATCGACGGAAGAGCACATCTATGTGTGCCTATGCTCAGGGCGCTACGACCTGCTACCAGAAGGCTTCAGCGATCCATTCGAGGCTTGGTTCCGACTCTCGATGGCATGGAGGCAGGCAGTATGCCGATGGCGAGGCCTGCCGGACCCGTTAATCTACTGACAAATCAGCACCACACGGCCGGGAGCAAACGCAATGAGCAAGCACACAACGAGCATTGGTGACGCGATTCGCGAAGCACGCAAGAACGCATCGCTGACCCAGCAGGCAATGAGCAAGAAGACTGGCCTGTCACAGAGCTACCTTTGCCAGCTCGAAAACAACGTACGCACCCCGAGCATGGCAGCACTGATACGCATAGCGAAGGCCTGCAAGGTTAAGAGCGCAGAGCTACTGAAACACGCCGCCTAGCCAGGACGGCAAACCAGTGTCGTTGACAGCCACGCGCTGGGCCTGGGACCAACGGATTGCAGGCCAGGTAAAGCTTGTTCTGTTGGCGCTCGCAGACCGCGCAAACCAGAAGCACGGCCAGGAGTGGCAGTGCTGGCCATCTCAGCAGGAGCTGGCGGAAAGCTGCGGGATCTCAACGCGACACATCAGGCGCCACTTAGCGGAGCTCCAGCGGCTGGGGCTAGTAAAGGCTACGCACCGACCGGGAAATGGAGCCGGTCGAACGTCGACCCTCTACACGCTGGTACCACACCAAACGAGCCTCGATCTGGAGCCACTCGAGCCTGTGGATAACCAGTGCACAACTCAGGAACAAGCTGTGGATAAGCAAGAGGCAACCGGACATAGGTGTCCTATTGCCTTGGGGGGGCAACCGGACAAAACAGGGGGGGCAACCGGACATGGGTGTCCGGTTGCATCCTTAGATAACGAGAATGAACCTAGAAGAGAGAAGGGCAACGCAATACCCGACACAGCGACAGGGGCAATCGCTCTCCCTATCGGACTCTCTCTCTGTGATTTCGATTGCCAGGAGACGGGGAAGGCGCTGAGGCCAGACCTCGACAAGGAAGCCATCGCCGACGCCTGGGCAAAGTTCGCTGCCTACCACCAGGAGGAAACGCAGACCACGAACCAGTGGCTGGCAAGCTGGCGGCTGTGGATCACACGCGAGCAGAAGAGGCACACCAGGCAAATGGCAGCCACCCCAACCAACGGTGCCAGAGCAATATTTTCTGCGGCACACCGACTAGCCAACCCGCAGGCACCAGCAGCAAGGACACAGGAAACTACGCACGTAGCGATGGAGTCGCTTTCAAGCATCGCCGCCCGCTTGGGACCGCACCGGAAATAGACCGCAAGACAGCACAGGAGACACGCAACCGATGAGCGCTTGGGAAGGACAGGCAGATATGCGCGAGATCGACACAACGCCAGGTGCAGATGGCCCATACGCGCCACCACGCGACTGGGACGGCAGCGGCAGCCAGTACGTCTCGATAATGCGCGCCCTCTATACGGGCTACGCCAGCGTCCGCCAGCAGATGCAGGCCGCAGCGCGCAGGCTCCCTATGCTGACATTCAACGGGCCATACGCCGAAGAGGCACGCGAGATAACCAGCCAGATAGCCCAGGCGCAGGCTACAGCGTCCGCGAAGGAGAACGACCAAGGCCAGAGTACCGGGGCGTCCGGCAAGCGCTCACAGCGACGCTGAGAGCCTCACAGGCCCATGTGGATAACTCAACCGGAAACCGACCGCACAACAGGACCAACGACCATGTTCCATCTCAGCCGCGCATCTTGGGAAAAGCTCACAGGGGTACACCCGGAGCTCGTCGCAGTCGCGGCCCTGGCCCTCACAATGTCCCCAGTGGACTTCAAGGTAACTGAAGGCCTCCGCGACCTTGAGCGCCAGCGAAAGCTCATGGCTGAAGGCAAATCACGGACACTCAACTCGCGCCACTTGACAGGCCATGCCATCGATATTGCAGCCATCGACGGCGCAGGCGTAACGTGGGAGTGGGGCAACTATGAACAGATCGCCGAGGCCATGAAGAGGGCAGCTGACCAGCTCGGGATCAGAATCGAATGGGGCGGTGACTGGGACACCTTCAAGGACGGCACACACTTTCAGCTGGCACGAGTCGCAGACCAGGCCTAAGCAGATGGCAAGACGTGCGCGACACTTCACCCTGCGCTCGGTTCAGCCACTTGAGCACGACATCCAAGGCGCAATCCTGCGCTATCTAACGCTCGACGCCCGCGTAGCATGGGCTCACCGCTTCAACACGGGCGCCCATGTCATCGAGGAGCCAGGACAACCGCGCCGCTTTATCCGCTACGCCTTCAAAGGGTGCGCAGACATCCTCGGGCAGCTCACAGACGGCCGGTTCCTCGCCGTCGAATGTAAGCGCAAGGGCGAGCACCCAACGCCGGAACAAGCAGCCTTTCTGGCCAAGGTCGCAAACAATGGCGGCGTATCCTTCGTCGCGCGATGCGTCGAAGACGCGAAAACCAACATCGACAGCACCCACAACCAACGTCAATAGCTAGGAGAAATCACTATGCGCGCAGTCAAAACAAGCACACAGGGCAGCGAGGACTACAACAGCCTTTACCGTTTCGCCGAGATCACATTCAAGGCGAACATCAAGACGATCAAGACGGACGCCAGGCTGATGCTGCAAATTCAGCTCGAAGCGCCGATAAAGACAACAGAGGACGTGGAGCGAATCTCCAAGCTCATAAATCTCCAGTCCGATGAGTGCATCGTGAAAATCGCAGGCTCACAAGCAGAGCTGGACGTCTAAGCGACAGAAACGCAGCGCAGGGGCGATCCGCTTACCATGGTCCCACAGCACCACAACACGATGCGTGGGACCAATGCTCATAAAGCCTCCACCTCACGACCTCCCGGCAAAAATCGTTGCCTTTATCACCGGACTATCGCTTCTCGGGGGCCTATCCCACTTTTTCGACAGGGCAACCAAGGGCAAGCTCAACGCACATTGGATAATCGAGCTGGCTGCAGACATCCTCTACAGCCTCTCAGCAGGCTTCACAGTTTGGTATGCCGCCGAAGGTGCAAACCTTTGCCCCTACACGGCAGCAGCGCTCGCCATCGTCGGGGGGCACCTTGGAGCAAAGCTGATGGTTGTTGCGCAGAGCGCAATAATCCGCAGAACAACCATCCTGCTCACAGGAACCAGCAACAACACCGATGACAAGGAGAAACCCTGATGCCACGAGTACGCGGCCCGCTCTTCTCGATCTCTGCCTCGGGCGTCTTCCGTAACGAGATCGAGTTTCGCACCGTAGGAACCAGCACCGTCGCCGCCGGAGCCAAGAAGGTGAAACCAGAGCGCAGCGCGGGCCAGCAACAACAGGCCGCACGCTTCGCACAGGCCGTCGCGGGCTGGCAGGCGACCGACCAGACCACAAAGGACACCTGGGCAGCGGCAGCGGCAGGGACAGGCTTGACGGGCTACCAGTTGTATATCAGCGCCTACCAGACACAAGGGATTGTGCCGCCGGACCAGCCAGTGCTGCCATAGCCATGGCCCGCGTCGAATCTCAGGCGATCCCAGCAGACCTCAAGGACGAGCTGGCGCGCCTCATCACCATGGCCGCGCCAGTCACTGGCACTGGACGGATAGCAAAAATCAGCCGCGGCGCCTTCGGCCAGGAGCCACAGAACCTCACCGCAGCCCTTGCGTGGTTCCAGCGCAAGACAAGCGAATGGTTCGGAAGCTACTGGCAGTTCGCCATCCCAGACGCGGACCAGTCCGCCTTTCGCGCCGCTCGCCGCGCCGACCTCCTCTATGGGAACTTTCCAGCCGCCTACTGGGACCCTTGCCCGATCATCGAGGATATGACCGAGTACGCAGAGCCGGCATATGTGCTACCGAGCACGGACCCGGTGGATCCGGCCTACGCCGACCCACTGCGCCAACCTTCAAACTGTCCGATGACGGATATCCTAGACGTGTACCCAACGCCAGCAGGCGAGGGCACACCAACAAGACCAGCGCCAGGCTGGGAAGGAGGCCTAGACGAGACCCTGTTCTATGACAAGTACCAGGCAGAGCGGCGCCTGACCTTCGCGCTGCCGCACGCATACTCCACGAGCTTGCCGCGCCCACTCGCGATCCGCTTAGCGAGCCGCATCACCGCCGAGGCATCGACACGCGGGAACGAGGCATGGTTCATCGCCACGACGCAGCCGCTGTTCTTCAGCAGCACGGACGGAACAGCCGGTCTCTCGATGGCACCACTCACAACCTGGCTGGAGGACTACCGCTTCCCAGTCGCATTGCCAGGCGACGACCCTGCGGGCTGGAGCTATGCCTACTCCAAGCTCATCGTGCGCAACGCCGCCATTCACACCAACCTCGCAGAAGGCCAGAGCTACGACCGCCTATGGTTGCGACTAGCGACACCACCAAGCCGGGGGCGCTACTATGCGCGCAACGATTGGGTCAAGGTCCGCAACACGACAACGGCAACCCTCTTCATGGCGAGACGACCAAATGACTAGGGTCACCGGGCCGCTATTCGGAACGGCAGCAGTAGGGCGGATTGACGACATCGGAAGCTTCAGAATGGGTCGACACGGCCCAGAGTTCATCCAGCAGGCCAAAGGCTCTGGCGGCAACACAGACGCCCAGCAGCGACTGCGCACATGCTTTGCAGAAGCGAAGGCCGCGCATTCTGCGATCACCCCAACGAGCTACTGGGACGGCGACAGAACGCGGTATCACCGCATACCAGACTGGCCGACGTTCTGGGCGCAATGGCTCATCGATCACCCGGACTGTCTATGATGGCCAAGTACGCACACGATCTATCAATCGCGGTAACCGGCAAGATAGGCAACCTCGTCTATCAGCGGGTCGCCAAAGGGAACGGCAACATCAACACGCCGGGCACCTACGACCTACAGCTACGCCAGCAGAAGGCCATCACGGACGCCGCCACACCGGCGCAGCTCGCAGGCCGCGCCCGCATCAGCGCAGCAACTGCTGCCTATCAGGCCCTAAGCGACGCAGAGCGCGATGCCTACCGGAAGCGAGCATCAAGGTCCTCGGCGACCGGCTACAACCTGTTCGTTCGCGAGTTCTGCCAGGCGCACCCGATTTCGGAGTTCGCATAATGGCCAAAGTACGCGGCCCACTCATGAGCATGGATGCAAGCGGCCAGGTCGGAGACGACCATCAGTTCCGCGCCAACCGCTACGGCACGCACGCCTACCTCCCGCGCGATCGCCGGAAACAAAACCAGCAAGCACCATCAGCAGCGCAGACCGCGGTGCGCTCAGATTACGCACAGGCACACGCAGCCTGGCTAGCCTTATCGCAAGGTGAGCGCGACGCATGGAACGCCCAGGCCAACACCAAGGCACGGCAAGTAAACGGGTGGAACCTGTTCTTCACGGCCTGGAAACAAACCGTGGCATACGCAACGGCCGACGGAATCAGCTATGCAACGGCTGACGACATCATCTACGGGACAGCACAATGACTATCTACCGCTCCGCAAACATGGCCGATGGCGCAGCAGTGGACGCGGCACTGGCAAAAGCCATCTCGGCTTTACAGCAGGGCGAACAAGTCACACAACTGACACGGGCTCAGCTCAACGAGGCCGCAGCAGAAAATGCACTACTGCAAGGCGAACCGTACCTAATCACGGACGAATTGACGCTAGCAATCGGAACAAGCGTTAATGGCTACGTGACTATGACGGCAGTGTCACCAGAGTCATCAAGCGACGCGATCAAGATAGCTATCGTGTCTGCGCTACCAGGAACGCCAGACGCTAACACGCTATATTTTGTCACCGGATGACAACAACAAATTACCTAGCAATTCATAACGTAGAGTACACAATATGCCAACGCTCTCTGCAATTTCGACAGCGATCAATAGCCAAGCATTCCAGCAGCGCTGCCGGGCGGCCTTTCTGGAGTTGGCAGGCTTGGTCTTTAATCAGGTATCTGGATATCCAGCCACCGGACAAGCGGCAACACAGGCCGCCGATGACATCCAGTTTGCCAGAGCAATCTTACAGGAGCATGCACAGGTCTCGGACCGGGTTTTAGCGATCTACGTACTCGGGAATGCCGACGTAGCAGCTGACCAGTCAGATACGGAGACGATTGACAATGCCATACGCTGGCAGTTGAACAACGTCTCCTGGTCTGAGCTGCGGGAGATTGGCTGATGACACTCTCAAGCGGTGCGGCAATTCTCGACTGGTCGGGCTGGGTCGAGCTTGAGGGCTCCGGGGCATCGGTCGCCGCAGGTGCTATGTCGGACGCGGCCAGCACCGAGTGCACGTCGGCCAATCACGAGGATGCGCCGCTGATCGAGCTGGCGGGCGAGGTGACATTCGGGACGGCGCCGACAGCCGGAAAGACCGTCTCGGCGCATTATAAGCAGAACACAATCGACGGCACGGCAGGCCACGACGCGGCAGCGCCGACAGCGACCTACAAGCGCCAGCTTGGCGACCCAGCGGTGCTCGCGGCAACGACAGACCCGCAATATCTTCACTTCGGGATAGCGGCAACCCCGACAAAGGAGTTCAACGTCTATACGTTCAACGGTGAAGGCACCAACGCAATGACCTGGAAGCTCTATATGCGCCCGGTTAGCACCAAGCCTAAAGCCTGATGTCGAATCTCATCATTCCCGGCCGCTCGAAGCTCGCGACTGCGCTGCGCAAGCCGCGGCTGTTGGTGCCGGGGCAGCGGCCGATTGGTCGGGTGCGGCCCAAGTCGGGGCATGATATCCCGGTTGCCTTTTTTGATTTTGCGCAACCCAATCAGCAGTACGGCTACTGCCCTATTGCACTCGCATCAGCAGCACAATTTAGTGGCGGTGAATTGCTTGGCAACGCAAATGGAGATTTGGTCGGCACAATTGGAGCGGAGACGACTGATTCCACTTTTTCAGGCACAGGGCCGTTCACATGGGTACTCCGCGCCACTTATCTCAGGCCAATTATTAGTAATCACACAGACCTACTGATAGCTCCAGCAAACTCATCAACGACTGCTCAAACCAACCACACCGGCGTCGCTATCAGGACAAGTCTGTCAGCAGGCAAATTTAAACTATATGGATATATCGGCAAGTCATATCCGTCAACCTCATACACGCTTGAAGTCGGTGTAACTTACAACATCGTTTTTAGTCGCAATGCCGCCGGATATGCATCAATCTGGGTCAACGGCGCTTTGCATGGTGGGCCTACTTACCTTCCAGAAGATCAATACAACCGGACCGGGAAACGTAAAGGTCTACTATCGACAAGCTACGGACAGTCGACGCTCGCCAAAATTGCATTCTGGTATGTCTCATACACGGAATACTCGACAGCGGAGCTGCGGGCACTTTCTCTCGACCCGCTCGCGCTGTGGCAACCGGCCAATCAATCACCGCTAATTTTCGATCTCGGCGGCGGCGGCGGCGGAGGGGCGACGCTGCATATAAAGCTTGGTAGCACACAGGTTCAGTCGGTTTCAATTGGCTCCACGCCGATTCAGTCTATCTACAAAGGAAGCACGAAGTTATAACATGGAAGTTATCGGCACCATTGCATCAGGCATAACAAACCTGATTCCAGGAGTCGGAGACGCAATCAAGCAATGGACACGCGCTCGCTTTCCAGACCCGGTAGAGGCAGACAGGGCAAACGCGGAGCTCGTTACAGCCATCAACACAACGACAGTAGAGCAGACCAAGGCATTCTTGGCATTGCTCACAGCAGACGCGCAGTCGACATCCTGGCTACCACGCAA
>Ga0307441_1000338_pt1 | contig 17658 bp, 13 predicted proteins | sample SalMarWE160420MG_FD_202149 | JGI IMG/M metagenome (GOLD analysis project Ga0307441, IMG submission 202149) | Salt marsh sediment microbial communities from the Plum Island Ecosystem LTER, Massachusetts, United States - WE1604-20 | ecosystem: Environmental > Aquatic > Marine > Intertidal zone >... | reverse complement strand
CCCGGCGCTGTCGGTCCCGCCCGCTAGGCTCTCGAACAACTGTTCGGCAGTAGTGGGGAGCGTGCAATGCGGGTGATGGGCGTCGATCCCGGGCTGACCCGATGCGGGCTATCGGTCGTGGAAAGCGGGCGCGGGCGCCAGGTCGTCGCGCTGGATGTCGACGTGGTGCGTACCCCGTCGGATGAACCGATCGCTGAACGATTGCTGACGATCAGCGATGCCGTCGAGCATTGGCTGGCCACTCATCAACCGGATGTCGTGGCCGTCGAGCGGGTGTTCTCCCAGTTGAATGTGACGACGGTGATGGGCACCGCGCAAGCCGGCGGCGTGATCGCGTTGGCCGCGGCCAAACGCGGCGTTGACGTGCACTTCCACACGCCCAGCGAGGTCAAGGCCGCAGTCACCGGTAACGGCACCGCCGGCAAGGCACAGGTCACCGCGATGGTCACCAGAATCCTTGGGCTGCAAGCCAAACCGACACCGGCCGACGCGGCCGACGCGCTGGCTTTGGCGATCTGTCACTGTTGGAGGGCGCCGATGATCGCCCGGATGGCTGAGGCTAATAGGAAGGCCGAAGCGCTGGGCGCACAGCAGAAGGCCGCGTACCGAGCCAAGGTGCAAGCGAAGTTGAAGGCCGCGCGATGATCGCCTCGGTGCGCGGGGAGGTGCTCGAGGTGGCACTCGATCACGTGGTGATCGAGGCCGCCGGTGTCGGTTACCGGGTCAATGCGACGCCGTCGACGCTGGCGACGCTGCGCGCCGGGACCGAGGCCCGGCTGATCACCGCGATGATCGTGCGCGAGGATTCTATGACGTTGTACGGGTTTCCCGACTCCGATACCCGCGACCTGTTCCTGACGTTGTTGTCGGTGTCGGGAGTCGGACCGCGGCTGGCGATGGCGACACTGGCCGTACACGACGCGTCGGCGCTGCGACAGGTCTTGCGCGACAGCGATGTCGCTGCGCTGACCCGGGTCCCCGGGATCGGCAAACGCGGCGCCGAGCGGATGGTGCTGGAGTTGCGGGACAAGGTGGGTGCCGATGCGGCGGGCGCGCCGGGAGTGGCGCCGGCCAGCAACGGCCACGCGGTCCGGGGTCCGGTGGTTGAGGCGCTGGTCGGTCTGGGTTTCGCCGCCAAGCAGGCCGAAGAGGCCACCGACAAGGTGCTCACCGCCGAGCAGGACGCGACGACATCCGGCGCCCTGCGCGCCGCGCTCTCGCTGCTGGGTAAGTCCCGATGACCGACAGCGATTCAGATCCCGAAGTTCGCGATGTGTCGCCGGCCCTGGCCGTCGGGGAGGGCGACATCGACGTCAGTCTGCGGCCCCGCTCGCTGCGGGAGTTCATCGGCCAGCCGCGGGTGCGTGAACAGCTGCAGCTGGTCATCGAAGGGGCCAAAAACCGCGGCGGCACACCGGACCACATCCTGTTGTCGGGCCCGCCGGGACTGGGTAAGACGTCGCTGGCCATGATCATCGCGGCCGAGCTGGGCTCCTCGCTGCGGGTGACCTCCGGGCCGGCGCTGGAACGCGCCGGCGACCTGGCCGCGATGCTTTCCAACCTGGTCGAACACGACGTGCTCTTCATTGACGAGATTCACCGCATCGCCCGGTCCGCCGAGGAGATGCTCTATCTGGCGATGGAGGACTTCCGGGTCGACGTAGTGGTCGGCAAAGGCCCCGGGGCGACATCGATTCCCCTGGAGGTCGCGCCCTTCACGCTGGTCGGCGCCACCACCCGGTCGGGCGCGCTGACCGGGCCGCTGCGTGATCGGTTCGGTTTCACCGCCCACATGGACTTCTACGAGCCCCCCGAGCTGGAGCGGGTGCTGGCCCGTTCCGCCGGGATTCTCTGCATCGAACTCGGCGCCGAGGCGGCTGAGGAAATCGCCCGGCGCTCACGCGGGACGCCACGGATCGCCAACCGGCTCTTGCGCCGGGTGCGGGACTTCGCCGAGGTGCGCGCCGACGGGGTGATCACCCGCGACGTCGCCAAGGCCGCGCTGGAGGTCTACGACGTCGACGAACTGGGTTTGGACCGGCTGGACCGGGCGGTGCTTTCGGCACTGACCCGCAGCTTCGGCGGCGGACCGGTCGGGGTTTCGACGCTGGCGGTGGCGGTGGGCGAAGAGGCCGCTACCGTCGAGGAGGTGTGTGAGCCATTTCTGGTCCGCGCCGGCATGGTCGCGCGCACTCCGCGTGGCCGGGTGGCCACCCCGCAAGCCTGGACGCATCTCGGCATGACGCCGCCGGCCAGGGCGAGTCAACAAGGGCTCTTCGACTAGTGGCCGACCACCACCATCAGGCTAGGAGGACGCGGTGATCACAGCCGGGTTGGTTTTCGCCGCACTGGCGGCTTTGCTGCACGTCTATATCTTCACGATGGAGTCGTTGACCTGGACTTCGCCACGCACCCGCGCCACGTTCGGCACCACGGCTGACGAAGCCGAGACCACCCAGCTGCTGGCCCTCAACCAGGGCTTCTACAACTTGTTCTTGGCGATTATCGGCGGTGTGGGCATTGCCGCGGTTGGCATGGGACACCGCGCAGTGGGGGCCGCGCTCATCTTCGCCGGAGTTGGATCCATGGCCGCGGCGGCGGTGGTGCTGCTGCTGTCCGCTCCCGACAAGGCGCGGGCGGCGGTGTCGCAGGGGATTTTTCCGGTCATCGCTCTCGTGCTGTTGCTGCTCGGTCTCAATTCGTAGCAGCAGCCACAACAGCCCCCGTCGGCTATCTCTCGACGGGCCAAGGTGGGGTCGGCACTAATCGAGGAGCGGACCGTCTCGCTTTGCTGCACCGCCGCGTGGTGAATGCCCAGGTGGGTTACATCTGTGCACGTCTCGGGTACACCAAGTCCAGGGATATTTATCGAGGAGATGTTGTCATGAAACACACGGAGGATGGCCGTCCCGGCCGGCTGTGGATGCCACGCTCGCGTGGTGCGTTGACGGGTTTACTGTTGGTCGTCTTGGGCGCTTGGGGTGCGCTGATACCGTTCATCGGTCCGTACTTCGATTTCGCCTACACACCCGGACAACAGTGGGTGTGGACCGCAGTCCGCGGTTGGCTCGAGGTGCTTCCGGGAATCGCCACCGTGGCCGGTGGCCTACTGCTGATCGGTTCCAAGGATCGCGCCAGCGCGATGCTGGGCGGTTGGCTGGCAGTGCTCGGCGGTGCATGGTTTGTGATCGGCCCTGCGTTTGCCCCGGTGCTGCGCATCGGGACCGTCAGCGATCCGGTTGCTGCGACCCAACTCAAGCAGGCCTGGCTCGAAGTGTCGTATTTCTCGGGATTGGGTGCCCTGATCCTCTTTTTGGGCGGGGCGGTGTTGGCGCGCTTGGTCGTTCGGCTGGCGCGTGACGTCGAACCCTTCACACCCGTTGAACCGTCGGCGTCGGAGCCGGCCCCAGAGCCGCGGTCCGAGGCGGAACCTACGCCCGCGGAGACTGAGACTGAGACTGTGACGGAGACGAAGCCCGAGCCCGAGCCCGAGCCGCACCACGGTAGGAGGATTTCCTTCCGGCGACACCGCTCACGTGAGCCAGTCGGTCATTCTCAGTAACGTCGACCTCACGCGACAGCCGATCGCCCAGCTCCACCACAGGGGCTGGGCGATCGGTTTGAGTTCAGAGCAAGCCGAGCAGCTGTAGATCGGTGGCGTACTTGACGATGACCGGCGCGCAGACATGCGGAATGTCTTTGTCCGGGCCGATTTTCGCCTCCTGCACTGCGGCGCGGAACCGGTCGGTGGGGGCCATCGATCCGCGGATCGGCTTCTCCGGCGTCTGATAGTTGTGCAGCAGCGGTAGCAGCGAGTACTGGCGTTGCCGCTCCGGCAGGGCCCGTAGCGATGTCTCGAATCGCTGCAACCAGTCCCGGTAATCGCCGATGCGCTCGATCGAATACCCGGCTTCCATCAGCCAGTCGACGTACTCGTCGAGGCCGAGGCCGTCGTCGTATGGGTTCATCACGTGGTAGGTCTGGAAGGCATCCACGTGTGATCCCAGCGCGGAGATCGCCGCGGCGATGAACTCGACCGGCAGGCCGTCGTAGTGCGCCCGCTGCCGATCGCCGTTCTCGTCGAGTTCGTAGAACGAACCGGGGGCGATACCGGTGGCGACCAGGCTCAGCATCAACCGGGTGAACATGTCCGGCAGGTTGAGCTGTCCCGCATAGGTGGTGTCGGCCAGGATCATGTCGCAGCGGAACACCGCGACCGGCAGACCGCACAGGTCGTGGGCCTCGCGCAGCAGTACCTCGCCGGCCCACTTGCTGGTGCCGTAGCCGTTGGCGTAGTCGTGGTTGATCTCGCGGGTGGCGCTGATCTGCCGGATGTCGGCGTCCTCGACGAACTTGCCCGGCTCGATCTGGTCACCCACGCCGATCGTCGACACGTACGTGTACGGCTTCAGCTTCGTCGTCAGCGCAATCCGGATCAGCTCGGCGGTGCCGAGCGCGTTCGGGCCGAACAATTCGCTGTACGGCAGCACGTGGTTGACCAGGGCCGCGGGGTCGACGATGAGATCCACCGTGTCCGCCAGCCGCTGCCAGGTCTGCCGGTCCAGGCCGAGGTTGGCCTCACCTTTGTCGCCCGCCAAGACCTCCAGGTGGTTGGCGGCCAGCTCCCGGTAGTGCGCCAGCAACTTCGGATCACCACTGTCGAAGGTCTTGTCCAGCCGGGCCCGGGCCTCAGCGTCACTCTTGGCCCTTACCAGGGCGATCACCTTGCCGTCGACCAGGTCCATCCGCTCCAGCCAGTCCAGCGCCAGGTAGCGGCCCAGAAAGCCGGTGGCGCCGGTCAGCAACACGGTCCGTACCTCGGCTGGCCGCGGCAGCTGCGGCGCCGCGGCCAGCGTCGCCGCGTCGAGGAACCTGTCCAGCGTGAGATCACCGGCGTGCACCTTGGTCGCGCCGCGTCCGTGCACCGATGCGAAACTGGGTCGCTCGGTACCGCCGGGCGCAAGCGCAGCCTGGATGTAGTCGGCGATGGCCTGCAGGTCGCTGGCCGGGCTGACGATGACACCCACCGGCACGTCGATGTCGAAGATCTCGCGGAGCAGGTTGCCGAATGTCAACGCCGACAACGAGTCCCCGCCCAAGTCGGTGAAGTGCGCGTCACCGAGCAGGTCGGTTTGCCCAACGGGGAGAGCCGAGCCCAGCAGCGCGGCCGCGGCGCGGCTCACGGTTTGCAGCACCGGGCCGACGGCGCCGCTGCGGCGCAGTTCGGCCAGCTCGTTGGCCTGTCCTTCGGCCAGCTCGGTGTAGAGCCGCTCCAGCCGTTCGCCGTAGTGCTGCTTGAGCTTCGGCCACGCCAGCTTGCGGATTCCGGTCAGCAGGCCGTTCTCCAGGCTGAACGGTGTGGTCTCGATGATGAAGTCGCGCGGCACCTCGTAGGACTGCAGGCCGGTCTCCTTCGCCACGTTTTGCAGCGAGTCGGCGATCTTCGGCTTGAGGGCCTCGAGGTCGTCGTTGGCCAACGCATTCTCGGTCGGCACCACCACGGCCAGCAGGTAGGGCTGTGCGCTGTTGCCGTAGACGTAGATCTGGCGGATCAGCGGGCTGTTGCCGAACACCGCCTCCAGCTTCGCCAGGGTGACGAACTCACCCTGAGCGAGCTTGAGCACGTTGTTGCGGCGGTCGACGTAGACCAGCCGGTCGGGAGCGACCTCGGCGAAGACGTCGCCGGTCCGGTAGTACCCGTCGGCGTCGAACACGCCGGCGGTGGTCTCGGCCCGCTTGTAGTAGCCGGGGAACATGTTCTCGGTCCGCAGCAGCAATTCGCCGCGCGGATGCGGCCGGTCGGTGCTGAAGTAGCCCAGGTCCGGCACGTCGACCAGCTTGTGGTCGATGACCGGAGGACGCTGTATCTCGCCGTCGAACAACACCATCCCGGCCTCGGTGGAGCCGTAGCCGTCCATGAGGTGTATCTCGAGCAGCGATTCCACCCAGGTCCTCAGCTCCGGGGAGGTGGGCGCCGAGCCGGTCATGGCGGAGATGTACCGCCCCCCGAGCAGGTATTGTCGCTGCTCGGCCAGGACGTCGGTCGCGACATTCTCCCGGTCGTGCTGGTCGGCACCCTCGATCAGCCGCCGTTCCACCTGGCGCTGGAACTCGCCGAACAGCATCTCCCAGATGCGCGGGACGAAGTTCAACTCGGTGGGACGCACCAGCTCGAGGTCCTCCAGCAGCGTCGAGAGGTCGCTGCGGGCCGCGAAGTAGGCCGTGCCGCCGTTGCCGAGCGTGCCATAGAGGATGCCGCGTCCCATGACGTGGCTCATCGGCATGAAGTTGAGGGTGATCGACGCGGCGCTTTCCCCGAACCAGTTCCGGCTGCCCCGGCGCCAGATCTTGCCGACATTGCTCTGGGGGTACATCGCACCCTTGGGTGCGCCGGTGCTGCCCGAGGTGTAGATCAGCAGCGCCAGCGGGTCGTCTTCCTCGTTTGCGACGACCGGCGCGTCCGGCAGCGCCTCGCCGCGCTCGAGCATCTCGGCCAGCGTTTCGACGAGCACGCCGGTGTCCGCCAGCCGGATGTGCGCGGCTTCCACCGCCTCGCGCTGGTCGTCGACCTGCCGGTGGTAGTCGAACACCACCAGCTCGGCGGGCCGGTGGCCACTGCGGATCAACTCGACGGCATCGGGCAGCTGGTTCACGCTCGCTGCGATCACGACGGGCTCGGTCTCGGTGACGATCGGGTGCAGCGCAGTCATCGACCCGCCGGTCTGCAGCGGAACCGACACCGCGCCGATCGTGGCCAGCGCCATGTCGACGGTGGCGTAGTCGACGCTGTTGAAGCCCAGCACGCAGACCCGGTCACCGGCGTGCACCACGGTGCCCAAGGCGCGGCCAAGCGCCCCGACCCGGTCACCCAACTGGCGGTAGGTGATGGTCTCGAAGCGGGGGAGCAGCCGCAGCGTGGTGCGCCCGCTCGACGGGTCCGTGCCGAACTCCACAGCGCGCTGTCCCAGCGCCGGGCGGTCCGCATACCCCTCGAGCACGGACCGGATGATCTGCGGGAGGCGCAGGCCCGGCTGCTCGAGGGCGGCTTCGACCGCGGGGTTCGGCCGGACGGCGGCGAATTGTGGGTCCTTGGCGGTCAGCTCCTCGACGCGGCGGGCCAGCCGGTCTTCAGGGGTAGTAGTTGACATGACACTTCCTTGCGAACAAAAGATGGGGAGATCAATTCGCGGTGTGCGCACTGACGGATAGAACGTTAGCTAAAGTAACTTTATTACACCATGCTCCGGGCGCAGCCGTTGCTGTGAGATTGCCCACGCCCGGGGCGGCTTTTGACATCCCGGGTCTAGAGGTCTCCCAGTAGCCTGCCCAGGATGTCGAGTCCTTCGGCCAGCAGCCCGTCGCTGATGGTCAGCGGGGGCAGCATCCGGATGATGTTGCCGAACATGCCACAGGTGAGCACCACGACTCCGGCCGCATGCGCTGCGGTGGCCAGCTTCGCGGTCAGTTCCGCGTCGGGCTCAGCGTTTTCGGGCTTCACCAACTCGACGGCGATCATCGCGCCGCGACCGCGGACATCGCCGATCCTGTCGTCGCCGGCCTGCCAGCGCAACAGCTGTTCGGTCATCAGTCGTTCCAGCTGTTGGGCGCGCTCGATCAAACCGTCGCTCTCGATGGTCTCGATGGTGGCCAGGGCCGCCGCGCACGCGACGGGATTGCCGCCGAATGTGCCGCCCAAACCACCGACATGTGGGGCATCCATGATCTCGGCCCGGCCGGTGACCGCAGACAGCGGCAGTCCGTCGGCGATGCCCTTGGCGGTGCAGATCAAATCGGGGTCTAGACCTTCTGGGCCCTCGTGCTCGCAGGCGAACATCGCACCGGTGCGCGCAAACCCGGTTTGCACCTCGTCGGCGATGAACACCACGTCGTTCTTGCGGCACCAGTCCAGCAGCGCGGGCAGGAATCCCTCGGCCGGAACGATGAATCCGCCCTCGCCCTGAATCGGTTCGATGATGATGGCGGCCAGGCTGTCGGCTCCGACTTGGCTCTCGATGACGCCGATGGCCCGGGCGGCGGCCTTTTCGCCGTCGGTGGCCAGCTCCTTGTCGATCAGGCCGTCCCGGTAGGGGTAGGACAGTGGCGCCCGGTAGATCTCCGGCGCGAACGGGCCGAAACCGCTTTTGTACGGCATGGACTTGGCGGTCAGTGCCATCGCCATGTTGGTGCGGCCGTGGTAGGCGTGGTTGAACGCCACCACGGCCGGTTTACGGGTATAGGACCGCGCGACCTTGATGGCGTTCTCGACCGCCTCGGCGCCGGAATTGAACAGCACCGAGCGCTTCTCGCCGGAGCCCGGGGTGATCCGGTTGAGCGCCTCGGCGACGGCGACGTACTGCTCGTACGGCGTCACCATGAAGCAGGTGTGGGTGAAGTCGGCCACCTGCGCGCGCACCGCCGCCACCACCCGGGGCGAGGAATTGCCGATCGTCGTGACCGCGATGCCGGAAGCCAGATCGATGAGCCGGTTGCCGTCGACGTCCTCGATGATGCCGCCGCCGGCGCGCGCCACGAACACCGGCATGGACACGTTCACGCCCTGCGATACCGCCGCGGCCCGGCGTTTGGTCAGTTCCAGCGACGCGGGACCCGGGATCTCGGTGACCAGCTGGCGAGTCTGCTCGAGGCCGGCCACGACATCCTCCTCACCGCGACGCGCTTGTCACGTCGCGACTAAAGCCTATCCGGCCCCGCGGCGGCGAGTGGCCCGCACACCGTCGCGGGCCGGTTGCGACCTGCGGCCTGCCAGACTAAGCGGGCACACTGGACCACCGAAGCCCGGAAGACCGATACGAAAGACAGGGCCTTTATGGAGAGTTTGATTTTGTTCTTGCCGTTCCTGCTCATCATGGGTGGGTTCATGTACTTCGCGTCGCGTCGCCAGAAGCGGGCGATGCAGGCCACGATCGACCTGCACGAGTCACTGCAGCCCGGTGACCGGGTGCACACCACGTCGGGCCTTCAGGCCACGGTCGTCGCGATCTGCGATGACACCGTCAACCTCGAGATCGCGCCCGGCGTGGTGACCACGTGGATGAAGCTGGCCGTCCGGGACAAGATCTTGCCCGAAGACGCCGACGACCTCGTCGAAGAGGACGATTCCACCGACGAGAGCCGGTTGACCAAGGATTCCTGACCCGAATTTTCGGCCGAACGCCGAACCGACGGACCGCTTGCGCAAAGGACGCATGAAGGACACGTAGGCTCTGTCGGGGTAAGAAACCGATTCTCGAGGAGAAGGAACGTGGCATCGTCTTCGGCGCCGGTGCAACCTGCCCGCTACCTGTCGGTTTTCTTGCTGCTGCTCGTCGGTGTCTACCTGCTGGTGTTCCTCACGGGCGACAAGCGAGCGGCCCCCAAGCTCGGCATCGATCTGCAGGGCGGCACCCGCGTCACGCTGACCGCGCGCACCCCGGACGGCTCAGCCCCGAGCCGCGAGGCGTTGGCGCAGGCACAACAGATCATCAGCGCCCGGGTCAACGGGCTTGGCGTCTCCGGTTCCGAGGTCGTTGTCGATGGCGACAACCTGGTCATCACCGTCCCCGGAAACGACGGCAGCGAGGCCCGCAACCTGGGGGAGACCGCACGGCTGTATATCCGGCCGGTGCTGAATTCGATCCCGGCCCAAAACGAAGAACCCCAGCCCGCGCCGCAGCAGCCCGCCGGGGCACCTCCCGGCCCGGGTGCGCCCGCGCCCGGCCAGCCGGCCCCGAGCGGCGAACCGGCTCCCGTCTCCCCGGGGGCGGTCCCGCCGTCGGCCCAGCCCGCGCCGAGCGGCCGACCGGGGGCCCAACCGCGACCCTACCCCCAGGAACCGCCGCCCGCCCCCAGCCCTTCTCCGAGTCCGGCACCCGCGAGCAATGCGCCCACGGAAGAGCCGCCCGCGCCGCCCGACCCGCGCAAGGATCTCGCCGAGCGCATCGCCTATGAGAAGAAGTGGCGACAAAGCACCCGCGAGGGCGTTCAATTCCTGGCCCTGCAGTTCCAGGCTTCCCGTTGCGACAAAGACGACATTCTGGCCGGCAACGACGATCCGAATCTGCCCCTGGTGACCTGCTCGACCGACCACAAGGTGGCGTACCTGCTGGCGCCGTCGATCATCAACGGCGACCAGATCGAGAACGCCACCTCGGGAATGAATCAGCGCGGCATCGGCTACGTCGTCGATCTGCAGTTCAAGCCCGCGGCGGCCAACACCTGGGCCGATTTCACCGCTGCCCACATCGGTACGCAGACCGCCTTCACTCTGGACTCCCAGGTCGTCAGCGCCCCGATGATTCAGGAGGCCATCCCCGGCGGCCGCACCCAGATCACCGGTGGGGATCCGCCGTTCACCGCCTCAACCGCGCGCCAGTTGGCCAACGTCCTCAAATATGGTTCGTTGCCGCTGTCGTTCCAATCGTCGGAGGCCCAAACCGTTTCGGCGACACTGGGATTGACCTCATTACGAGCGGGTCTAATCGCCGGTGCGATCGGCTTGGTCCTGGTGCTGCTCTACTCGTTGCTGTACTACCGGGTACTGGGACTGCTGACGGCGTTGTCGTTGACTGCCTCCGGCGCAATGGTTTTCGCCATCCTGGTGCTTTTGGGCCGATATATCAACTACACCCTGGACCTGGCGGGCATTGCGGGTTTGATCATCGGTATCGGTACCACCGCCGACTCGTTCGTGGTGTTCTTCGAGCGCATCAAAGACGAGATCCGGGAAGGCCGTTCGTTCCGGTCGGCGGTGCCGCGAGGCTGGGTACGTGCACGCAAGACGATCGTGTCGGGCAACGCCGTCACCTTCCTGGCCGCCGCGGTGTTGTACTTCCTGGCGATCGGCCAGGTGAAGGGATTTGCTTTCACGTTGGGCCTGACCACGATCCTCGACCTGGTGGTGGTCTTCTTGGTGACCTGGCCGCTGGTGTACCTGGCCTCCAAGTCGCCGACGCTGGCAAAGCCGACGTACAACGGCCTGGGAGCTGTTCAGCAGGTCGCCCGTGAACGCCGGGCTTCGTCGCATGTGAAAACGGGACGGAGATAGCGCATGATGGCCTCCAAGGCCTCGAAGGATGCAACCGAAATCACCGAAGCCTCCGCGGGCGCGGTGGAGCTGACCGGCAGCACCGCCCAGCCGCCGCGGCATAGCTTCATCGCCCGGCTCTACACCGGCACCGGCGCGTTCGAGGTGGTCGGACGGCGCCGGCTGTGGTTCGGCATCAGCGGTGCGATCGTCGCCGTCGCGCTCGTCAGCATCATCCTGCGGGGCTTCACGTTCGGCATCGATTTCAACGGCGGCACCACGGTGTCGTTTCCGCGAGGCACAGCGCAGGTCGCACAGGTGCAGGACGTTTTCAAAAAGGCGCTGGGCAATGACCCGGAATCGGTGGTCATCGTCGGTAACGGCGCTTCGGCAACGGTGCAGATCCGTTCGGAGAACCTGTCCAACGACCAGACCGCGAAGTTGCGCAGCGCCTTGTTCGACGCGTTCGGGCCCAAAGGCGCTGACGGAAAGCCCAGCAAGCAGGCCATCAGTGATTCCGCGGTGTCCGAAACCTGGGGCGATCAGATCACCAACAAGGCGCTGATCGCGCTGGTGGTGTTCTTGGCGCTGGTCAGCCTGTACATCACGGTGCGCTACGAGCGCTACATGACCCTCGCCGCGATCGCGGCGATGTTCTTCGACCTGACCGTCACCGCGGGCGTGTACTCGCTGGTGGGCTTTGAAGTCACGCCGGCCACGGTCATCGGTCTGCTCACGATCCTCGGGTTCTCCCTCTACGACACCGTCATCGTCTTCGACAAGGTCGAGGAGAACACCCACGGCTTCCAGCACACCACCCGGAGAACGTTCGCCGAGCAAGCCAACCTGGCGATCAACCAGACGTTCATGCGCTCGATCAACACCAGCCTGATCGGGGTGCTGCCGGTGCTGGCCCTGATGGTGGTGGCGGTGTGGCTGCTGGGTGTCGGCACCCTGAAGGACCTGGCGCTGGTGCAGCTGATCGGCATCATGATCGGCACCTACTCGTCGATCTTCTTCGCCACTCCGCTGCTGGTCAGCATGCGTGAACGTACCGAACTGGTGCGCACCCACACCCGTCGGGTCCTCAGGCGGCGCGGCTCCGGGGCCGCAGAGCAATCGGCGACCTCCGATGACGAATCGGCTTCCGGCACCGAGCAGGCCGACGCTGCGGCCGCATCGGCCAAACCGGCCGGCAAGCCGGCGCCGAGCAAGCCGGCCCCGGGGGCACGGCCGGTGCGGCCGACCGGAACCCGGCGACCGACCGGCAAGCGAAACGCCGGCCGGCGGTAGTTCCGATGGCCATCCGGACCGGTCGACGAGGCCTGACGGGGTGGGCGACTGCTGGACTGGTCCCGCTGCTCGCGGCGGCCTGCACATTGACCGCATGTTCCGGCAGTGCGGCCGCACACATCGACTACGTCGTCGACGGCCCGCTGGACACCTACAACACCAACACCGTCGTAGGTGCCGCGTCGGCCGGCGCGCAGGCATTCGCCCGCACGCTCACCGGCTTCAGCTATCACGGCCCCGACGGACAGGTCGTCGCCGACCGCGACTTCGGCACCATTTCGGTGGTGAGCGGGGCGCCGCTGGTGCTCGACTACCAAATCGACGACGACGCCGTCTATTCCGACGGCAAGCCGGTCACCTGCGACGATCTGGTGCTCGCCTGGGCGGCTCAATCCGGTCGGTATCCCGACTTCAACGCCGCCACCCAGGGCGGTTACGTCGACATCGCCAACGTCGACTGCATGCCCGGGAAAAAGAAGGCCCGGGTGTCTTTCGCCCCGGACCGCAGCATCATCGACTACAACCAGCTGTTCACCGCGACCTCGATGATGCCGTCGCACGTCATCGCCGACCAGCTCAACGTCGACGTAACCGCGGCCTTGTTGGGCAACGATATGCCGCAGGTGCAGCAGATCGCGAAGCTGTGGAATACCATCTGGGACCTCAAACCGGGCCTCAAACCCGAAGAAGTCGTCAAGCGCTTCCCATCGTCGGGACCGTACAAGATCGAGTCCGTCCTGGAGGGTGGCGCGGTGGTGCTGGTCGCCAATGACCGCTGGTGGGGCCGCGAGGCGATAACCAAGCGGATCACCGTGTGGCCGCAAGGACCCGACATTCAGGACCGGGTCAACAATCGGAGCGTCGACGTGGTCGACGTCGCAACGGGTTCGTCGGGAGCGCTTGCCACTCCGGACAACTACGAGCGCAGCGAATCGCCGTCGGACGGCATCGAACAGCTGATCTTCGCGTCTCAGGGGCCGCTGGCGCTGGCCAACGTCCGGCGCGCGTTCGCCTTGTGTACGCCGCGCGACACGATCGCCCACGACGCCGGGGTGCCGATCGCCAATTCCCGTCTGAACCCGGCCACCGACGATGCCGTCACCGCGAGTGACGGCGCCAAGGAGGCCGCCCAGTTCAGCAGGGCCGATCCCGGGGCCGCCCGCGATGCGCTGGGCGATGCGGCGCCCGTGACGGTGCGGATCGGCTATCACGGCCCCAATGCGCGGCTTGCGGTCACCGTCGGGGTCATCACCAAGTCGTGCTCCGGGGCCGGTTTCAGCATCGCCAACGTGCCCCTGGACGCCTCGGGCCCGCAAGCCCTCAAGGACGGAAAGATCGATGCGTTGCTGGCCAGCACCGGCGGGGCCACCGGCAGCGGCTCGACGGGTTCGTCGGCGATGGATGCGTACGACCTGCACAGCGGCAACGGCAACAACCTGTCCGGGTACTCGAACCCCCAGGTCGACGGCGTAATCGCAGGATTGGCCGTATCCGCCGACCCCGCCGAGCGGGTCAGGCTGCTGACGGAGGCCGCCCCGGTACTCTGGGGCGATATGCCCACGTTGCCCCTCTACCGGCAGCAGCGCACGCTGCTGACATCGAAAAAGATGTATGCCGTGAGCAAGAACCCGACTCGTTGGGGCGCGGGCTGGAACATGGACCGATGGGCCCTGGTGGAATGAGGTTCGAGTGACGAGCGTGAGCGGGGCCGTTCCCGTGGCCGACGTGATCGCGTCGCTGACACGTGAAGTGGCCGATTTCCCGGAGCCGGGAGTCCAGTTCAAGGACCTGACCCCGTTGTTCGCCGATGGGAAGGCGATGGCGGCGATTGTTGACGCGCTGGCCGGCATCGCCTCCGGCGCCGACCTGGTGGCCGGCGTTGACTCCCGCGGATTCCTGGTGGCCGCAGCCGTCGCCGACCGGCTCGGCACCGGCGTGCTGGCCATTCGTAAGGGCGGAAAGCTGCCCCCACCGGTGCGCGCCGAGCGATACGACCTGGAGTACGGCAGCGCCACCCTGGAAATCCCCGCCGACGGGATCGATCTGCGCGGCCGCAACGTTGTGATCATCGACGACGTGCTCGCCACCGGCGGCACCCTGGCCGCGGCGGCCCGGTTGCTCGAGCGCAGTGGGGCCAATGTGACCGCCGCGGCGGTGGTCGTGGAACTGACCGCGCTGGGTGGCCGCAAGGCGATCGCGCCGTTGCCCGTGCACAGCTTGAGCTGCGCCTAACGTCGTCGCTCACGCGATATCCTCGAGATCGGAGGTGACCAACGTGGCGGATGAGCAGAGCACGACGCAGGCTCTGCGGACGCCTGCGGAGTCGCCGCCTGTCGCGGAGCCGCCGCCTGTCGCGGAGCCGGTTACCCAGCCTGTTCCCAAGCCGGTTGCCGAGCCGCCGGAGTCGCCTGGCGAGAACCTGAAAACCACCAGCAGTGCTTCTCGTCGGGTCCGGGCCAGGCTGGCCCGGCGGATGACCTCCCAACGCAGCGCCCTCAACCCGATGCTGGAACCGCTGGTGTCGGTGCACCGGGAGATCTATCCCAAGGCGAACGTGTCTCTGCTGCAGCGAGCCTTCGAGGTCGCCGACCAGAGACACGCCAGTCAGATGCGTCATTCGGGTGATCCCTACATCACCCACCCACTGGCCGTCGCCACGATTCTGGCCGAATTGGGCATGGATACCATCACTTTGGTGGCCGCGCTGTTACACGACACCGTCGAGGACACCGGGTACACGCTCGAGGCGTTATCCGAGGAATTCGGTGAGGAGGTAGGCCACCTCGTCGACGGCGTGACCAAGCTGGACCGGGTGGTGCTGGGGAGCGCCGCCGAAGGCGAGACCATCCGCAAGATGATCACCGCGATGGCCCGCGATCCCCGCGTGCTGGTGATCAAGGTCGCCGACCGGCTGCACAACATGCGCACCATGCGGTTCCTGCCGCCGGAAAAGCAGGCGCGCAAATCCCGTGAGACCTTGGAAGTCATTGCGCCGCTTGCGCATCGGCTTGGCATGGCCAGTGTCAAGTGGGAACTGGAAGACTTGTCCTTCGCGATCCTGCACCCCAAAAAATACGACGAGATCGTCCGACTGGTCGCCGGCCGCGCGCCTTCCCGCGACACGTACCTGGCCAAGGTGCGCACCGAAATCGTCAACACCCTGGGCGCATCGAAGATCAAAGCGACGGTGGAGGGGCGTCCCAAGCACTACTGGTCGATCTACCAGAAGATGATCGTCAAGGGTCGAGACTTCGACGACATCCACGACCTGGTCGGCATTCGCATCCTGTGCGACGAGATCCGCGATTGCTACGCCGCTGTCGGCGTGGTGCATTCGCTGTGGCAGCCGATGGCAGGTCGGTTCAAGGACTACATCGCCCAGCCGAGATACGGCGTCTACCAGTCGCTGCACACCACCGTGGTGGGGCCGGAAGGCAAGCCGCTGGAGGTGCAGATCCGCACCCGCGACATGCACCGCACCGCCGAATACGGTATCGCCGCGCACTGGCGCTACAAGGAAGCCAGGGGGCGCAACGGCGTTCCGCATCCCCATGCCGCCGCCGAGATCGACGATATGGCCTGGATGCGTCAGTTGCTCGACTGGCAACGGGAGGCCGCCGACCCCGGCGAGTTCTTGGAGTCGTTGCGCTATGACCTTGCGGTCAAAGAGATTTTCGTTTTCACCCCCAAGGGCGACGTCATCACCTTGCCGACCGGGTCGACGCCTGTGGATTTCGCTTACGCGGTGCACACCGAGGTTGGCCACCGCTGCATCGGCGCCCGGGTCAACGGACGACTGGTGGCGCTGGAACGCAAGCTGGACAACGGGGAAGTCGTGGAGGTTTTCACCTCCAAGGCGCCCAACGCCGGGCCGTCGCGGGACTGGCAGCAGTTCGTCGTGTCACCGCGCGCCAAGACGAAGATCCGGCAGTGGTTCGCCAAGGAGCGGCGCGAAGAGGCGCTGGAGACCGGCAAGGAGGCGATTTCCCGCGAGGTACGTCGGGGCGGACTTCCGTTGCAGCGGTTGGTCAATGGCGAATCCATGGCGGCGGTGGCCCGGGAACTGCACTATGCCGACGTGTCGGCCCTCTACACCGCGATCGGTGAGGGGCATGTGTCGGCGAAGCATGCCGTGCAGCGGCTGCTGGCCGAGCTCGGTGGCATCGACCAGGCCGAAGAGGAGCTCGCCGAGCGATCCACGCCGACAACCATGCTGCGGCGCCCGCGCAGCAGCGAAGACGTCGGCGTGTCGGTCCCAGGTGCCCCGGGCATCCTGACCAAGCTGGCCAAGTGCTGCACGCCGGTGCCGGGCGATCAGATCATGGGGTTCGTCACCCGTGGTGGCGGAGTGAGCGTCCATCGCACCGACTGCACCAACGCCACCTCCCTGCAGCAGCAGTCCGAGCGCATCATCGAAGTGCATTGGGCGCCGTCGCCGTCGTCGGTGTTCCTGGTGGCCATTCAGGTGGAGGCGCTCGACCGGCACCGGTTGCTGTCGGACGTCACCCGCGTGCTGGCCGACGAGAAGGTCAACATCCTGTCGGCGTCGGTCACAACTTCGTCTGGTGACCGGGTGGCGATCAGCCGGTTCACCTTCGAGATGGGTGACCCCAAGCATCTCGGTCATCTGCTCAACGTGGTGCGCAACGTCGAAGGCGTTTTCGACGTCTACCGGGTGACCTCGGCGGCCTAGCGCGGCATCGAGCGTGCGTTCAGGGCGGCGACACGCCGAGGATTCCCGTCCATCAGTACACATTCAGCGCCGCAAACACACGCTCGTTCAGTCGAGCAGTAGCGATGTGATGGTGACGTCGGCGGCCGGTGGTCCGTCTTCGCCGCCGCCGGCGACGCCCGCCTCGGCGATCTTGTCCAGCGTCGCCAGCCCGTCGGCCTGGATGGTGCCGAAGACGGTGTATTGGGGCGGCAGCTGGGAGTCTTTGTAGACCATGAAGAACTGGCTGCCGTTGGTGCCCGGCCCCGCGTTGGCCATCGCCAGGGTGCCGCGCGGATAGAGCACGGGCTGCTGCAGCTGGGGGTCGTTCGGCGGATACTGGTCGGTCGGGTACTCGTTGGCGAATTGATACCCGGGACCACCCGTGCCGTCGCCCTTGGGGTCACCGCATTGCAGAACGCCCAGCATCGGTGACGTAGTCAGCCGGTGGCACTTGGTGTCTTTGAAGTACCCCTGGCCGATCAGGCTGGCGAAACTGTTGACCGTGCAAGGCGACTTGTTGTTGGCCAGCATCAGCCCGATGTGGCCCTGGTTGGTCACCATGCTGGCGCTCACCGTGGCCGGTTCGGTCGGCACCTTGCCAGACCGCGGCGGCTTGACCGGCTTGGCC
>Ga0307441_1000337_pt1 | contig 17679 bp, 18 predicted proteins | sample SalMarWE160420MG_FD_202149 | JGI IMG/M metagenome (GOLD analysis project Ga0307441, IMG submission 202149) | Salt marsh sediment microbial communities from the Plum Island Ecosystem LTER, Massachusetts, United States - WE1604-20 | ecosystem: Environmental > Aquatic > Marine > Intertidal zone >... | reverse complement strand
TAGCGCCCCACCGATCAGCAGTGCCAGACCCGGCAACAGCACATCCAACTTGACCTGGAATTGGGCGTACCAATGAGTGATCCAATGCATGAGGGCGCTCCTCCGGCGGTCCGGTCCCCGCCTGGACGCGATGGCAAGATCAGGGCGGCGATCCCCACAGCCGCCGGCCACGGCACAAGCGACCGGCACCACGCGGCCAAGGGCATGGAAATTCAACATCAGGCTGGCACCCATTTGACAAAACACTGTCCAACAGGTTTCAACTCCTGAAGTCGCCGCCGGCAGCCAGCGGCTAACCGGGCGTGCCGGACCGAACAACGACAGGCGGCGCCATCGCCTTAACCGCACTTGTCAGAAGGGCAAGAGGGGTTTCGGGCCCAAAGGCGTCGCCGCCCGCCGCGCTCGCGTCTTAGTCGCAGTGAGGAGCCGGCGGGCCGACCCGGCAGGGGTATCAACAACGATTTTGAACCGCGCAGGCGGCGACCTCAGGGACGCCGTTGACGATGCGGTCCACGGGAGAGCATGCGGTGAGCAGTGGCGAACCCCGGTCCTCGTCCGGGGCACGGTGGCGACGATGGTCCCGTACCGTATGGGCGCTGTGGCCCCAATGGCCGCTGGCGGCCGCCCTGGTGCTGAGCGGCGCCCTCAATATCCTCGGCGGGCTGCGCTATCACCTCACGGCGCTGAACACCGTCTCCACCCTCAATGGCGTCGGCCAGGCGCTGTCGGCTTTGGGCAGCACCACCCAGATCATCCTGGGCATCACCCTGGTGGTGGTGGGCATAGGCCTGGTCTGGCGCCTGCACACCGCCTGGGCATTCGGCGTTCTGCTGCTGATCGTCACCGTTGGCGTCAACGCCGTACGTCATCAGTGGGGGCCGAGCCTGCTGGTGCCGGGAGTGATGCTGCTGGCCATGCTGGCCCTGCGCAGCCATTTCACGCGCCGCACGGTACTCGCCAATTACGTGATTTCCACGGTCAGCATCCTGGCGATCCTGGCCTACGGCAGCATCGGATCCTACCTGCTGGGCAGCGGCTTCCGTCCCCGGATCACGGACCTGGAAAGCGGCCTGTATTTCACCGTGGTGAGCCTGTCGACGGTGGGGTACGGGGACATCGTGCCGGTCAGCGGCGAAGCCCGCATGTTCGTGGTCTCTTTGCTGGTGGCGGGGTTGAGCATCTTCGCCACCGCTATCGCATCCAGCCTGGGCCCGGTCATTTCCGGCGAGCTGGCCCGCATTTTCACCCCCAAGGGACGTACCATGAAACCCCATGATCATGTCATTCTGGTGGGCGAAGGCCCCATCGCCTACAACACCGCCCGTGAGCTCACCGATCGGGGCATCCCGTTCGTACAGGTGGTGGCGGCGGGCGCCGAGCCGCCCATGCCCGACAAGCCGGTGGTCACCGGCGAGTCCAGCGAAGACAAGGTGCTCATGGAAGCCGGTATCGACACGGCGCGCATGGTGATCGCGGCCCGCAACGACGACGGCGACAACGCCTTCATCGCGCTGGCGGCGAAGGACCTGAACGAATCGGTGCGGGTACTGGCGGTGGCGAGCTCGGCGCGCTCCATCCGCCGGTTAAAGCTGGCGCGGGCCGATCTGGTGTTTGCGCCGGTGGTGGTGGGCAGCCGACTGCTGGCCGACCTTATCGAAGGCGGAGCGATTCCGGCCGAGTTCCACGACCTGCTGGAGGGGCAGGGACCGGCCGCCTGAGGCAGACGGCGGCCCGCGTACGGCAGATCAGTCGTCGTCGCCCAGTTCCACCGACCAGCCGAGCTCCCGGGCGCGGCGGATGGCTGCATCATAGATGCGGGTGTGGCGCTCGCGCAGATCGGCGGGCAGGTTGCTCACCAGGTGGCCGTAGGGCGCCCACGCGGCGTGGACCTGGGCATAGAGCTGCTCGAGACGGTCGTGGTTCCAGCCCGCGCAGGTCTCGGTTTCGGGCAGCAGACCGAATACCCAGGCATCGCGGATCAGTTTGCCGATATCGGTCATTCCACCAAACTCGTCCTTGTCGATGCCCCCGTACAGCTTGTCTCGATTCATTACTGCCTCTCCTGGTGCACTACAGCTCGATAGCGTCGAAGTCACGTACCTGGGTGTGCCCGGCATAGGGATCCGGGTCGGCGTCCCGCACCAGCCAGACGGTTTGCATCCCCGCACTGTAGGCGGCGTCGAGTTCCTGCTCCACATCCGACAGGAACAGGATTTCGACCGGTTCCAAGCCGATTTCCGCGGCAATGGCGCGATACGACTCGGGCTCGCGCTTGGCGCCCACGTGGGTGTCGAAATAACCGGAGAACAACGGATTCAGATCGCCGTATTCCGTATGACCGAACAGCAGGGTCTGGGCCATCACCGACCCCGAGGAGAACACGTATAAACGCAGTCCGCTGGCTTCCCACAGGCGCAGATTACGCACCGCATCCTCGTAGACATGGCCCTTGAACGCCTCCTGGCGATAACCGTCCTGCCAAAGCAGGCCCTGCAGGGTCTTAAGTGGGGTGACTTTGCGGTCCTCGTCTATCCAGCGAATGAGCTGGGCGGCGAGCTGGGTATCATCCAGCCCACCGCCGGCCGCCTCGTTGGCGCTGTCCAACGCACTGCGCACCGCGGGGTCGTCACCATGGTCGCGCACGAAAGCCGCCATGTGCCGGCGGGCGTAGGGAAACAGCACGTCCTTGACGAAGGACAGGGACGAGGTGGTGCCTTCGATGTCGGTGAGGACCGCCCGGATCATCCGTAGCTGGCCATGTACTGATCGAAGTCCGGAAGCTGACGCGCGATGTCGCTGCCGGTGAAGTCGGCGACCCAGCCGTCCGCCGTGGTGAACAGCCGGATGCACTTGAAGTTGGGCTGCTCTCCCATATCGAACCAGTGCCGGGTATGGGCCGGCACGCTGATCAGGTCGCCCTTCTCGCACAGCACCGCGTAGACCTTTTGATCGGAGCGCAGGTAGAACAGTCCCTGCCCGTCCACGAAAAAGCGCACTTCGTAGTCCGCGTGGGTATGCTCGTCCAGAAACTTCTTGCGCAGCGATTCCCGGTCCGGGTGATCCGGACGCACACTGACCACGTCGACGGTCTCGAAGCCGTACTCCTGCATCAACCGGTCCACCTGCTCATTGTAGGCGTCGATCACTTCGTCCTGGGTGGCGAGCTCATCGAGGTCGCGGTCCGCCGTCCAGCGCTCGAAGCGCACCCCGATGCCTTTCAGCTCGCGGGCAATGGATTCGAAATCGGTCACCGTCGAAACGGGCTGCGCGCCGTGCTCCTCGTAGATGGTCAATGCACTCATCGTTTCTCCAATCCTTGCATGCGCAATTCACATTCGAACAGAAAATCGAACGCCTCGGCGTGACGCAGCGCCTCCGAGACGGTGGCTCCCCACACATACAGCCCGTGGCCGGCGATCAGGTATCCGTACACCGGCGTATGCCGATCCAGGTAGGCGTCCACCTGATCGGCCAGCCGCTGCACATCCTGATCGTTGGGGAAAACGGGCACCACCAGACAGGTCTCGTGGGTGGTGATGCCGCTGAAGGCCTTGAGCAGCTCATAACCGGCCAGCTGCACCTGCTCGGGAAACAACCGGGAGATCAGCGTTGCATTCACGGAATGGGGATGCAGCACGGCGCCCGCGTCCGCAAAGCGCTTGTAGAGACCGGCGTGCAGCAGGGTTTCGGCCGACGGTCGGCGCCCTGCCTCGGTGGCACGCCCTTCGGAGTCCACCGTCATGATGTCGGCTTCTTCCAGTTCCCCCTTGTGGCGCCCGGAAACGGTAATGGCGATTCGCCCGTCGCTGAGGCGCGCGGAGAAGTTGCCGCTGGTGGCCGGAACCCATCCTCTGCCGTAGAGCAGCCTGCCTGCCCTGATCAGCTCGTGGGCCCGCTCGCGGCCTTCCGCGTTGTTCCCGTCCACCTGGTGATCACCCCTGCTGCCAGCGGTCGCTCTGCAAGGGAGGCGATTTTAGACCGCCCCGGTGGCCGGTACAACAAGGCTCCCCGTGGGGTGGAGCCGGTCAGCCGGTGGCCGCCTGGCCGCCGCGCCCGCACTGCGCCGTGCCGTCGCCGAAAAATTCCCCCACCACGGCTGCAAATCGCTCTTTGTCCACCAGAAAGGAATCGTGGCCCTGGATGGAGGGCAACACCGCGAACTGCACGTCGCGCCCGGCACGGCGCAGCAGGTCCGCCAGTTCCTGCTGTTGGTGGAGGGGAAACAGAAAATCGCTTTCCACACTCACCACCAGGCAGCGTTCGGCCCCGATGCGGCCCAGCGCGTGCTCCAGAGAACCGCCGTGCTCGCCCAGATCGAACCAATCCATGGCCCGCGAGAGGTAAAGATAGGCATTGGCGTCGAAATGACCGATGAACTTGCGGGCGTTGGCGTCCAGATAGGATTCCACCTGAAATTCCACGCCGAACGGCTCCCGGAACGGGAGCGCTGCGTCCACCCGTTCCCGACCGAAGCGCTGTTCCCATTCGTCCGCCGAGCGGTATGACATCAGGCCCAGCTTGCGGGCCATGCGCATCCCCGTCAGGGGCTGCTGGTCCGGCGCGTAGCGCCCGCCCTTCCAGGCGGGATCGGAACGGATGATCTCCCGCTGCAGGGAACGGATGGCGATGGCGAAAGGCGCCGCCCGCGGGGCGGAGCACAGCACCGCCAGACGCTCCACGCCCCCGGCGTACAGCACGCTGTAGGCCAGCGCGCTCATGCCGCCCAGGGAGGCACCGATCACGCCATCCAGGCGCTCGATCCCCAGGGCCCCGACCACCTCGTGGGCCGCCCGCGCGATGTCCTCCACCGCCAGTTCCGGGAAGTCCAGGCCGTAGCGTTCGCCGGTGCGGGGATCCTCCGACGCGGGACCGGTGGAACCGAAGCAGCTGCCCAGGGAGTTCACGCAGATCACGTAGTGGCGATCGGTATCGATGGGGCGCCCGCGCCCGATCATGTACTCCCACCAACCCGGAGTCGGGTCGCCCGCGTTGGAGGCGGCATGGGCGCTGGGGGAAAGGCCGGTGAACAACAGCAGGGCGTTGTCCCGCCGGGGGCTGAGCCGACCCCATGTCTCGTAGGCGATGCGGGCCTGGTGCAGCTCGCCGCCCCGATGCATGGAAAACACTTCGGGCAGCCGGACGAAACTCGGTGAGTCTGTCATCCTGTGCGATTCACTCCTTGTGTCGACGGCCGAGCCTGCGCGGCGTACATGCCGGCCCATTAACCCGAAAATAACCGAGTAATACACTCAAGTATTTTCGCAGAGCCGCGGGCGAAAGTATAGTGTCCCCACCCCGTCACTCGTCCCTTCATCGATCATGCCCGCACCCATCATCGTCCTGCTGGCGGTTCTGCTGCTGATCGCACTGCGCGACGTGGGGCCGCTGCGGCTCGCCATCTGGCAGAGCATGACGGCGGGCGCCCTGGTGGTGGTGGCCGGCGGCTGGATCAGCCTGCCGGCGGCGGCCCGGGCAATCGACTGGAAAGTGTTGATGTTTCTGTTCGGCGTGTTCCTGATCGGACACGCCCTGGAAGCCAGCGGCTGGCTGGGCAGGCTGTCATACCGCCTCTTTCGCAGTGCCCGCTCCACCCATGGACTGGTGTGGCGCCTGCTGGTGGGTGCCGCCGTCGCCTCGGCCCTGTTGATGAACGACACACTGGCCGTCGTCGCCACGCCTCTGGTACTGGCTTTAGCCCGCCACCACCGCATCGATCCGAAGCTGTTGTTGCTGACTCTCGCGTTCGCGGTGACCATCGGCAGCGTTCCGAGCCCGGTGGGCAATCCTCAGAACCTGCTGATCGCAATCCACGGCGGATTTGCCGCACCGTTTGTGACATTCGCCAGCCACCTGCTGCTTCCCACCGTGGTCAATCTGGCGGTCGCCTACGGGGTACTTCGCATCGGGTTTCGCCGGGAGTTTCACGCCACCCGCCTGGTGCACGCCGACTCTCCGGTGGCCGATGCGGCCCTGGCGCGTCTGGCCGGTCTGTGCGTCGTGCTGCTGGCGGCATTGATCGTGCTGAAGGCGGTTACCGTACGCCTGCTGCCGACGGCAAGCCCGCCCCTGAGCGTGCTGGCGCTGGTGGCAGCCGCGCCGCTGCTGGCGTTCAGCCCACGCCGGCTGGAGCTGGTGCGCGGCATCGACTGGCGCACCCTGGCGTTCTTCGCGGCGTTGTTCGTGCTGATGGCGGCGGTGTGGGACACCGGTTTCATCCAGGCACAGCTTTCCCGCCTGCATCTGAACCCCGGCTGGCCGCCGGCGGTGCTGGCGGTCAGCACCCTGGTGAGCCAGGTGATATCCAACGTGCCCATGGTGGCACTGTATCTGCCGGTGCTCACCCAGCATCAGGCCGGCGAACCGGCGCTCATGGCCCTGGCCGCGGGCAGCACCATTGCCGGCAACCTGCTCCTGCTGGGTGCCGCCAGTAACATCATCATCATCCAGCAGGCCGAAAGACGCGCCGATATCGTGGTCTCGTTTCTTGAATTCGCACGCCTGGGCGTGCCGCTCACGGCGCTCAACGTGTTCGTGTACTGGCTGGCCATGCATTAGGGCGAGGTCCGGGTCTCACCGGTCCACAGCCAGGCGGCGCCGCGCACGCCGCTGGAATCGCCGTAGCGGGGCGCCAGCAACGGCGTGTCCACCCGGTCGGAGAACACGTACCGGCTCCACAGCGCCCGCACGTTGTCATACAGGCGGGCGATATTGGACATGCCGCCGCCCAGCACGATGGCGTCGGGGTCGAGAATGTTGATGACGTGGGCCAGGGCTCGGGCCAGCCGATCCTCGTAGCGACGCAGGGTGGCCTCGCACTCCTGGTCACCGGCCGCCGCCCGCCGCACGATGACGTCAGGTGCCAAAGCCGCGCCGGCAGTGCGCTGGTGATCGCGGGCCATACCCGGCCCGGAAAGAAAGGTCTCGATGCATCCGGATCTGCCGCAGTAGCAGGCCGGACCGGGACGCTCGCTGTCCGCGGGCCACGGCAACGGGTTGTGACCCCATTCGCCGGCGATGGCGTTGGCACCCAGTAGCACCCGGCCGTCCACCACGATACCGCCGCCGGTACCGGTGCCCAGGATGACCCCGAATACCACGGCCTGGCCGGCCGCCGCGCCGTCGGTGGCCTCCGAAAGGGCAAAGCAGTTGGCGTCGTTAGCCATGCGCAGGGGCCGGCCCAGACGTCCCTGCAGGTCCTCCAGCAGTGGCTGGCCGTTCAGGCACACGGAGTTGGAATTCTTCAGACGCCCCGTCACCCGGGACAGGGCACCGGGCGTGCCGATGCCCACGCTGTCGGCCGCCCCCAATTCCGCCTCCGCCTCCGCTACCAGGGCGGCCACCGCGTCCAGGGTGGCGGAATAGTCACCGCCGGGGGTGGCCACCCGCCGACGCAGGCGCTCACGCCCGACCTCATCGAGGGCGATCAGCTCTGTCTTGGTACCTCCCAGGTCAATGCCCAGATGGATCATCCCCGCCCCCGTGCCAAGCCGGGCCCTGTTAACAGGCCCCGCGTACCGGCGCTATTATTCTGCCCACCACACCGCAGCGGCAACCCGGACCCCATGAGCTACAGCACCCTCGTGACAGCCACCGCCCTCGCCCGGCACCTGGACGATCCCGACTGGGCCGTCTTCGATTGCCGGTTCCAGCTGACGGATACGGCGGCCGGGCGCCGCGCCTACGACCGCGGCCATATTCCGGGCGCCTGTTACGCCGATCTGGACCGGGATCTTTCCGGGCCGGTCACCGCCGACAGCGGCCGCCATCCCCTGCCCGATCCCGCGCAGTTGGCGCGTCGGCTCGGCAACTGGGGTGTGGACGAGCGCACCCAGGTGGTGGCCTACGACGACGCCGGCGGCGCCATCGCCGCCCGCCTGTGGTGGTTGTTGCACTGGCTGGGACATGAAAAGGCCGCGCTGCTGGACGGGGGTTTGGATCAGTGGCAACGGGACGGACACCCCGTCACCGACCGGGTTGCGGCGCGAGCGCCGCGCACTTTTGCCGGCCGGGCCAACCCTGACGGCGCCGTCGACACCGAAGCGCTGAGCGCCGCTCTGGCGGCCGGCAAGTGTCGCTTGGTGGATGCCCGGGGCACGGAACGGTTCCGGGGCGAGCATGAGCCCATCGACCCGGTGGCCGGCCATGTCCCCGGCGCCGTCAACGTTCCCTACAGCCGCAACCTGGACGCCCATGGCTGCTTCCGCTCCGCGGCGGAACTGCAGGCCCTGTACGCGGGGGCATTGGGAACCGCTCCGGCAGGCGAAGTCGTCACCATGTGCGGCTCGGGGGTCACCGCCTGTCACACCTTGCTGGCCCTGGAAATAGCCGGCTGGGAAGGCGCGCGGCTTTACGCGGGCTCCTGGAGCGAATGGATCCGCGACCCGGCGCGGCCGGTGGCCGGCACCGCGGCGCCATCGGACTGACCGGCGTCAACCATCCGCGTCCAGTTGCACGACCACGCGGCCGGTCAACGCGCCCTCCAGCATGGCATCGAACACCTCGGTCAGGTCGTTGAGGGTGACGGTGCGGGTCGCAATGGCGTCCAGGTGCCGCGGACGCAGGTCGCTGGCCAGCCGCTTCCACACCCGCTCGCGAAGCGCCCGCGGACAGTGGGGGGACTCGATCCCCAGCAGGCTGACGCCGCGCAGGATAAACGGCAGCACCGTGGTGTGCAGGTCCGTGCCGCCGGCCAGCCCGATGCTGGCGATGCTGCCCCAGGGACGTACGGTACGAGTAATCCAGGCCAACAACTCGCCGCCCACGCTGTCCACTGCACCGCCCCAGGTGGCGTGCTCCAGGGGCCGGTCGCCCATTTCCAGACGGTGGCGGTCGACGATGCGGTCGGCACCCAGCCTGGCCAGGTAATCCTCGGCGGACGACTTGCCGGTCAGGGCGGCCACTTCGTAACCCCGCCCGCTCAGTAAGTCCACCGCAAAGCTGCCCACGCCGCCGGTGGCGCCGGTGACCAGCACCGGTCCCTGCTCGGGTCGCTGGCCGTTGTTCTCCATCCGGTCCACCGCCAACCCCGCCGTGAATCCGGCGGTGCCGATGGCGGCCGCCTCGAACAGGCTCAGACTGTCCGGCAACACCACCGTGGCCTCGATGGGCACCCGCGCATAGGCGGCATAGCCGCCGTCGCGGGTTTCGCTCATCCCTCCTCCGGTGGCCACCACCGTCTGCCCTTCGCGAACCCGTGGATCGGCCGAGTACACCACGGTACCGGTCACGTCGATGCCGCCCACCAGGGGAAAATGCCGCGCAATAGGCATTCGTCCGGTGGCCGCCAGAGCGTCCTTGTAGTTGACGCTGGAGTAGGCCGTCCTGATCACCACCTCGCCGGCTGACAGATCGTCCAATGCCACCGTATCCAGGGACGTGCGCAGGCCGCCGCCGTCCTTGTGGATCCGGAACGCCCGGAATGTCTCCATGCTGGTTTCCTCCGCTGGGCCCTTGGGGGCGTTGGTCAGGCTTTCCGGATAAGGAAGGTGAACTCGCTGCCGGCCGTGTCGCTGGACAGCAGGGTGTTGCCGGTCTGGCGGCAGAAGGCCTCGAAATCCTTCACTGCACCCGGGTCGGTGGCGATCACCTTCAGCACCTGTCCCCCATCGAGGGCGTGGATCGCCTTCTTGGCCCGCAGAATGGGCAGCGGACAATTGAGCCCGCGGGCGTCGAGTTCCTGGTTAGGCTGTGTCATCGGTTTCTCCTCAATGGATCGTGTGTTCCCGTATGGGATCCGGTCTAACCACGGGAAAAGTTAGCTATCTAACTAACTTGCCGGACGAAAAAGAACCTCAAACAGCTATACCGCCTGCAACCAGCCCTGCAGACTCCGCACTTCCCGGTCCACGATGCCCGGGTCGCCGAAGGCATGGGCCAGCAGGCTCATGCCCTGCACACCGGACACGAAGTGCAGGGCCAGGTCGGCCGACTGCTCGCCCTTGCCGAGCTGTCGAAACTGCTCGGTCGCCCACTCCAGATGCAGCTTCAGAATCTCGTTGGCCTTTCCCGACAGGGCGGACTGCAGCCGGTCCAGTTCTTCGCACAATCCGCCGACCGGGCAACCGGCGGTGGCCAGGGTCTGGCGAATGCGTCCCACCAGATCGATATAGGCCAGCAGCCGCGCCCGGGAGTCGCTGTGCTCGCGGTCCCAGGCGTCGAACAACCGTCGAAATTCGTCGGCTCGCTCGTCGATCACGGCCGCCGCCAGATCTTCCTTGGTGCGGAAATAGTAGTAGACGTTGCCCAACGGGACACCGGCCTGCTCGGCGATGTCCGCCAACGTGGTGTGGTTGAAACCCTGCTGATGGATCAGCGTCTTGGCGGCTGCCACCAGGCGTTCACGTTTGTCGGTGCGACGGGCCATAAGGAACCAAGTTAGTTGTCCAACTAAGTTTCAATATAGATCCGTGCAACCCCACTGTCAACGACAGCGGCAACACCGGCCGGTGCGGACCGCTACTGCGTGACGGACTCGGCCCGCAGCCAGGGTTCCAGTTCGGACGCCGACACCGGCCGACAGATGTAATAGCCCTGGGCAAGACCACACCCCAGACTGCGCAGCAACTGCAGGGTATTGGCGTTCTCCACCCCTTCGGCCACCACCGCAAAGCCGAAGTTGCGGCCCAGATCCACCGTGGTGCTGACGATCATGGCATCGCTGTTGCTGTGCTCCATGCCCATCACGAAGGAGCGATCGATCTTGATCTCGTTCACCGGCAGATTCTTCAATGCCCCCAGGGACGTATAGCCGACGCCGAAGTCGTCGATGGCCACCTGCAGCCCCAGACCCCGCAAAGCCTCCACCTGGCGCACGGCCCGGACGGCATCGGCCATGACGGCGCTTTCGGTGATCTCCAGCACCAGCCGCTCCCGGGCGTCGGGGTATTCGTCCAGCAGCGCCCCGACCCTGGCGGCGAGATCGGCCAATCCCAGGTTGCGTGCCGACAGGTTCACCGACAGGGTGAGATCCAGCCCCCCGTCCAGCCAGCGCTGCAGCTGGCGAAGCCCCTGGCGCAGCACCGCAAAAGTGATGCGATCGATCAGGCCGGAGCGTTCCGCCAGCGGAATGAAACGCCCCGGATGGAGCAGTCCCGCCCGGGGATGCTGCCAGCGCACCAGGGCTTCCACGCCCCGCATACCACCCTGACCCAGCCACACCTGGGGCTGATAGTGAAGAACCAGTTCGTCGCGGTCGATACCGGCGTGCAGATCGCTGAGCAGGGTCAGTTGATCCACCGACCCCAGCTCCATGCTCGGTTCGTACCCGCAGACCCCACTGTGACGCTCCTTGGCCACAAACATGGCCAACTCGGCGCGGCGCAGCAGGGACTCCGGGTCGTGGCCGTGCAGGGGGTAGACGGCGTACCCGACGCTGGCTTCCAGGTGCAGAACCAGCCCCCCGGCGTCGGAGCCCGCCGCCGCCGGACTGTCCACCCAGAAAGGGCATTGCAGGGCCGTTCCCACCCGCAGGGCCGCGTCCGCCGCCTGGGCCGGGCCCACATCCGGCAGCACCACGGCGAACGAGTTGCCGCCCAGGCGCGCCGTGCGATGCACCAGCGGCAGGTCCGCGTGCAGCCGCTCGGCCACGTCCCGCAGCAGCGTGTCGCCCGCCCGGTAGCCCAGACTGTCGTTGATATCCTTGAAATTATTGATATCGAGCACGCACAGAGCGAACGGCGTGTCCCGTTGCGAGCCGGTCATGGAGACCAGCATCCGCCGCAGCTCCTCGCGATTGGGCAGGTCGGTGAGCGGGTCGTGGGCCAGCTGGTGTTCCAGCACCGCCCGCTGAGCCTTCTGCTCGGTTATGTCGCGGGCCACGGCCATGACCATCTGGCCGGCCTCCACGTCCACCCGGTTGAGGTTCACCTCCACCCAGCGGGCACGTTCGCCGTGGGGGCGCAGGAAGCACTCGAAACGCCGGGCGCTACCGGACAAAGCCCGTCGGAATTCGGTGGAAAACAGGGCCACGGCATCGCTGTTGCCGAAGAACTCGGTGATGGGAATGCGTTCGTTGTGGGCCGTCAGGGCGGTCTCCCGCGCCCCCAGCCAGAGTTCGGTCAGCCGGTTGCAGAGCAGAAATTTCATTTCGTCGCAAAGGACGAATATGGCATCGTTTGCGCTGTCCAAATAGGCACGCAGCAGATTGAGATAGAATGTGGCATCCGCACCACGGGTCATGACCGCGCGCTCCACGGGTGGCCGATGAGCGAGCCGGCCGGGCCCGATCGGAGGCCGCTCGAGTTTTTGCTATGGTTATGCACCCAAGGACGTTGTCGGCACTTCACGCGGCAAATTTAAGGTTTTGTATGAACGGCAAATTGGCGGATGCCCTGGCTATCGGCAAGGGCCGGCCGAAGCTGTACCTCTTCAACACGACTCAGGACACCCTGGCATCATGAGCATTTCCCCCGCCCGTATGCGCCGCACCAGTACCGCTGTCGCCGTCGGCGCCGTCACCGTCGGAGGCGACGCCCCGGTGGTGGTGCAGTCCATGACCAACACCGACACCGCCGACGCGGTGGCCACCGCGGTACAGGTCGCCCAACTGGCCAAGGCCGGATCCGAGCTGGTGCGCATCACCGTCAACAGCGAGGAAGCCGCCCGCGCCGTACCCGATGTGCGCGAGCGCCTGGACGCCATGGGCGTGGCGGTACCCCTGGTGGGCGACTTCCACTTCAACGGCCACAAGCTGCTGACCAAGTATCCCGACTGTGCCGCCGCGCTGGACAAGTACCGCATCAATCCCGGCAATGTGGGCCGCGGGCGCAAGCGCGACGAGCAGTTCGCCACCATGGTGGAGATTGCCTGCCAATACGACAAACCGGTGCGCATCGGCGTCAACTGGGGCAGCCTGGACCAGGATCTGCTGGCCCGCCTGATGGACGACAACGCCAGACAGAGCGAGCCCAGCGAGCCCACGGAAATCATGCACGAGGCGCTCATCCGCTCGGCTCTGGACAGTGCCCGGCGCGCCGAGGAACTGGGGCTGGGTCATGACCGCATCGTGCTGTCGTGCAAGATGAGCGGCGTGCAGGACCTGATTTCCGTCTACCGGGACCTGGCCGGGCGCTGCGACTACCCCCTGCACCTGGGGCTGACCGAAGCCGGCATGGGCTCCAAGGGCATCGTCGCCTCCACTGCCGCCCTGGCGGTGCTGCTGCAGGAGGGGATCGGGGACACCATTCGCATTTCCCTCACCCCCGAGCCGGGCGGCGATCGCAGCCAGGAAGTGGTGGTGGCCCAGGAGATTCTGCAGTCCATGGGCCTGCGCTCGTTCACGCCCATGGTGGTCGCCTGCCCCGGCTGCGGGCGTACCTCCAGCGATTACTTCCAGAAGCTGGCCCAGGACATACAAAGCTACCTGCGCCACCAGATGCCGGTCTGGCGCAGCCAGTATCCGGGCGTGGAAGACATGACGGTGGCGGTGATGGGGTGCGTGGTCAACGGCCCGGGCGAGAGCAAGCATGCCAACATCGGCATCAGCCTGCCGGGCACCGGCGAACGACCGGTGGCACCGGTGTACGTGGACGGCGAGAAGACGGTGACCCTCAAGGGCGAGCAGATCGCCGCGGACTTCCAGCAGATCGTGGACGACTACGTGCGGCGGACTTACAGCGCGGCGACCTGACCGCCTGCGGCCGTCTTCCCTTGGGCTCTGAGCGGGCGCCGCCAGGCATGGCGGCGCCTCGGGGTCCTACCCGCTCGTCAGGGTGCCGGGCGATGCTTGCCCACCGGCCGTACCGTACTGGCCTGGGGGCCCTGGTCGCCCATTTCCTCGGAAAACCTCACCGCCGCCCCCACTTCCAGGGCGCCAAACTCGCCGTCCAGGACACTGTTGCGGTGAAAGTACACATCCCGCCCGTCCGGCGTGCGGATCTTCCCGTAATCCATTTCCGGGTACAGCTCCAGGACCCGGCCATGGGGCGGCGTCTCGTGGTATTTCACGGCACCGCGCCGGCGCCGGGCATAGTCCTGCAGTTGGCGCTGGGCGGCATTGAATGCATCCCGAATGGCCACATAGGCGTCTTCGTGGGAGCGGCGGTCGTGGGCCTCGCGGCTGGCGACCACTTCACCGTCCGGGACCGTGAGTTCCACCCGTACGTGGTAGTGCTTTCCTTTGTGGTGATGCTGGTGGGGAGCTTCGATGATCACCCGACAGCCCATGATGCGCTCATGCATGCGGTCGAGTTTTTCCGCCATCTGCCGGACACGGGCTTCGACGGCATCGGACGGAGGAATATCGCGAAAGGTAATCTGTAACGGCAACTGCATGGAGAACCTCCCATTATTGGATGTTGGGCGTTCTTCCGCACCCTGTAACGGGCGCTTCCTTGGCCTTCAAGCTGAGTATGGCACAGGCAAAGCCCGGAACATTGACGTACGTCAAGCAGGGAATTACCCCCCAGCCACACGCGCCGGGCTCCGGCCAGCACCCAGCCCCATCGGTACTGCGCCGGCATCCCCGTTATCCATGCATGGGCAGGCCGGCCCCGTCGACGGCGGATCAGGACCCGCTTCCCGCCGCGGATGCTCCGAGCTGGCCGACGGCCGGCAGGTCGGCGGGTGCACGGGACGGGGTATCCGGCGGTCCTGCACTGATTAGGTCGGCCGTAAACGAACCCACCGACAGCGTCATCTGCAGGCGCACCGGCAGCCGTCGCTGATCGTCCGTGACCCAGATGCGCAGCTCGTCGGACCGATCCGCGTCCGCGGGCTTCCGCGACCCGAGTTCCCGGGCCCTGGGCCGCACCAGCAGGGTCTGCACCGGCCCGAGCGCGGTGTTGAGCTTCTCGCGCCGCACCACCGCCACCTGCAGGCGGTAGGAACGGGTCAGATCGTGTACCGGCAGGGTGAAGCTGCGGCCCACCTGGGCGTCCTGCACCGTCGCCCGCAGGTAGTAGAGCGCAGAGAACATGTCTCGCATGCCGGCGAGCAGTTTGGAGGTCTCCGGCTTGCTGTGCGGCGCGCGCCGATTCACGAAAACGGCTATACCCTGTCGGCGGTCGTAGGTCACCACCCGGTTGGCCCAGTAGTGACCCTCGTGCAGCTGCTGGTAGAACTTGCGGGTCAGGAACAGCCGGTGCTCCGCGATGTCCTGGGACCCTTCCACCTGCACACGGTCCCGCACCCGGAACAGATGCGCCATACCTCCCGCTGTCCACAGCCGCGCGATGATGCGATACTCGTCGCGGTGCGGACCGTTGCCGGGCGCATAGTAGAATTCGGCGCCACCGGCGGGGATGCCCCACAGATAGACTTTGTAGGACAGGCGCTCGCCCCGGGTCACCCACCCGGGCAGCCCGGCCGACGCGGCCAGCGGCATCGACGCTGCCGCCACCAGCAGCGCCCGCGGCAACCACTTCTTGAATATCGCCATCATGGGTTCATCGAATTTCCACTGCCTGGCCACCGCCGGCAACGACGGCGGCGACCTCCGCACCATGGTACCACCCGCCGCCCGCCGCTCCAGAGACCGGCTTCCAGCGGCAGACGCGGACCGGCGCGGCGGCGCGCGGTGTCCGGCATGAGCGGACACCGCGGCAAACTGATCCTGCAGGCGGTGATCACGGTAGGCCTGCTGGCCTGGATCGCCAGCCGCCTGAACTGGGACTCCCTGGGCCGCACCCTGGTGGCCGCCGACCCCGCCTGGTTCCTGCTGGCCAGCGGCCTGTACCTGCTCAGCCTGGCGGTGGCGGCCGTGCGCTGGCGTTCCATCATGTACAGTCTGGAACGTCCCATCCCCCTGCACGAGTTGCTCGCCCTCAACCTGGTAGGCGCCTTCTTCAATCAGGTTCTGCCCGGCTCCCTGTCGGGGGACACGGCGCGGGCGTTCTACAGCGGCCGCCATTCGGGGAGCCTGACCCTGGCCGCCGCCGCCGTGCTGGGCGACCGCCTGCTGGGCCTGGGCGCGCTGGTGGCGCTGGTGCTGGCGGGCTACCTGGTGCTGGGCCGGGAAGTGGCCATGGTCGCTCACCTGGGCGCGGTACTGGCGGTCATCGCGTTCGGTTATTTCGGGGGCCTGGCGGTGCTGCTCAACGTGCCGGTGGACCGGGTCATGTCCGGACGGCTGCAGCCGGCGGGGGAAAAGGTGCTGCAGGCGCGCATCGCCCTGCGGGCGGTATTCCGACGCGGGCCCAATCTGGTGCGGGTGGCGGTATTGTCACTGATCGTGCAGGTACTGTTCGTGGCGGTGTTCTGGGCGGTGAGCCGTTCCCTGGGCCTGCACCTGGACCAGACCGCCATCTGGGTCATCTGGCCGGTGGTCAGCCTGATTGCAGTCATTCCCATCTCCCTGGCCGGCTGGGGCGTGCGCGAGGGACTGATGGTCTTTTACCTGAGCCAGCTGGGGGTGGACCTGCAACGGGCGGTAGTACTGTCGGTGCTGGTGGGCCTGGCGGTGCTGGTGGCGAGCCTGCCCGGGGGACTGGTCTGGTTGTGGATGGGCGGGCGCCGGCGCGCGGAGATGAAGACCCGCATGGTGGACTGAACACACGAACGCGCTGGCCGGCTTGCCCCCCCTGGGCAAGCCGGGTTTACAGGGGGCACACGCGCGTTCCGGGTGCTCCTGTCCTGCGGCCTGTGCAGAGGCTCCCTAAGGACGGTGCCGACTCTGCCCGGTGGCCAGAGCGCCGGCTATCAGGTGCGCACTGCGCAAAGGCTCGGGCAGGGCGCTGTTGACGGCCAGCCGACGTACCAGCGCTTCAGTAGCCGACAGGGAGATGCCCGCCCGCTGTACGTACACGCCCGCAGCCGGCTCCATGGGCCCTGCCTTTTCGATCAGCGCCCATTTGCGGGCCCCGCCGGGTACCCGGGTGAGCAGCGCTCGCCGGATGGCTTCGAGATCGGGCCGGCGACGCGCCACCGCGACCACCGGCACCCCCAGCGATTCGTGCAGGGCCTGCAGATCGATCACATTGAAGCCTGCGAATGCGATGCCCTGCACCAGCAGCGCCTGCAGGTGGCTTACAAAACGCGAGCCGCCCACCATTTCGTTCAGCACCCGGGTGCTGTTGACGCCGTCCCGGCGCACCTTGGCGGTCAGCACCCCTTCCAGCCGCAGGCCGGCGAAGACCGTACCCACCAACCACACGTCGCCCCGGTGGGTACGCTCGAACGGACCGTCGTCGAAACCCATCACATGGGACGGCGGACGGGCCATCAGCCAATCGTCGCGCTCGGCTCCAACCGGCCCGTCAGGGCATTTCCTGGCCGCGCGCCACAGCGTGATAAGGGCTGTGGCGATGGCGGTCGTGATAGTGCATGCGGTATTCCACGAACCGCTCGCGCTGATCGAAATGCAGGAACGGATTGCCTTCGATCTGCTCGGCAACGGTGGACGTGGTCCGGTCGGCGTAGTTGTGGCCGGGATGAATAACGGCATCGGCCGGCAGCGTTGCTGTCAGATCCTTCAAGGTTTCGTACATCTGTTCGGGATCGCCGCCGCTCAGGTCGCAGCGCCCGCACCCGAATACGAACAAGGTGTCGCCCGTGATCAGATCGTCGCCCAGCCGGTAGCAGGCCGAGCCGGGCGTGTGGCCCGGCGTATGCAGCAGCTGCACGTCGGTCTCGCCCACGGCGATCACGTCGCCGCCATGGTGCAGGGTGGGCAGGTCCAGATAGCGACCCCAGAAGCGCGCTTCGGCCTTGGCCAGATGCAACTGGGCATCGTAGCGCTCCAGC